>OJOJ01000506.1_pt1 | contig 12232 bp, 9 predicted proteins | sample 1598041 | NCBI WGS metagenome assembly OJOJ01 (sample SAMN01915218, study PRJEB22387) | human gut metagenome | isolation source: stool | host: Homo sapiens | place: USA
TAAACCTATCCAGAAGGGAATTCTATTATCTTCAATGTCTCTTGTTGAAAATGTGGACGAACCGTTAAATATATATATTATTACGGTTGATTACAGGGAAAAAGGTGTTAATTACAAACCGGTTGATAAAGTATTTGCAGAGTATCTTAAAAAAGAATTGAATAAATCGGACATTGATGTAAATGTTTCGCTTATTGATATTACAAGATATTTTGTTGAGGAACTGCCAGAGGCAAATATGCAGACAAGGTTTACTGCATGCTGTATGCTGCGCTTGTTTGCTGATAAGACAGATATTAATGAAAGACTTCTTTACCTTGATACAGATGTGCTTTGCAGGAAGAATTTCAGCGACTTCTATTATCAGGATATGGAGGGGATAGAGATTGCGGGAGTTTCTGACTATTATGGCAGATGGCTTTTTGGTGATGGTTACATTAATTCCGGTGTAATGCTTATGAATATGAATATGATACGGGAGAATGGACTTTTGGAAAAATGTCGTGAACAATGCATAAGAAAGGAAATGTTTATGCCTGACCAGACGGCTATTAATACATTTGCAACAAGAGTCAATCTGTGTGGACACAGGTTTAATGACCAGAGGAGACTGCATGGCAACACTGTTTTTCAGCATTTTACAACTACGTTCCGTGTATTTCCGGTAATAAGAACTGTTGCGGTCAAACCGTGGGAGATTGACAAAATGCATAATGTACTTGGGCTTCATGAATATGATGCACTTCTTGAATCTTATAACAGAGAATATGAGGAATACAAGGCCGTTTCGCGTATTCCGGTGGTTTTCTCTATTAATGAAAAGTATGCACCGTATCTAGCTGTGTGTCTTAAATCTCTGGCTGTACATGTGGCTGTGGATGAGCGTTACCGCATTATTGTTATGTGCGATAATGTGAAGAATATTACTATGATTCAGCTTCGCAATGTAATAAAGGACTACGAAAATATAGACATTGAATTCGTTGATATAAGAAAGAAAATGCATGAATTTTCAGAAAGCTTTGGACAGACCGTTACAGACAGGCAGGAAAACAGGCTTTATTCAGGCGAGTTTACGTTGACAATATATTTCAGGTTATTTATTGCAGAGCTTTTTCCTGAATTAGATAAGGCTGTATATATTGATTCGGACACGGTAATAAATGATGATATTGCAAAGCTTTATTCGGTTGACATGGGCGATGCAATGTTTGGCGCAGTAAGAGATACATTTGCAGGAAAGAATACTATACTGGCTCATTATATTGAAAATGTAGTGGGGATAGAACGAAACGAATACGTCAATTCGGGAGTGCTGGTTATGAATCTTGACAAAATGAGGCGTACTCATCTGGCAGACATATTCTTAAAACTTATGGCAGAGTATCATTTTGACAGCGTTGCACCCGATCAGGATTATATTAATGCCATCTGTGCAAAAGACATTTATTTTCTTGATAAGGAGTGGAATGTCATGCCCAATAAGGGCGGGGAGTATATGGCAAGACCGAAGCTGATACATTTTAACCTGTTTGACAAGCCGTGGCATTACAGTGAGATTCCGTATGAGGAGTATTTCTGGCAGTATGCAGCGGAGTCAGGCTTTTATCCGCTGCTGATTAAACAGCGTGAGCAGTATGGGGACAGTGAAAGGAGTGCTGACCGTGAGAATTTAAAGAAGCTTCTTGCAAGGGCAGAGAATATAGCAGACGGCGACGGCGTTAAGTTTTCTGATGTTGTGGGAAACAGATTTGTTGAGAACAGTGATTTTGTAAGAGATAGTGATTTCGTGAGGGATAGCAGTGATGCTGTAAAATGAGTGGTGTCGGAGGATATATGATTGGTGACAGGGAACAGGTCTATGAAAATATTAAGACGGCTGTAAGCCTTAATCAGTTGAATTCAAAGGTTGAGCCGGGAGATCCAAAGCTGTTACGTGAAGATAAAGAAGCATTGTTAAGACATTATATTGATTATAGGACAGCATATGGTTTTTGCGTGAAAAAGTATATAGCAGAAGCCATATTTTATGCAGGAACTTCGGCAGTCGGACTTATAACACAAGTCAGTGGACTTGAGAATCTTTCAGGAGTTAAAGGTCCTGCGATTGTAACATGCAATCATTTCAGCCCGTTAGATCCTGCAATTGTCAGGTTTGCCATGAGAAAGGCAGGATTTACACGCATAAGTATTGTTAATCAGGATTCTAACCTTGCAATGAAAGGATTTGTAGGGTATATGCAGAGGTATGCAGATACAATGCCCGTAAGCAGCCTGAAATGGTTTATGGAGACGGAATTCCCTAATCAGATTAAGAATGCGCTTGATAATAACAGACTTGTGCTTATATATCCTGAGCAGGAAATGTGGTTTAATTACAGAAAACCCCGCCCGTGCAAGAGAGGTGCATATCTGTATGCCGTAAAGTTTAATGTGCCAGTGATTTCACTGTTTGTTGAGCAGCTGGTTAAGAGTACACATTTGCACACATTCAAAGTGCATGTTCTTCCTGTAATATATCCGGACAGACAGCTTGATGAGAGAACAGCGAGTTTAAGGATGCAGCATACGGACTATGAGCAGAAATGCGCTGCATATGTCAAGGTATATGGAAAGAAGCTGACATATGATTTTGAAGACGGAGATATTGCGGGAAGATAGAAATATTTGAGAACAAAATTATTTGACGCGGGAAGAATAGAAGTGTATATATATTTGAAGAAATTGCAAAGATTGAGAGGAATATTTATGAAGATACAATCAGTGGCAGTACTTGGAGCAGGAGCAGTCGGCTCTTATGTTATATGGGGACTTTCAGAAAAGAAGGATATAAGTTTAAGCGTTATTGCAAAGGGAGAAAGAGCGGAGAGACTTAAGTCAGAAGGTTGCTTGATTAATGGAAAGACATACCACCCGGAGGTATTGACACCAGAGGATGCAAAGGGTGTTGACCTTCTTGTTGTGTCGTTAAAATACGGCGCACTTGCAGGTGCATTAGATGATATTAGGGAAGCTGTCGGAGAGAATACGATTGTTATGAGTCTTATGAATGGCGTCGACAGTGAAGAGATAATATCTACTAAGATAGATAAATCACATATCATTTATTCACTTATAAAGGTGGCGTCACACCGCGAAGAAAAGGAATATGTGTTCAATCCTGAGACTACAATAGGCATTATATATGGCGAGGAAGCTGCACCATTTGAGAGTGAGAGAGTTGCGGCAATAAGAGATTTATTTGATGGAACAGGACTTAATTACAGAGTGACTGACTGTATCAAAGAAGAGATATGGAGCAAGTATAGACTTAACATCTGTAACAATCTTCCACAGGCTATTATTGGAGCAGGTGTTGGCTGCTATACAGACAGTGAGCATATGAAAGCAATCAGCGAAGGATTACGTAAGGAGGTTGAAGCAGTTGCTCTTGCAAAAGGCATTGATATGAGCAGATGCGCAGGTACATCAAGCCGTGGAAGTGCTGTTCCGCCAACAGCAAGATATTCAACACTGCAGGACATTGATGCAGGCAGACATACAGAGATAGATATGTTCTCCGGCGCAATGATGCGTATGGGAAAAGAACTTGGAATTGCTACACCATATAACGAATATACATATCACATCATCAAGGCACTTGAAGAGAAGAATGATGGCATGTTTGATTATGATGAGAATAGTAAGGCTGTGACTTATTCTAAGTAGTGCGTATTACAAGAAGAATAATATTTTTACAAGGAGGGAGCTGCATTTGTCAGCTTCCTTCTGCTGTATAAGGCAGTTATCTGGTCTTAGAATGTTGCATTTTATTTTCCCGATAAATAATATCAATAATTCTGGTTGACATATACCCACATAGGGTATATTATACATCATGTGAATGACATATACCCCACTAGGGTATGTTACATTGCAACAGATAAATATAATAAAGCATTTATCAGACACAGAATATAACAACCAGACTAAGGAGGAATAATGGAAAAAGAATGTTGCTGTCATAAGACAAAAGAACGTGATGCCAAGGAATATAAAGACCTCTGTAACAGACTTAGCAGAATTGAAGGGCAGATAAGAGGAATTAAGGGAATGGTAGAGAAGGATGCATACTGTATTGATATTCTTAACCAGGTGTCGGCTGCCCAGTCAGCGCTTAACAGTTTTACGAAGGTGCTCTTAGATAATCATATCAAGAGCTGTGTTGTCCGTGATATTAAAGAAGGCAAGGACGATACTGTGGAGGAGCTTGTTAAGACAATTGGCAAATTCATGCGATAAGAATTCGAGCAAATATAAAAGGAGATGTATAATATGGGAACAGCTATAATAATCGGCATATTAGCCATAATAGTAGTAATTGCAGTTATAAGCAGTGTTAAGCATATGAAAGGTGAAGGCGGCTGCTGTGGTGGCGGTGGAGAGACTGTTGCAGAAGAGAAGAAGACACTTGATAATCCTGTAATTGCTGTTAAGACTGTTGATATTGAAGGCATGCATTGTGAGAACTGCAAGAACAGTATTGAGAGATCTGTTAATAAGATTGATGGTGCTTCATGCCAGGTGAATCTTAAGAAGAAGCAGGCAACAATTGAAGTTGACAGAGAAATCGATGACGCTGATATAAGAATTGCAATAGAGAGACTTGATTTCAAGGTTACAGGAATAACAACTAACCGTAAAGAGGCATAGTGTGAAGATGTGATTTTTCACGCGCGGGATTGGTGTCTTAGCGCACATGACACAAACCAATTATGCAAAATGCGTGCGCGGAAATGAGGAAAATAATGGAACAGTACAATGTTACAGGAATGAGCTGTGCAGCGTGTCAGGCAAGAGTTGAGAAGGCTGTTAGCAAAGTACCTGGAGTGGAAAGCTGTTCAGTAAGTCTTCTTACTAATTCGATGGGTGTTGAAGGAACTGCAACACATGATGCAGTCATTAAAGCTGTGGAAACTGCGGGATATGGTGCATCAGTTAAGGGGGCAAAGAACAGCAGTCCTTCAATGCAGGAGCAGGAAGATGCGCTGGCAGATAAGACAACCCCAGTTTTAAAGAAGAGATTAACAGCTTCAGTTATATTTCTTATTGTGCTTATGTATTTCAGTATGGGACATATGATGTGGGGCTGGCCGCTTCCATCAGTGCTTGAAGGAAATCATGTGGCCATGGGCCTTATACAAATGCTGCTTACAATAATAATAATGGTTATTAATCAGCATTTCTTCATAAGTGGCTTCAAGGGATTGTTACATCGTTCACCTAATATGGACACACTTGTTGCGCTTGGTTCAGGAGCAGCATTTGTGTGGAGTACATATGCACTTTTTGCCATGACAGATTGTCAGGTAAGAGGTGATATGGCAGGTGTAATGCACTATATGGATGAATTTTATTTTGAGTCGGCAGCTATGATTCTTACACTTATAACAGTAGGAAAAATGCTTGAAGCCCGCTCAAAGGGAAAGACAACCGACGCATTAAAGAGCCTTATGAAGCTTGCTGCCAAGACAGCGGTACTTTATTCAGATGGACAGGAAACATGCGTCCCTGTTGAACAGGTTATAGCAGGTGATATATTTGTTGTAAGACCGGGTGAGAATATACCTGTAGATGGTGTCATCATTGAAGGTAACACGGCAGTTAATGAATCAGCTCTTACGGGTGAGAGCATTCCTGTTGATAAGCAGGAGGGAGATCAGGTAAGTGCAGCAACACTTAATACATCAGGATATATAAAGTGCAAGGCGACAAGAGTTGGAGAAGATACAACACTTTCCAAGATAATACAGATGGTGAGTGACGCGGCTGCAACAAAAGCACCTATTGCAAAGATTGCTGATAAAGTTTCGGGAGTATTTGTACCTGCAGTTATAACAATAGCAGTTATAACAACAATAGTATGGCTGTTATGTGGCAAGGACTTAGGATTTGCACTTGCGAGAGGAATCTCAGTGCTTGTAATAAGCTGTCCTTGTGCGTTAGGACTTGCCACTCCGGTTGCGATTATGGTTGGTAACGGAGTTGGTGCAAAGAACGGAATTATGTTCAAGACCGCTGTTTCTTTAGAGCAGACAGGAAAGATGCAGATAGTTGCACTCGATAAGACTGGTACTATTACAGAGGGGGAACCCAAGGTTACAGATATTATAACAGGTGATGGAATCTTACAGAATGAGCTTCTTACTATAGCATATGGGCTTGAAAGAAAAAGTGAACACCCACTAGCAAAAGCAGTTGTTAATTATGTTGAAGAGAGTGGCGATAAGAATTCATTTGCAGAGGAAGTGACTGGTTTTAAGGCTGTTGCCGGTAACGGACTTAAGGGAATGCTTGATACAAATGTAGTGGCAGGCGGTAATCTTAAGTTCATTTCAGAATATTGTAATGTCTCTGATGATTTAAGAAACAAGGCTGACGATTTATCATCAGAAGGAAAGACACCGCTTTTCTTTGCAAGAGATAATGAACTTATGGGAATAATCGCTGTTGCAGATACGATTAAGAAAGACAGCCCACACGCTATTAAAGAACTTCAGAACATGGGAATAAGGGTTGTAATGATTACCGGAGATAATGAAAGAAGCGCGAAAGCAATAGGAAAGCTTGCCGGAGTTGATGAGGTTATTGCAGGTGTTCTTCCTGAAGGAAAAGAAAAAGAAATAGCAAGACTTAAGGAGCAGGGAAGTGTTATAATGGTAGGTGATGGCATTAATGATGCACCTGCACTTACAAGAGCTGATATTGGTATTGCAATCGGAGCTGGTACAGATGTTGCTATAGATGCGGCGGATATAGTTCTTATGAAGAGCAGATTATCAGATGTTCCTGCTGCTATAAGACTTTCAAAGAGGACACTTACCAACATACACGAGAATCTGTTCTGGGCATTTTTCTATAACTGTATAGGAATCCCACTTGCAGCAGGTGTGTGGATACCAGTATTTGGCTGGACACTTAATCCAATGTTTGGTGCGGCAGCTATGAGCTTATCAAGCTTCTGCGTAGTAACTAATGCATTAAGACTTAATCTTATAAAGATATATGATACAGGAAAAGACCACATTTATAAGAAAAAGTCTTGCAAAAATAAAAATAAAACGACAAAAGGAGACATAGCTATGACAAAGACTATGAATATTGAGGGTATGATGTGTGGACACTGTGAAGCTGCAGTTAAGAAGGCACTTGAGGCTGTTGATGGAGTTACAGAGGCAGTTGTAAGTCATGAGAACGGAACAGCAGTTGTTACACTTTCTAAGGAAGTTGATAACGATGTATTAAAGAAGACTGTTGAGGATAAGGATTACAAGGTGACAGCAGTTAAGTAATTAATATAAGAATTAAGAATCTCCGTCGGACAATTGTCTGACGGAGATTTTTTAGTTGAGTAACGCAGAATTAAATGTTAAAATCTTTTTATATGCTAAAAGTGTATTGGGGGATAAATAATGAATATAGTGTACCTGTTATTGTATGCAATTGCAGTAGTGGTTGTAGGATTTGTGATGGTTAAGACATATCTGGAAAAAGATATTATGAACAGGAAGGTATTGATATCACTGACTCTTACCATGATATGTATTGTAAGCTATTCTGTGAATTTCATGACGGATAACTACAATATAATGTCCGCTGCTACAAGTATTATGATGGTTGCGCAGGATTTTCTGCTTGTGACACTTTTTATATATACAACAGCATTTACAAGGATACGCAATAAGGCAACCAAAGTAATGACGATTGCTTCATTTGCGCTTGCGCTGGTTGATTCAGTTGTATTCATTGTCAATATATTTAATGAGATTGCCTTGAAGTACAGTCTGGTAAAATGTGATGGCATATATGTGCTTGGTTATGAAGGTGAACTTTGGTTTGGTATACATGCTGTTATGAGCATGCTTATAGTTGCATTTATAATTGCGGTATTGGTTATAAAATGTATACGCATACCAGGTGCTTACTGGGGAAGATATATTGTTATGGCAGCAGGGCTGGTATTTATTGTCCTGATTAAATACGTTTTCATATATAAGATAATAGATTTAAGATTCGATATATCAATCTTTTTGTATGCATTTATAGGGGTAATGGTTTACTGGAATACATTCTGGTATTCTAAAAAGAACATGCTTACAATAACTCATACTATGATTATAGACCATATGCATGTTCCTGTTATTCTTTTTGACTATGAAGGCGTGCTTGCAGATTTTAACACATCCATGAAAGCGTTGTTTGATGATCTGGAATATGATGACAGGAAGCAGACTATTGACTGGTTTATTAAGAACAAATGTGTTCCGGTTACAGCAGGCAATGATACATTTGAATGGAAGCTTGATGATAAAATATATGACTGCAGGATAGAGCGTTTATTGGATGATAAGAAAAGGCTGCTTGGAACAATTATTGTAATGCAGGATGTTACTGAACTTAAAAGGGCATATACAGAGCTTGAAAATATGGTTATATATGACCAGCTTACAGGTGTTTACAGCATGTACAGTTTTATGGAGCACTGTAAAACATATGATGGATTTAAGGGAAGCATGGCATTAGCTGTATGTGATATAGACGGGCTTTCAGAGATTAATCTTAAGCATGGACAGAAGGTCGGTAATTCTGTGCTTATAAATGTGGCAGGAGTATTAAAGAAAATGCTTAAGGATTCCGCGTATATTGCACGACTTAATGAAGGCGATTTTGTTGTTGTATTGAAGAATTTCTCATTTGAAGAAGCTGACAGTATATTAGCAAAAATAGAAAAGGCTGTAAGCAGGGAGTGTTCTAACGATAAGATGAAAGTTTCCATGAAATATGGAATCGCAATGAGAGGCAGGGCTAATGGATGGATGATGGATGTTGTCCATGAAGCAGCTGGTAAGATGAAGGAAAAGAAGGGCAGATAAATGAAGTTTGATGGAATTAAAAAGGTTTCAGAGGGCAGATTCATAAACAGATATGACCTGTATTATACAACTGAGGATGATAAGAAAAAGGTTTATGAAATCATAAGCAGGAACAAGGATATAAAGACTATTGAGGATATAAGAAATGAAAAGACCGACGGTGTGGTTATTGTTGCTACAGACGAATCAGATGAACATATCCTTATTAACAAAGAGTACAGAATGTCGGTAGGGGATTATGTATATAATTTCCCGGCAGGTCTTATTGATGAAGGTGAGACACCAGAGACAGCGGCAAAGCGCGAACTTAAAGAGGAGACAGGACTTGACCTTATTGCAATTGAGGATAAGCTGTATGACAGCTACAGTGCCATAGGTTTTTCAAATGAGACTAATGCTGTAGTTATTGGGAAAGCTACAGGAAAATTTTCTCCAAGTACATCTACATTTGAAGAAATAACAGCAGCATGGTATTCGAAGGAAGAAGTGAAAGCGCTTCTTAAAAATAAGCATTTTGCGGCGAGAACACAGGCGTTCTGTTATATGTGGGCAAGAAATTAATAATAAAGAGGCAACGATATGATAAAAGGTAGAAGAATTATTACAAGTATAATGTTGGTACTGGCGATAGTCTGTATGTCGGGATGTAAAAAGACTCCCAAGGCAGCAACATTTACATATGAGGAGAATGACGCAGGGAATATAGTTATAACAGGGCTTACAGACAAAGGAAGAGCAGATGCAAAGATTATAGTGCCTGCCACTATTGACGGAAAGCAGGTTGAGGGAATAGGAAGCGGAGTGTTCCGTGATGATACGACAGTTACTGAGGTTGTTATATCGGACGGAATAAGCTATATTGCAGAAAATGTATTTTTAAGCTGTTATAACCTTAAAACAATTGAAATTCCGGCATCAGTTAATTCTGTTGGAACGAATGCATTTACTGATACACAGTGGGAGTATGACCAGCTTGCAGATAAGGATGAACTTATAGTTAATGAAGTGCTGTGTAAGGTAAAGAAAGAGAGTGGAACATACAATATTCCGGATGGTGTAAAGACAATTGCTTCTGGCGTTTTTTATAATAAAGAGGGCATTACAGCAATTAATATCCCGGACAGCGTCGAAGAAATTGGGGCATATGCATTTGCAGGCTGCAAAGGGCTTGCAGAAGTTAAACTGCCATCAGGTGTCAAAAGAATTGAGTATGGAGCATTTTCGGATATGAATATAAGTGAGATTGTTGTTCCGAAGTCAGTTGAGTATATAGGAAATGAAGCGTTTGAAGGAATTGAGAATGTTATAAAACAATAAGGAGGAAATTTAATGGTAAAGAAAAAAAGTAATTCTTTCCTGTCGTGTGACGGAAAAACATCTATTCATGTTGTTATGTGGTGTCCTGATGAGGCTGAATATGACAAGCCGGTAGCGGTATTGCAGATATGTCACGGAATGATTGAGTATATCGACAGATATGACGGATTTGCCAGATTCATGGCAGAGAGAGGATTTGTTGTTGTAGGTAACGACCATCTTGGACATGGAAAGTCAGTGTGTTCAGATGAGGACCTTGGATTTTTTAAGGAGAAAAAACCTGGCGAAGCGCTGGCAAAAGATGCACACCATCTTACAGTTCTTATCAAGAAAATGTATCCGGATATCCCGTATTATCTTATAGGACACAGCATGGGTTCTTTTGTTACAAGAAAATATATATGTGATTATGGACATGAACTTGATGGGGTTATTGTAATGGGAACAGGACATCAGCCAACTCCGGTTGTACTTGGAGGAAAGCTGCTTGCTAACATTACTAAGCTTATAAAAGGTGACAGATACAGAAGTGAACTGATATCTAAGATTATGTTTGGCGCATATAACAAACGTATAAAGAATATAAGAACAGCTAATGACTGGCTGACAAGAGATGAAGCCGTGGTAGATGAATATAATGCCGGAAAGCTTACAACATTTCTGTTTACAGTAAATGGTTACAGAGGACTTATGAACATGATTCTGTATGTAAGAAAGCCACGGAATATAGCAAAGATACCAGAGAATCTTCCAATGCTTATGGTATCAGGACTTGATGATCCTGTAGGAGAGTATGGCAAAGGCGTTTACAGGGCATACAATTCATATCATGGACATCTTGATGATATTGACTTAAGACTTTTCGAGGATTGCAGGCATGAGCTGTGCAATGAACTTAATAAGGAAGATATATATGAGGAGATATATGGCTGGATTACAGATCATATGAATTCATAAAATGTATAAAAAGCGGAATGGCTGTTGTGAACCATTCCGCTTTTTGTATCAGCAGTTGTTAAAGAAGCTGCCGGTTATTATAATTTGATAGTTGTGTACTTAGGTATGCACGCAATTCCTAATGCATAAGGACCTGTGTGGCATCCTGAAATAATACTGATTCTTGTCTTGAAATCTTCGCGTCTTTCAAGAAGCTTAATACCAAGCTGTGCTTCAACCGCATCTCTGTATTCTTCAGCTTCTTGTAGGTTAGTACAGTATCCAACAGTAATATCCCAGTTCTCAATTGGCATTCCCTTTGATTCAATGTATTTCTGAATCATGTCAATAACATTAGATTTACCCTTGTTTCTTGTTCGGGTAAATCCACCAAGTCCGATTTCTCCTTCTTTCATAACGATGATAGGACGGAGGCTTAACTTGCTTGTGATTGTAATTGCAGTCTTGGCAAGACGTCCGCCTTTGCTTAAGTATTCAAGTGATTCTGTAGTAAACATTATTCGGCCATCGTTTCTTAAAGCTTCAAGAACCTTGATTGTATCCTCATATGAATATCCTGCTTTTCTCATCTGGAGAGCCTGATATATGAAGAGTGAAAATGATGCTGAGTTAAGCAGTGAATTAATAACTGTAACCTTAGCGTCAGGATGATCTTCTAATATAATATCCTTAGCTGTGCAGGCTGAGTTATAAGATCCTGAAAAGTATGATGTAATTGTACATACTATAGCAGGTCTGCCAGCTTCAACACTTGGCATGATTGCATCAACGAAATCCTGTACACTTGGAAGGGAAGACTTAGGGAAAGCTCCTTCGTCTGTCATTCTTCTATAGAATTCATCATGGGTAATGTCATATTGTTCTTTCAGATAGTTCACACCGTCAAATGTTGTATAGAGAGGGACAAGCTTGAGATCATGTGTCTCTGCGTATTCTCTTACAATGTCACAGGCTGAATCAGTAATTATATCAAACATAATAAATAATATCCTCCGCGTTGCAAAAACGATTTGTTTTGTTAATTGGAATGATAACACATAGTTTTT
>OJOJ01000507.1_pt1 | contig 12230 bp, 6 predicted proteins | sample 1598041 | NCBI WGS metagenome assembly OJOJ01 (sample SAMN01915218, study PRJEB22387) | human gut metagenome | isolation source: stool | host: Homo sapiens | place: USA
GGTGGCTGCGGCCGATGCCTTGACGCGCTCTACGATGAAGCCGCTTTCATAGGCTGCGGTGTAGCCGCCCTTCTCCTCGATTTCGCGGAAGAGTTTCCACGCCTCGTTGGCGATCGAGTCGGTGAGGTTTTCGATGTAGTACGAACCGCCGGCCGGATCGACGACCTGATCGAAGTGCGACTCGTGTTTGAGCAGCAGTTCGACGTTGCGGGCGATGCGCATCGAAAATTCGTTGGGATCTTCGTATGCCTTGTTGAAGGGAGTCACCTCGAGCGAGTGTACGCCGGCGATCGATGCCGACATCGCTTCGGTCGTGCCGCGCAGCATATTGACGTAGGGGTCGTATGCCGTCTGGTTCCACGTCGAGGTCACGGCGTGCGTGAACATCTTGCAGGGACAGTTCTTCACGGGATTATAGGCTTTCACGATGTTGGCCCACAACATACGGCCTGCACGCAATTTGGCGATTTCCATGAAGTAGTTCGAGGTGATGGCCTGCGAGAAACGGATCTTTTTGGCGGCCTCTTCGATCGTGAAGCCCATATCCATCAGGCGTACCAGGTAGTCGTGACCGGCAGCGAGCGAGAAGGCGAGCGCCTCGACGATCGTCGAGCCGGCGTTGCTGAAGATTTCGCCCGATACCGTGATTACGCGGATACCTTTGTAGGCTTTGGTTTTCCGAACCAGGTCGGCGATCTTTTCGAAACACTTGGCACCGTTCTCCGAACAGAAGCTGCCTTTCGAGGTCAGTTTCTTGACCAGCGGGTCGATGCAGAAATTGATGTGCACCTCTTCCGCAGGCAGTTGCTCCTTTTCGATCTTCGCGATCACCAACTCTGCCACATGGGCGGTTTTACTGCCGCTGAAGGTAATTTCGACTGCAGGGATATGAATATCCTTGAGCAGCGTATTCAGATCTTCTGCGGAGAAGGTCTCCGGAACGATCTGGAATTCGATCGAATCGACGCCCGCATTGAGGATCTTGAGCGCGATGGCGTTCGCCTCCTTGGGGCAATTGACGATGACCGTCTGGTGGATCTTCCAGCGGTTGTGGGCGCGGGTGCCCCGCACGTAGGGGAAAACCCCGGCTTCGGAGCCGAGGAACTTCAGTCCGGCGAGGTTTTCAGCCCGGTAGTAGGGACGGACGTTGAAACCTTCCGGCGTTTTCCACACCAATTTACGCTCGTAGTCCGCACCTTTGAGGTCGGCCTTGATTACCTCCTCCCACTGCTCGGTCGAAACCGGCGGAAATTCGGTAAACAACTTTTCACGTTTGGTAGTTGCCATAATAAATTAGAGATTAGTATTGAAATATGTTCAATTGCTTTTAAACTGCCCGTAAAGATATAAAATAATTGCCGGATTGTAAGCAAGAAATGCGGAAAATAGCCGGTTTGTACCAACGAAGGCTCTTTCCGGCGGAGGTTTCGGAAATGCCCGGATCACGAATGGGATGATTTTGCGAAAAATGCTGTTTTTCGCAAAATAACGTCTGAAATCGACTGGTGTGATGAATTTTTAAGCTATTTTTTCGGGAAAAGTTGTTTTTTTATTGGTTTTTTTGAAAAATATTCGATTTTTTTGGGGAGATGTGGTTTTTTGTGCGTTTTTGTCGTGTCGAATATTTATCTTTGTGCGCAGAAAGGATGCCGTTCGTCATCCGGGCGGAAATGTACGGGTTTTACGGTATTCCGAGTTCATAATTCGAATTGATCCCATGTCATTGCTCCGATTCAAAATGGTGGAGGCGGCCATCAATCACAAAGCCGTCGAAGTGAAGGCTCCCGAGGGAAGTCCTTCCGAGTATTTCGGTACGAAGGTATTCGGCCGCGAGGCCATGCGCCGGTATCTCAACAAGACGGTTTATGCCCAACTGCTCGATACGATGCAGCGGGGGACGCCGCTGACGCTCGAAGTCGCCGACGGCGTGGCTGCCGGAATGCGCCAGTGGGCGCTCGACCACGGCGCCGACCACTATACGCATTGGTTTCAGCCTCTCACGGGCGGTACGGCCGAGAAGCACGACGCCTTTGCCGAGCCGGACGGCTGCGGGGGTGTACTCGACGAATTTTCCGGCAAGGTGCTTGTCCAGCAGGAGCCCGATGCGTCGTCGTTTCCGAACGGCGGTATCCGCAACACGTTCGAGGCACGGGGTTATTCGGCGTGGGACCCCACCTCGCCGGCCTTCATCGTGGGCGGTACGCTCTGCATCCCGACCGTCTTCATCGCCTATACGGGCGAGGCGCTCGATTACAAGGTGCCGCTGCTGCGCTCGATCTCGGCGGTGAACAAGGCCGCGACCGAGGTGTGCCACTATTTCGACAAAAACGTGCAGCGGGTCATCTCGTATCTGGGCTGGGAGCAGGAGTATTTCCTCGTGGACGAAAGCCTCTGGGCCGTACGTCCCGACCTGATGCTCACCGGGCGTACGCTGATGGGGCATGAATCGGCCAAGAACCAGCAGTTGGAAGATCACTATTTCGGCGCGATCCCCACGCGGGTCATCGCTTTCATGGCCGATCTCGAATACGAATGCCTGAAATTGGGCATTCCGGTCAAGACTCGTCACAACGAGGTGGCTCCCAATCAGTTCGAACTGGCTCCCGTGTACGAGGAGTGCAACCTGGCCAACGACCACAACCAGCTGTTGATGACCATCATGGACAAGATCGCCCGCCGTCATAATTTCCGGGTGTTGCTGCATGAAAAACCTTTCAAGGGAATCAACGGTTCGGGCAAACACAACAACTGGTCGCTGGGAACCGATACGGGCGTCAATCTGCTCAGTCCGGGTAAAACCGCATCGGAGAATTTGCAGTTCATTACCTTCCTGGTGAACGTAATTGCAGCCGTGCACAAGCATAACGGTTTGCTGAAGGCGGCCATTATGAGTGCCACCAACTCCCACCGCCTGGGGGCCAACGAGGCGCCTCCGGCCATTATTTCGACCTTTCTCGGTACGCAGGTTTCGGCCGTACTCGATAAACTCGAGGCCAGCCGCAGCGACTCGGTGATCCGGTTCAACGCCAAGAACGTCTTCAAGATGAGCGGTATTTCGCACATTCCGACTTTGTTGCGGGACAATACCGACCGCAACCGTACTTCGGCGTTCGCCTTTACCGGCAACCGCTTCGAGTTGCGTGCCGTCGGATCTTCGGACAATTGCGCCGAGGCGATGATCGTACTCAATACCATTGTTGCGGACGAGCTTACGGCGTTCCGCGAGCGTGTGGATGCGCGTATCGAGGCCGGAGTCCGGAAGGAGAAGGCGATTTACGAAGAACTTAAAAGCATGATCCGCTCTTCGCAGGCGATCCGCTTCGACGGCAACGGTTACTCGGAGGAGTGGCGTGCGGAGGCGGCGCGGCGCGGACTCGACTGCGAGACCTGTGCCCCGCGCGTGTTCGACCGCTACCTCGACCGGGCGTCCATCGAGATGTTCGCCCGTATGGGTGTATTATCGAAGGTGGAACTCGAAGCCCGTACGGAAGTGAAATGGGAGACCTATATCAAGAAGATCCAGATCGAAGGCCGCGTGTTGGGCGATCTGACGATGAACCATATCGTCCCGATCGCTTCGCGTTACGAAGCCCTCCTGCTGGATAAGGTCTATAAGATTTTGCAGATCGGACAGGGCCTGGACGCTTCGGCGGATATCGACCTGATCAAGCGTATTCAGCAGCATACGGCTCTGATCCAGCAGTTGACCCACGATATGATCGAAGCCCGCAAGGTGGCCAACAAGATCGAGGATCAGCGGGAGAAGGCGCTCGCGTACCACGATACGGTGGCGGTCTATTTCGACCAGATCCGCAAACACGTGGATCGTCTGGAGGAGATCGTGGACGACCAGATGTGGCCGCTGCCCAAGTACCGGGAGCTGCTGTTCCTGCGGTAGTTGCTTCGGCTTGCCGCTTCTGCGGGCGGAAACGATAATCGGGATAATCCGGCGGATTTGCCGGATTATTTTTTAACTTTGTATGCCTCGAAAACTTCGGGGCAGAATCAATGTAGGGATTTATGTATCGCAACCTGAGTGAATTTATCGCCCGCCTGGAGCGGGAAGGCGAATTGCAGCGCGTGAGCGTGCCGGTGGATCCGGTGTATGAGATCGCCGAGATTACCGACCGCATGTCCAAGCAGCCGGACGGCGGCAAGGCGCTGTTGTTCGAGCAGACGGGGACGCCGTTTCCCGTGCTGACCAATATGATGGGTTCCGATCGTCGGATGGCGATGGCGCTCGGCGTGGAGTCGCTCGACGAACTGACGCGACGGCTCGATGATTTGTTGCAGCAGGCCGTCACGCCGAAAAATTCGCTCCTGGATAAACTGCGGATGTTGCCTTTGCTGGCCGAGATGTCGCGCTGGCTGCCGCGTACCTCGTCGTCGCGGGGCGAATGTCAGCAGGTCGTGCTGCAGGGGGAGGAGGCGTCGCTCGATGCGCTGCCGGTGCTCAAGTGCTGGCCGTGCGACGGCGGACGCTTCGTGACGCTGCCGCTGGTGCATACCCTCGATCCCGAAACGGGAATCCGCAACGTGGGCATGTACCGGCTGCAACTGTTCGACGCCCGCACGACGGGCATGCACTGGCACCTGCACAAGACCGGAGCCCGTCATTACGAAGGTTACAGGCGTGCCGGGCGGCGGATGCCCGTGTCGGTAGCGTTGGGCGGCGATCCGGCTTATACGTATGCTGCGACGGCTCCGATGCCGGACAACATGGACGAATACCTGCTGGCGGGGTTCCTGCGCCGGCGCCCGGTGAAACTGGTGAAATGTATCACCAACGATATTTATGTGCCGGCCGACTGCGATTTCGTGATCGAAGGGTATGTCGATCCGTCGGAGCCGAAGACGGTGGAAGGGCCTTTCGGCGACCATACGGGTTTTTACTCGCTGACCGATGAATATCCCCGCTTCCATGTGACGGCCGTCACGCGGCGGCGCGATGCCGTTTATCCTGCGACGCTGGTGGGCATTCCTCCGCAGGAGGACGCCTATATCGCCAAGGCCACCGAGAAAATTTTCCTGGCTCCGATCCGGCTGGCCGTACAGCCTGAAGTGAAGGAGCTGACGATGCCTGTTTTCGGTACGGCGCACAATTTGGCCGTAGTGTCGATCGACAGACGCTACCGGGGACAAGCCCATAAAGTAGCGCAGGGACTCTGGGGGGCCGGGCAGATGATGTTCAATAAATACCTCGTCATTACGGGCGAGGATTGCGACGTGCATGATCCGGACCGGTTGGCCGCCTTGTTGCGCCGGGCCGAGTTTCCGCGCGATTTGATTGTAAGCGAGGGAATTTACGACGTACTCGACCATGCGACTGTGACATCCGGGTTCGGCGGTAAACTGGCGTTCGACCTGACGGAGATCGATCCGTCCGCTCCGGCGGAGGCCGTTCGGGTGCCGGAGCGGTTCGAGCTGACACCCGGTCTGGTCGAGGTCGCGGACGGACTTGCCGGGAAGTGGGGAGCCTTGCTGCTCTTTGCCGATGATACGGTGGAACAGAAGCCGGATCTGGCCGCTTTCCTTGCCCGAAATCCGTGCCGGGGGATTCGCTATGCCGTTCTTTTCGACGGACATGCCCGGACGATGCGCCCGGACGAGCTGCTGTGGCTCGCCGCAGCCAATACCGATCCCCGGCGGGATGTGGAGTGCCGCGACGGTGTGCTGTGCGCGGATGCCCGGAGCAAGCGGCCCGGAATTGCGGGCAACCCTTCGCGTTTTCCCAATGTGGTGACTTCGCTGCCCGAGGTCGTTCGGAAGGTGGACGAACGTTGGGTGGAATATGGTTTGGGTGAGCGGCTCGAGTCGCCTTCCGACCGTTACCGGGCGTTGTTGTTGTCCGACAAAGCTGCGTGGTAGAGGATGGCCGGATTTTTCCAGATGCGTGAGCGCCGGGCGCTCGTGGTGTTTCTCCTGCTGGCGGGAGTGTTCGTTGCCGGGCTGCTCCTGGCCGAACGGCGGAAGAGCGCGGTATCCGCCGACAGGGTGGAGGCGGAGATGGAAGCGACGGTTGCGGCGGACTCCGTGAGGCTGTTCGAGTTCGATCCCAATACGGTGGAGTATGCCGATCTGCGGCGGCTGGGACTCTCGTCCCGCATGGCGGTCAGCCTGCTGAAGTACCGCGCAGCGGGCAAGGTGTTTCGGATCCCCGAGGATGTGGCTACCTGCTACGGCATGACCGATTCGGTCTATTTTATTCTGGAACCTTATATTCGGATCGGACGCGAGTATGCGCTGACACCTTCTCCGCGTCGGGAATATCGGGAGTATGTCCCGCAGGAGCCGAGGAGGATCGTGCCCCGCGAACGATTCAGGATCGATACGGTGTCCGCATCCTACCTCGCGTCGCTCGGTTTTTCCGTCCGTCAGGCCGAGGCTATTGTCCGTTATCGGGATCTTTACGAAGGTCTTTGGGACGAAGCGGGTTTTCGGGCTTGCTATATGATCGCCGATTCGGTGGCCGATCTCTTGCTGCCTTATGTGATTTTTCCGGAACCGGAGCCCGTTCGTTCCGGATTGATCGAACTCAACGGGGCCGATTCGGCGACCTTGCGCTCGGTAGTCGGGATCGGTGAGAAGAGCGTCATGGCCATTATCCGATACAGGGAGCGGCTCGGCGGATTTTACAGCGTGGATCAGTTGGCCGAGGTTCCGCAGGTCACGGAGTCCAATTTCGAGCGGATCGTGAAACAAATTTATTGCGATAGTTTCAAAATTCGAAAAATTGATATTAACTTTGCACCTCCGAGTACGCTCAAGGGGCATCCTTATTTGCCGCCCGCCGTATTCAGGAAGTTATTTAGTAAAAGACAATTGAAAGGAGGTTGGAGTACCGTCGAAGAGTTGGTTGAAGAGCACATATTAACCCCGCGTGAGGCCGAGCGATTGGCCCCGTATCTTCGGTTTACGGTACGAGAAGCCTCGAAAGACATACCGAACGGGGAGTCGGCGACGTCCGGATGGAGTCCCGCCCCGATACAAGACACGATCCATTGGAAAATAGAGTAAAAAACAATAAAAAAAGCAACGAATTATGATTATCATGCCGGTAAAAGAGGGCGAGAACATCGAGAAGGCCCTCAAGAAATTCAAACGTAAATACGAGCGTACGGGTGTTCTGAAGGAGCTTCGCCGCCGCCAGTATTTCACCAAACCTTCGGTTGCGAAGCGTATCGCTATGCAGCATGCCATTTATGTAGAAAAGCTGCACCGCGACGAGGAATAGGAAGATTTTTCCATATCTTAATCCTGATAATAGACAAGAATTTTTTATCTTGTCTATTATTTTTTTGTTGTTTTACAGCGGGTTGCTCGCTGTTTCTCCTGCAAAACTAAATTTTTTAGTTTGAAAACTATAAAAAATAGTTGTATGTGAAATTTTTTTAGTTATCTTTGTTTCAGAAGATTTTTGTGCAGGAGCCGGCAATGCGGAGCTGTGCTGCCGTTTGTGCAGGTCCTGTTTCGTTCGACTTTAACCGACATCGACTATGGAAAAGCTGACACCCAGAGAAGAGGAGCTGATGCGTTGTTTCTGGACGCGGGGCCCGTTATTCGTGCGCGAACTGGTTGCGCTCTGGCCCGAACCGAAACCTCATTTCAATACGTTATCGACGATGGTGCGTGGCCTCGAGGCGAAAGGGTACGTCGGACACAAGGCCTATGGCGGCACCTACCAGTATTATCCGCTCGTCAGCGAGGAGGAGTTCAGCCGCAAGACGCTGAAGGGCGTGGTGAGCAAGTATTTCGACAATTCCTACCTCGGGGTGGTTTCGTCGCTCGTACGGGAGGAGAAAATCTCCGTGGACGATCTGCGCGACCTGATCCGGCAAATTGAAAGTCAAACCGAAAAACGATAGTCCTATGCCGACCTTTCTGCTTTACAGTCTGAAGGCTGCGGGATGCCTGGCGGTCTTCTACCTGTTTTACAAGTTGTTGTTGAGCCGCGATACGCTGCATCGGATGAACAGGGTGTTGTTGTGCGGAGTGTTGCTGCTGTCGTTTTTGCTGCCTTTGTGTGTAATTACCGTCGAGAAGGAGTTGCCCGGGGTATCCGCCGCCGGGATCGACGTGATTCCGGAAAGTTATTTCCGGCGGGACATGGTATTCGAAAACCGAATCCCCGACGATACCCGGGACCTGATGATAATAGAGGAGCCGGAGCCTGCTCCCGAACCGTTCGACTGGGGCGTTTTGCTCGGAATCATCTATTTTGCAGGGATATTTGCGACGTTGGGATGGACCGTATGCAACATCGTATGGGTTGTGCGAATGACGCGCCGCGGCCGGCGCATACCGCTCGGAAACGGGAGCGTATTGGTGTTGTCGAACCGGATTCGAGCTCCGTTCAGTTGGATGAAATATGTGGTGATGTCCGAGGAGGATTATGCCTGCGGCGGAGGAACGATCCTCGTGCATGAACAGGCGCATCAACGGTTGGGCCATTCGTGGGACCTGCTGCTGGTCGATTTGCTGGGGTGTTTGCAGTGGTTCAACCCCGCGATGTGGCTGTTGCGTGTGGAACTGCGTGCCGTGCACGAGTACGAGGCCGACGAGCAGGTGCTCCGCTGCGGGGTCGATGCGAAAGATTATCAGATGCTGTTGATAAAAAAGGCCGTTGGCGGGAGGTGGTACTCAATTGCCAACAGCCTTAATCATAGTAACCTTAAAAACCGAATTACCATGATGTTGCGTAAACGATCATCGAGGTGGGCCAGGGCCAAGGCGCTCTATGTCCTGCCGCTTGCGTGCCTGGCGCTCGGCACTTTCGCACAGACCTCCTATGTCCTTCCGGAGGACAAAACTACGAAAAATTCCGGAAACGGTGAAATGCCTCTTCCTGCTGGTGCGGACGACCGTATGGTCGGTACACCGGAAGGGGGAATGCCACCGGTCGAAGGCTCCATGGCCGAATTGCTGGCTAATCTCGAGCGTACCGCTCTTGAAAAGCAAACGGCAGAATCGGGGGCGCACACCTTTACCGGACGCGTATTTGGCCGGGACGATAAGCCTTGGGCCGGTTATGAGTTTATTTGCAGCGGCGGCCGGCGGGTTGTGACCGACGCGGAGGGCCGCTTTACGATCGTTTCGGAGAAGCCGATCGTGTGTTACCTTGTCGGAGGGGAGACGGATCGGAAAGTAAAATCAGTCGGTAGCCGCTTCGGAATTCCGATGGAAACGGACATTGCCTTGGAATTTCATTTGAAAGAGTCGGTTGCTCTGACCCATCTGCCCGTATCCGATGAGCCGGTAGTGTATGCGGTTTATGGCGATCCGGCAGATTTCCGTTTCGATCCGAAACATCCGCCTCTGATAATGGACGGGGGCGAGGAGTTGTCGGCTGAAACGCTGGATACTTATTTGGGGCTGCCGGAACAGAAGATGATTGGTGCCTGGATGGTCAAAGGGCCGGAGGCACTGAAGGGATACGGTACGCGGGCGGCGAACGGAGTGTTGTCGATCGGGGTTCAGATTTATCCTTATACGCAGTCTTGGAGTTCGGCCGATCCATCGCTGTGGGATCCGGAGGATTTGGAGCTTTACCTGGTGTGGGAAGGGGATGAGTTGCCAGAACAGTTTGTCGCCCGCCGCGATGCGTACATGAAAGAGGAGTTTGCCAAGTTGCTGACTGCTGATGCGGGGAAACTCGAACGACTCGGGTATAAATCGGTCGATGGTGCGGAAGAGTGGGTGACTGTCGAGGTGAGCGACGCGGCTGCCCTCATCCCTTTCTGGATTGATCTGTCGGACGAGGGCTTGTATCTGCTCGACGGTGAGGAGATCGATTACAGACAGTTGGGCGCGATGTCACCGTCGAGTATCGCCACGGCGACCCGAATGACCTCCGGCGAGGCACGCAGACGCTACGGCGATCGGGGTCGTTACGGTGCGATCGTCTATACGAGTCGTCCGGAGTCGGAACGTGTGACAATCGAAGAGAAACAGAAGCCTTCCGATTTGTATCACTATATTACGGGCGATTTTGAACCGACGGGTGTGCCCGATACTTACCGGGTGCGGCGGATCGAGTTTAGCCATTCGATGCCGTTCGAATTCCGGCCATTGGTACTGTGGAATGGCAAGGTGTCGAATATCTATCTTTTTACTACTCCCGGTATCGTTCACGAGATAGAAACCGTTCGGATCGTAACCGAGCCGGACGAAGCGACGGTCGCCAGATACGGCGTATCGGCCCGGAACGGGGTGATCGAGGTCGTTTCTAAAACGGCTTCGCGTGAGGATGATTTCGAGGTGACCGTTTATGATAAATACAACAATCCGATGCGTTATCTGAAGGGTAGTTTCCGATCGGTAGATGGTAAAAATACCTATAAGGTGAGCGGATTGAAATTGCGGAACGTGCAGGGAGTACGTCCCGGAATGCTGCCGTTGGTAGCTGTGGACGGGCATGTGGGGTCCATCACCGATCTGGAGAAGATTCCTGCTCGCAAGATCGAAACCATACAGATTTTCTCTTGGGAGGATGTACTTCGTAACCCGGCATTAGTCGAGCGTTACGGGGATGCCGCCCGTGTCGGAGCGATTCTTGTGACGACTCGTGATGCTGCGAAACAGGCTGAAAAAGAGGTCCGGAAGTCCGGTGCGGGTGAATCTGTCGTCGCATCCGTAGCGGAGGGACCGTCGTCCGGTACGGTTCAGACCGGTAATACTTCGGTGGACGGGCAGGTCAAGGTGCGGATTTCCGAAGCTGTCGCACCGAACGATTCGCTCGTGGTCTCCGGTCACGATTTGAGTTCGATGCTCTTCCTGCTCGATGGCAGAAGAGTCGCAGTTGCCGAGGTAAAGGCTTTGAATGAAGCGGAGATCGAATCGATGTCGGTCTTGAAGGACGAATGGGCTGTCGGACGTTACGGCGAAGCGGCAGCGGATGGCGTGGTTTATGTGACGACGACCGAAGGTGCCCGGCAGTTCGGCCGTCTGGAGTGTAGTTTCGAGCATGGAAACTCTTTCCAGGAAGGTCCTGGTTTTTATCGGATCAAGGATACGGGAAACGGATTTGCGATCCGTCCGCTCAATGGAGCCCGACCGCTTGTGTTGATCAACGGCCGGCAGGTCGATGATGACTATTTGAAGTCGATCGATGCAGGGAAGGTTCTGTGGGTTCGGATTCTGCAACCCGGTTTCGAATTGTTGGAGCGTTACGGCGAGCGGGCGCGGGACGGTGTGATCGAGTTTGGGACGAATGAATCCGGAGAACGTACGACTTTGGCTGTTTATTCGTCGAATGCGTCGGGCAAAACGCCTAATAAGATGACAGTCGTCAGGGAGCCTTCCGGCGCCTCCTCGGGGCGCACTTCTGTGTCAAAGTCGATTTCCGTGTCTAAATCGATTGCCACGTCGGCGCAGCCTTTGGAGGAAACCGTTACGTTGACCTATACGACCGGAGCGGATTCGGATTCGGTTTCAGTTGTTGATAACGGTCGTTCTCTGAAGCAGGTCGGTTTAATAGTATTGGATGGCGAGGAAATTTCTGCCGATCGCCTTTCGCAACTGGATCCCTCCCGAATCGACGCGATGACGGTATTGAAAGGAGAGCAGGGGGTCGAACGTTATGGCGAGAAGGGAGCGGAAGGGGTGATCGAGATCACGACGAAAAAAAATCGGAGCGGCGTGGCCGGCGAATGAATATAGAGAAGTTCCAATTCATAAGTGTTATTGTTCCGTCAGGGAAGCATCCTGCAGCCGCACTTAGTTGCGGGATGTTTTTTATAAAAATAGGAGCGTCCTATCTGGGACGCTCCTATTTTTATCTCCGGTCGTGGCGAACGGATTCTTTTCATACCATACGAAAAGAACATTCGTTCGGAGGGTGAATCCTTTAGTGAATCCGTCCTTCTTTGGCCTCGATGCACTCGGTTGCGTGAGGCACTTTCATCAGCCGCTCCTTGGGGATCAGCTTGCCGGTGGTTTTGCAGATGCCGTATGTCTTGTTCTCGATGCGTACGAGTGCCATTTCGAGGTTGCGGATGAATTTCATTTGATGGGCCGCCAGGCGGCCGCTCTCCTCTTTGGAGAGCGTAGTGGCTCCCTCCTCCAGCACCTTGAACGTCGGCGAGGTATCCTCCGTATCGTTGTCGCCCGTATGGGTGATCGTCGCGCGCGGCAATTCGTAGTCGGCGCGCGCCGTTTCAAGCTTTTTCAGAATCAGCTCCTTGAATTCGGCCAATTCCGCATCGCTATATCGGGTTTTCTCCTCTGCCATA
>OJOJ01000517.1_pt1 | contig 12089 bp, 8 predicted proteins | sample 1598041 | NCBI WGS metagenome assembly OJOJ01 (sample SAMN01915218, study PRJEB22387) | human gut metagenome | isolation source: stool | host: Homo sapiens | place: USA
GAGAAGCTTCTTCAAAAAGACCGTCCCGTAGCCGTTTATTGCAAAAGTGGAAGGCGCAGCCGCAATGCGGCCAATATTTTGGTAAAAAAAGGATTCAAAGTGTATAATCTGGATAAGGGTATCCTAGACTGGAAGGAATTAGGGAAGGAAATAAGTTTTTAACCGTTTTTTCCTTCAAATTCTTCATTATGGTTTAGCAAGTTGATTTACTGTCACTTATTATGAAGGATTTTTTTTCAATCCTTCATAAATTCTTCATCTCTGTAAGTTTGTTCCAGAGTCCCCGTCCGGTCTTCTATTTCCGAAGCGATACCTTTTCCTCTTGAATGGCAATCTTGCCACGCACTGTCTTATAATCAAGCCAAGGATACACACAGTTTTTCGTCCGATAGAAATCACTATGCTGTCCTTTTTAGGCTTATCGTTTCACCTTAGTGATGAAGTTTTATCACTAAGGTGATCAATTTTCATCACATGGGTGATACTGTTTCATCACACAGGTGAAACGATAAATAAAAAAGGAAGCATACGTCATTCCGACTGCCGGTTATTCCAACCCTTCCAGCATTCTCTTTAAAACAACTGTAGCAGAAATTTCCCGGTTGGCCGCTTCAGGAATAACCAACGAAGTAGGCGCTTCAATCACCTCATCGGTCACAATCATGTTTCTTCTCACCGGCAGACAATGCATAAAGAAAGCATTGTTTGTCACTGCCATGTGCGCCGCATCTACCGTCCAACTCATATCCTTGCTCAGGATCTTTCCATAGTCGGCAGGATGGGTGACACCGGGACATGCCCAGTTCTTGGCATAAATAAAGTCAGCCCCTTCAAAAGCTTTCATCTGGTTATATTCCACCTTCGCGCCACGGACAAACTTCGGGTCTAGCTCATAGCCTTCGGGATGAGTGATGACAAAATCCACATCGGCCTCGTTCATCCAGTCGGCAAACGAGTTAGGTACAGCCTGAGGTAATGCACGCGGATGCGGCGCCCAAGTCAATACCACCTTGGGACGGTCTTTCTTCTTATACTCCTCGATAGTAATCAGGTCGGCGAAAGCCTGCAACGGATGACCGGTAGCGGCTTCCATGGAGAATACAGGCTTGCCGGAATACTTGATGAACTGATTCAGAATCTTTTCGGTATAATCATCCTCGCGGTTCTCAAAATGAGCGAACGAACGCACACCGATGATATCACAATAAGAAGCCATCACCGGAATAGCCTCCAGTAAATGTTCACTCTTGTCGCCATCCATAATGACACCGCGCTCAGTTTCCAGCTTCCATGCACCTTGGTTCACATCAAGCACAATCACATCCATGCCCAAGTTACGGGCTGCCTTCTGGGTGCTCAAACGGGTACGCAGACTGTTGTTGAAGAAAATCAACAGACAAGTCTTATGCTTTCCCAGGGTTTCATATTTGTAGCGGTCTTTCTTGATTTCGAAAGCTTCGGCAAGGGCACTCTTCAAGTCGCCCAAATCATGTACGTTTGTAAAGTATCTCATAATTTTTTCATTTATAGTATTATTGTCTTATTTGTCCATCCCCCTGAATAATCCACTTGTATGTGTTCAGTTCCTCCAGGCCCATCGGACCACGGGCGTGAAGCTTCTGCGTGCTGATACCTATTTCCGCTCCCAATCCGAACTCACCTCCATCGGTAAACGAAGTAGGCACATTCACATAAACACAAGCCGCATCCACCATCTTCATAAAATAATCGGCCGCCCGGTCATTCTCCGTCACAATACATTCACTATGTCCCGAACCATAAATAGAAATGTGGGCCACAGCCGCCTGTATGGTCATAGTCGCCGTCACTGCCATTTTGTAGTCCAGAAACTCTGTTCCGAAAGTATCCGTAGAAGCATGTTTCAGCAAGTGGGAAGGGTAAGAAGTCTTCAGATAATTGTAACACAAGTCATCGGCATAGATTTCCACGTTGTCCTGCTGCAAGCCGCTACAAAGAGTGGAAAGGTCGGTCAGCCGGTTCACATCTACAATCAGGCAGTCCAATGCGTTGCACACGCTGACACGACGTGTCTTGGCATTACGGATAATGGCGGCTCCCTTCGCCACATCACCATCCTTGTCAAAATAAACATGACACACACCAGCTCCTGTCTCGATAACGGGAATCGTGGCGTTCTGCCGCACATAATCTATCAGCCCCTTGCCGCCCCGGGGAATAATCAAATCCACATAGCCACGGGCATGGAGCAGTGCATCAGCCGAGTCATGTCCTGCCGGCAACAATGCCACCAGATAAGGAGACAAGTGGGCTACATCCAGCAAGGTATTCCGGATAATCTCCACCAGGATACGGTTGGAGAAATCGGCATCGCTCCCCCCCTTTAATATACAGGCGTTGCCGGATTTGAAACAAAGTGCAAACACATCCAAAGTCACATTAGGACGAGCTTCATAAATAATGCCTATCACCCCAAAAGGCACACTTACCTTGGTCAGCTTCATGCCATTGGGACGCACAGTCTCATTCAGTATTCTCCCCGACGGAGAAGGCAACGTGGCTACTTGCCGTATGCCTCCAGCTATAGCGCGAATACGTTCCGCCGTCAGTTTGAGACGGTCATATTTGGGATTCGACGGATCCATCGCCGCCAGATCCTTGGCGTTCTCTTCCAGAATCCGGTCCGTAGCAGCCTCCACCCTGTCGGCCAATGCATACAAAGTGTCATTGATGATCTCCTCCTTGCAGAAAGCAAGAGATCCTTTTGCCTGCCGCACCTGTTTAAAAATATCTTTTATCTGTTCCATAGTCACTTCATTTTATCTAAATCATTACCACACCGCATCAGTCCAAATACAAATAATCATAGTGTACCATAGGTTTCTGCCCATGTTTCCCCTGCAATGCACGTGCTTCTGCCGAATCAAATCCGATGCGTCCCACTCCTATCTGCCTGCCCCGGTGGTCTATGATTTTCACTATATCATCTTTTTCAAATTCCCCTTCTATGCGGACCACTCCCACAGGAAGCAGGCTTACCGCCTTCTGTCCTTTCAACACTTTCACGGCCTGTTCGTTCAAATGCAACTCGCCTTTCGCAAAGCCTTCGCTGTGGGCAATCCACTTCTTCACGCTGGATACTCCGCCTTCTGCCGGAATAAAGCGCGTACAGACTGTCCCTGCCGGATGTTGCAGTAAATCGACCAGAATATTGTCTTTCTTGCCATTGGCTATAATGACTGTGATACCCTCATCGGCCACTTTGCGGGCAATGGTAGTCTTTGTCAGCATACCGCCCCGGCCAAAGCCCGATTTCTCCGTCTGTATATAGTCCGAAAGATCCTTTCCCTGCTCCACCTCCCGTATCACCTGCGTACCGAGGGTAGAAGGAGAGCCATTGTATATGCCGTCAATATTGCTCAGTATGATTAATGCCTGCATATCCATCATAGAAGCGATCATTCCCGAAAGTTCGTCATTGTCTGTAAACATCAGTTCGGTGACCGAAATAGTATCATTCTCATTTACGATAGGTATGACACCGTTCTCCAGCATCACCATCATACAGTTGCGCTGGTTCAGGTAATGACGGCGCGTGCCAAAACTTTCTTTCGTAGTCAGCACCTGCCCGACGGGAATACCGTGTTCACGAAACAGCTCATAGTAACGGTTGATCAGCTTTGCCTGCCCCACCGCCGAGAAAAGTTGCCTTTGCTCCACACTATCTAATTTTTTGGAAGGTTTGATCTCGCTGCGTCCCGAAGCTACCGCCCCAGATGAAATCAGAATGACTTCCACCCCGGCTTTGCGCAATTCCGCCACCTGGTCTACCAATGCCGACATACGCGTCACATCCAGTGTACCGTCTTTACGCGCCAACACATTACTACCTATCTTTACTGCTATTCTTGTAAACTGAACTGCCATTTCTCTTGTTATTTTAGAAACACAAATATAGATATTAAAATCAATCTGTAAAGTCAAATAAGCCAAAAATTAACCTTTATCGCATTTGTGTGCATGTATTTTAATTCTCATCTTTGCAAAATGAAAATATATAACGATAATATTCAATAGGCAAACGTATGGTTAAAGCTATTTTTTTCGATATTGACGGTACATTGGTTTCTTTTGAAACTCATAAAATTCCCGCTTCAACCCAAGAAGCATTAAAAGCACTTCGTGATAAAGGCATTAAAATATTTATTGCCACCGGACGCCCACAATGTTTAATAAACAATCTGAGTGATTTAGAGTTTGACGGGTATATCACAGTCAACGGCAGCTATTGTTTTACTGCCGGCCACCAGCCCATTTATAAAGGTTGCATCCCGCAAGAAGACATTGAACGGCTAATAACTTTTCAACAGAAATATCCGGTACCTTTCGTTTTTGTACACGGCAATGAAATGTTCGTCACTGAAGTGAATGACAGAGTACAGGCTGTTTCCGATCTGATTGAAATTCCTGTTCCCCCTGTCGCCTCCATAGAAGAAGCCCGTGGAAAAGATATCCTGCAAATAATGGGATACTTTACGGCCGAAGAGGAAAAAGAAACAGATATATTCGGCAAAGTGCTGACTCATTGCGAACCGATGCGCTGGTATCCATTGTTTGCCGATATCATTGCACGGGGCAACAGTAAAAGTACGGGAATAGACAAAGTGCTGGCATATTTTGACATTGACCTGAAAGACACAATGGCTTTCGGTGACGGCGGCAACGATATCCCCATGCTGAAACACGTAACCACAGGGATAGCTATGGGAAATGCCGAGCCCCATGTCAAAGCTGTGGCCGACTACGTGACAACCTCCGTAGATGAAGACGGGATAGCCAATGCTTTGAAACATTTCGGATTAATCTAAAGAAGATTCGATAAAAGGAAAATGAATGCAGAGAGTATCCTCATGAGAGATCCCAAACTAAGGTTTTTCATGTCGTTTATTAATTTAAGAGATGCAAAGATATTCATTTACTTCTTATTAATTCGTTTCTTGTTTTGATTTCTTGACCCATTTTTCCAGAAAACTCTTTATCTTTACGCAAAATATTTATTAATTGCGAATCTATGAAGAAAACCAATTCTATCCTTTGCGCATTTGTATTGGCAGGCTCGCTCTTCGGCTGTTCCACAACACAGCAGAAGACAGGCGAAACTGACTACACGCAGTATGTTAACACGTTCATCGGAGCAGCAGACAACGGACATACCTTTCCCGGTGCCTGCCGTCCTTTCGGCATGATCCAGACAAGCCCCGTAACCGGAGCTGTCGGCTGGAGATATTGCTCGGAATATGTGTACACCGACTCCCTGATATGGGGATTTACCCAGACACACCTTAATGGAACAGGGTGTATGGACCTGGGAGACATCCTGGTGATGCCGGTTACCGGAACACGCGCCCGTGCCTGGGACGCTTATCGCAGCCACTTCCCCAAAGACAAGGAAGCAGCGACTCCCGGATACTACACCGTAGAGCTGACTGATCCCGGCGTGAAAGCCGAACTGACCGCCTCTCCCCATGCCGCCCTACACCGTTATACCTATCATAACGCCGACTCGGCATCTGTATTGATTGACCTTCAGCACGGACCTGCGTGGAACGAAAACCAATATCATTCGCAAGTACAAAGTTGCGAAACCAATTGGGAAGATGCACAAACCTTGACCGGACATGTACGCAACAGCGTATGGGTGAACCAGGATTACTTTTTTGTTATGAAGTTCAATCGTCCCGTCATAGATACCCTGTATCTGCCCATGGCCGAAACAGAAAAAGGGAAACGTATCATCGCTACTTTTGACATGGAGCCGGGAGAGGAACTGCTGATGAAAGTAGCCATGTCCACCACCGGCGTGGATGGAGCCAAGAAGAATATGGAAGCGGAAATAGCCGACTGGAATTTTGAAGGAGTGAAGCAAGCAGCCCACAACGAATGGAACAATTATCTGAGCCGCATTGAAGTAACCGGTACGGATGACGAGAAGACCAACTTCTATACCAGCTTCTACCATGCCCTGATACAGCCCAACCAAATCTCGGACGTAGACGGATGGTACCGTAATGCAGCCGATTCCATCGTTAAAGCCGGTAACGGAGCTTTTTATTCCACTTTCTCCTTATGGGACACTTACCGTGCCGCCCATCCGTTTTACACCTTAATGGTTCCTGAAAAAGTAGATGGATTCGTCAATTCATTGGTAGAACAGGCTGAAGTACAGGGCTTCCTGCCTATCTGGGGACTTTGGGGAAAAGAAACATATACCATGATTGGCAACCACGGTGTTTCAGTTATCGCCGAAGCTTACCGCAAAGGCTTCCGAGGCTTTGATGCCGAGCGTGCCTTCAATGTTATCAAAAATACCCAAACCGTATCTCATAAACTGAAATCCGATTGGGAAACTTATATGAAATACGGTTATTTCCCTACTGACTTGATTAAGACAGAATCAGTATCCTCTACGCTGGAATCGGTATATGATGATTACGCCGCAGCCGATATGGCCCAACGTATGGGTAAAGAGGAAGATGCCGCTTATTTTGCCAAACGTGCCGATTTTTATAAGAACCTGTTCGATACTGAAACGCAATTCATGCGTCCCCGCAATGCTGACGGGAGTTGGAAATCTCCTTTCAACCCTAGTCAGGTTGCCCACATGGAAAGTACCGGTGGAGACTATACCGAAGGTAATGCATGGCAGTACACTTGGCATGTGCAACATGATGTGCCGGGGCTTATTGAGTTATTCGGCGGAGAACAAGCATTCTTAAACAAATTGGATTCTTTATTCACCTTGAAACTGGAAACCACCCAGGCAGATGTTACCGGCTTGATCGGTCAATATGCACACGGCAACGAACCCAGTCATCACATTACTTATTTATATACGTTGGCAGGCCGCCCCGAACGTACCCAGGAACTGATCCGTGAAATCTTTGATACGCAATATCGTCCCGAACCCGACGGACTCTGTGGCAATGACGACTGCGGACAGATGTCAGCATGGTATATGTTCTCGGCTATGGGGTTCTATCCGGTAGATCCGGTAAGTGGCAATTATGTCTTCGGCGCTCCGCAGCTGCCTGAAATCGTTTTGAATCTGGCCGACGGAAAGACTTTCACGATCATTGCCGAAGGATTGTCAAAGGAACACAAGTACATTGACAGCATCACACTGAACGGTGAACCCTATACAAAGAATTATATCTCGCATGAAGATATTTTGAAGGGTGGAACTTTGGTGTATAAGATGAAATAAGGAATCTACCTCATTACAGGAAGAGGGTATGTATAGCTGGAGCCGACTGTCATACCCTCTTCCTGCTTTCTGTTCCTGATGCTTTTCAAAGGATCATAATGCTCCAGGTATTTATGCCCTTATCCATGAAACATGATCATTATCAGCATAACTTCTGTTTTAGATATCTTGTAATTGCCATATTAAATTGTTGCCATGAACCATGTCAAGTCAGAACATGATATAATGGGCAAAACAAAAATACAACTCTTATATTTGCTCAATCCAAACTTTATTGCGTTATTTGCGTTACATGTTTTATGTAACATAAAAACTGCAATGAAGAGTATTTCTACTAATCCATTTTTAATAACCGGTTACCAAGGGCCCGACTATTTCTGTGACCGCGAAAAAGAAACAGCTTCTTTAATGTCAGCATTAAAGAATGGCAGAAATATTACATTAATCAGTCCGCGCCGTATGGGAAAGACAGGACTAATAAAGAATGTATTTTACTATATTCAAAAAGAAAATAAATCTGCCGCCTGTTTTTATCTGGATATATTTTCAACCCAGAATCTTCAGGAGTTTGTATCTCTACTGGGACGAAGTGTGTTGGGGAAATTAGATACCTTATCACAGAGTACCTTAAAATCGCTATTCTCATTCTTTAAAAGTTGCCGTCCGGTCATCGGCGCCGATGAAATTACAGGAATGCCATCTGTAACACTCGACTTTATTCCGGAACGTTCAGAAGAAACCTTGAAAGAGATTTTCACTTACCTAAACCAATCGGGAGTAGAATGTTATATAGCCATTGACGAATTCCAGCAAATAATGGAATATCCGGAGAAAGGAGTGGAAGGCCTATTGAGATCGTATATCCAGTTCACCCCGAATGTGCATTTTATCTTTTCGGGCAGCAAAAAGCATTTGATGGAGTCTATCTTCTTTTCCATCAAAAGACCTTTTTACCAATCTACGCAGAAACTTTTCCTGGCCCCTATTCCTTATACTCCTTACCGGGAGTTTGCCAAGAAACTGTTTGATGAAAGGAAAAAAACTTTGCAGGAAAATATCTTCCATGAAATTTATCAATCGGTAAAAGGACATACGTGGTATATGCAATATCTTTTAAACAGATTGTATTCATTGCCACAGCAGACTCCGACCATAGAGCTGTTGCATACACTCATCCAGGAAATCATACAGGAGGAAGAATATACTTATCAAACCTATTTCCAGTTTTTAACTTCCAATCAGATTCAGTTGCTGAAAGCTATAGCCAAAGAGGAAATTGTAAATGAGATTAACAGTGCCACATTCATAAAGAAATATGATTTAAAAGGAGCCAGCAGCATAAATGTAGCATTAAAGTCTTTAATTAATAAGGAGTTTGTCTTAAAAGAGCAGCAAGGATATATAGTATACGATCGTTTTTTGGCAATTTGGCTCAAAGGACTAGTATGATAATTAAAATCTCCATCACTATGAATACAAAAGGAATTCTTATTGCAATTCTGGCATTGGGAAGCATAACGTTGATAAATGCCCAACAACCTGCCGGCTATTTCTTCAAGGAATTTACTCCAGGAAAAGTTTTATTGAAAAACAAACAGTTTGCCAAAGGGAAATTTAACTATGACTGTATAAACAAGGAAATGCATTTTTTGAATGAATCGACAGACATGGTTATAGAGAATTTGGAAGATATTGATACAGTAGTCATTGATATACACCGCTTTATTCCGTTTGAGGGACATTTTATGGAAGTGATGACAGATCAGCATACCACTCTTTTTATAGACTGGAAAGTAAAGCCAAAAGATATCGGGAAGAAAGGAGCTATGGGAACAGTTACTCATGGCAGTGTTCAAGCAATTGATGTCAATACACGCTTCCAACGTGTTAACGGTGAACAGAATTTAGACCTTTCGGTCTATAAAATGGTAACGGAAAATGTTTATTACACTCAGATTAAAGGCAAGTTGAGAAGCTTTCGAAATATCCATTCACTTCTGAAATTGTATTCAAAAGATAAGCAACAACTTATCAAAGAGTTCATTGAAACAGAAAAGATTAAGATAGAAAACCCCAAAGATATACTAAAAGTCTTGAAACGGTTTCAATAAAAGAAGGTGTCCGAAAAGTGAAGTGCCCTCTAAAAGTTTTATGTCTAACTTTTGGAGGCTGTCCATTTCAGACACCTTCTTTTATTATATAACTAATACTTTATTTTCCTCCACTAGATTCATATCCTGGTGTCTGCTTCAATGCCGAATTATTAGTCAATGTATTCTTATCAATAGGCCAAAGCAAACGGGTTGCTTCTGCTGTAGTATGTTCCAATACATATTCATCACCTGCTAAGCGCAGATCATACCAACGTTTTCCTTCAACCATAAACTCACGCATACGTTCTTTTAGAACAGCTTCCATTGCACCGGCATTATCCGGTTTTACAGACTTATTATCCGCATAAAGTGCGGCATCATTATCATTGGGATATTGTACTTCCGGATGTGCATTAAAATAATCTTCACCATAGGCACGTTTACGTACTGCATTAATTTCTTCCACAGGGTCCTCTCCTAAAAAAGCCTTAGCTTGAGCTAACAACAACAAGCAATCTGCATACCGATAAACAGGATAATCATCCAATGGACTACGCGTATCAGCCCCATCAAGCAATGTACCCAAAAACTTGGCCGGATACAACCCATAAAGAGATAAAGTTCCATCTTCCTTTTTTTCATAAGCAGCCTGAAGTGTGCTTCGCTTACGGGTATCGTTATCATTAAAGCATTTAGTATACACATCCTTATTAACCGGGTAACGGATCGTACCATTCACTTTCACTTTATCACCCAATGAACTAATGGGATTACCATTCTCATCCATATATCCGAATAATATATTTTGCTGTGGAAACATATTATTATTATATGTTACATCCCCCCACATATTATATTCATCGCGTGCATTGCGAATCGCAAATATTATCTCTTTATTATTCTTGTTATCATAAGAAAATACTTCAGAGAAATCCTCCAACAAACCAAATTTATCGGTTTGATTTCTCACTTCCTGCAATGCATTTTTCGCTGTTGTATAATCTTCGTTACCACCTCCCATGTGTTTTCCTCTCCACATATATACTTCACCCTTCAACATCATGGTAGCTGCTTTAGACCAAAAATAACGCTGAGAATCATTTCTAAACCCATAATTATCCCCAAAAGCAGTTTCTGAAGCCTGTAAATCATCAACAATCAATTTCATTACGTCAGCAGCAGAAGAAGCTGGTCTTGCTAAATTTCCAAGATCCAAGCTCGACCCTTCCGAGAAATCGGTCCATATCACTACATCTCCATAAGATCGTAACAACTGAAAGTAAAGGAAAGCACGGATACCATAAACTTCGCCCAGATAATATTTCTTGGTACTTTCATTCATCGACATACCTTCCACCTTGTTTATCATCAGATTAGCCTGATTAATCACCTCATATAAATTTCCAAAATTAGAAACAACCGTATTCACATCGTTCAAACTGTTGTTCCACATACGTTCATTACCCTGGGTAGCACTACCAAATGTTGACTCTCCAAAATAATAATCCGCACGAGGTTCTCCAAAAAGAAAAATGCTATAACTACATTTCTCTCTAAACTTAGAATGTAACCCCACATTAAAAGCATCCACCTGTGCTTCTGTCTGCCAATATTTATTATCGGCAATACTACTTATTGGCTCCAAATCCAAAGAATTACACCCGGTAAAAGCTATGCCAACCATTAAATATGCTAATATTTTTTTCATAATGAGTCTTGTTGATTAAAATGAAACAGATAAACCAAATAATACAGTTCTTGGAGTAGGATAACGTCCATTATCAATACCACGACCATATTCTGTACTTACAGCCGGTTCCGGAGATGTACCTTCATAACCAGTTATATAAAACAAATTCTGACCTGTGACATAAACAGAAGCATCCGTCATGAAACATTTACTGATTAGTGATTTCGGTAATGTATAACTTAATGTAAGCTCTCGCAAACACAAATAATCCCCCTTTTCATAATAATGAGAATTGTTGTTATCAGCAGCAGTTAAACCATTATTAGAACGTGTGATATTCTTTTTGATATTCTGATCGCCAAAATAATATTTAGATAAATCTGTGTTCGGATTATCTTCTGTCCACATATCTTTCACATCAGTTATAATATTCCATGTGCCTTGATACTGGCCCAATGTACGAGCCTTTAAATCATTATACAATGTATGTCCTAATGCATAATCAAAACGTCCATACAACGACCAATTTTTATAGCTGAATGTAGTAGAGAATCCACCGGTTATATTAGGAAATATATTACCAACGACATAACGGTCATATGAATCTATCACATCATTTCCATCCATATCCTCCCAACAAACATCTCCTGGTTCAATAGGTTTCCAACCTTGTTTACCTGCATATTCTGCTGCCTTACCCGGACCATACAAATTTGCGACATTATCAATTCGATTGTTTGCATATTTTTTTACATCATCCCAATCTTTAAAAATATGATTTTGTTTATAGGCAATAAGCTCACCTAACTTTCCACCTTCCTGACGGCCGCCAACCCATACTAACTCTCCTTTATTAGGATCCCATACCTGAGCACCACCTACACGGTTATTAACCTCCTTATTGTCAGGCAATTTTATAATTTTATTAGCTACAGTAGAAAGGTTTGCTGTCATATCCCAAGTGAATCCACCTTTATTTATGATATTAGCACGTACTTCCGCTTCAAAACCAGAATTACGAAGAGTACCCAAATTAGTAGCAATCTTATCAAATCCTGTATAC
>OJOJ01000521.1_pt1 | contig 12050 bp, 7 predicted proteins | sample 1598041 | NCBI WGS metagenome assembly OJOJ01 (sample SAMN01915218, study PRJEB22387) | human gut metagenome | isolation source: stool | host: Homo sapiens | place: USA
AATTCAAGCTACTGGCAATCCCATTTCCTTGCTTACGGGCGTTTACCTGCGCCCTGATCTCTCAGAAAGGAGCAAAAAAATGAACCCTAAGATTACAAAGCTCAAGGCTGAACGGGCGAAAAACGATGAAAAGATCGCCGCCCTCCGCTCCCGCAACCGGGAGCTTGACGAGAGCATCGTCGAGCTGGAGAATACCGACATCATCGGCCTTGCCCGCGCCACCGGCATGAGCATGGAGGAGCTGGCGCAGTTCCTCACACAGCTCAAAAGGGGCGGCGCGCCCTTTATCACACCCAATACCAAGGAGGATACGAACTATGTGCATGAAGAAGAATAACAACCGGCTGCTGCGCGGAGTTGCCGCCGTCCTTTGCCTTGCCCTGATGTTCCTCACCATGTCCGGCATGGCCATGGCGACGGATATGGAGGACGCCCCGGCAGGCGGCGCGCCGGAAAGCACGCCGGAGATCGTGGAGGCCGAGCTTCCCGTCACACCCGAAGGAACACCGGAGTCCCCTCCGGCTGAGCAAGGGCCGGACACACAGGAACCGGCTCCCGCGCCGCCTGAAACGACGGAAACGCCGCAGCCGGAGGCGGAATATGCGCTGGACGCAGATATTCCGACAGGCTGGCACAACGCGCCGGTGACGGTCACGATCCGTATCAGGGACAAAAACAACGCGGGCTGGCAGAAGGTAGAGGCGGCGCTACGGGAAACCGCCGAAAGGACAGACCTGACGGAGCAGCTTGCCCACGACGGCCGCGCCCGCTACACGGTGCCGGACAACGGTACCGTGTTTATCTTTATCACTGACCCCTACGGCACGGAGCATAAAAAGGAGCTGACCGTATCCTGTATGGACTTTGAAGCGCCCCGGCTGCGGGCGGGCGTCAGCGGTACGCTGCTGCGCGTGGAGGCTGCCGACACCCTCTCTGGCATAGCCGGGGTCTATGTGAACGATGAGCTTTATACCACCCTGCAAAACGGCGAGTTCAGCGTCCGCATTGACAAAAACACGCGGGATTCCCACTTTTACATCATGGGCGTGGACAACGCGGGCAACCGCACGGGCTATCTGGTGATCGCCAACCCCTTCTATGAAAAGGAAACGCCTGCGCCCAGCCCCACACCGGAGCAGCACAACACCCATTGTCCCGCAGACTGCGATTGCAGGAAGCAGCCCTCCGGCAATACCGGCAGCAGCGGCAATACCGGCAGCAATACCGGTGCAGGAAAGCCCTCCAGCACCTCCGGCAGCACGGGAAAGCCCGCTGCGGCACAGACGCCCGCCGCCGAGCCGGCGAAAGCACAGGAACCCAGCGATACCGCCGCGCCTGTCGCCATTGAGAAAGGGACGGGCTTTTCCCAAAACGGCAGCGCCGTCACCCGCGACCTGCTCTATGACAAGCACACCAACAAGCAGTTCATCGCGGTGGAAACCCGCAACGGCCATACCCTCTATCTGGTGATCGACTACGATAAGCCGCTGGACGAGGACGGAGATCAGTATGAAACCTACTTTTTGAACCTTGTGGACGAAAGTGACCTGCTTGCACTCATCGACGAGGATTCCGCCCCCGTCTGCTCCTGCAAGGATAAGTGCGAGGCAGGTGCGGTCAACACCGCCTGCGAGGTGTGCAAGACCAATATGACGGAGTGCATGGGAAAGGAAAAGGCCGCGGAAAAGACGCCGGAGCCCGACCCGACGCCGGATACGAGCGACAGCCCCGACAAGGACGGCGGCGAAAAGAAGTCCGGCAGCGGTCTTGTTGTGATTGTGCTGCTGCTCCTGATGGCGGGCGGCGGCGCGCTGTACTGGTTCAAGCTCCGTAAGAAAAAGCCCGACACAAAGGGCCCTGTGGACTTGGACGATTACGACTACGGCGATGAGGACGAGGAATACGAAAACGCGGACGATGCGGACGAGCCGGAGGAAACGGAGGACGCGGATGCATGACCCTTTTCACCAAAAACCCGCTGGAGCGGCTGATGATGCAGCGCCCCTATCCGGGAAAAGAGGAAACGCCGCGTACCCCCGCCCCGGAGGGGCATTTCTGCTGCGGCTGTTCCCGCTACGGCACCGTCTGCGTCCGTCCCTGCTACCGTGACACCGACCTGCGGGAGAAACTGCGGGCAAAAGCACCGGAACGTTAGGACCCCGACACTTGCCGCCTTCTCCCGCCGATGCACAATGTACCCATGAGAGACCAGATGCAGCGAAAAAGGATGTGATACGGAAGCGGTGCCTTGAACGGCCCTGACTCATATACGATTAGAAAAACAGACACGAAAAGCAGTCCTTCGGGGCTGCTTTTTGCTATGCAGAAAAGGAGAAAAATGAATATGACACACCATAAATTAGTGATCGCGGAAAAGCCCTCCGTCGCCCAGTCCATCGCCGCCGTGCTGGGCGCGACCAAACGCAACGACGGCTATCTTTCGGGAGGCGGCTACCTTGTGAGCTGGTGCTTCGGGCATCTGGCGGAGCTGGCGGGCGCGGATGTATACGATGAAAAGTACGCCAAGTGGCGCTACGACGATCTGCCCATCCTGCCCGCAGGCTGGCGCTTCACGCTGAAAGCGGACAAAGCCAAACAGTTCGAGCTGCTGCGGGACCTCATGCGCCGGGAGGACGTGACCGAGGTCATCAACGCCTGCGACGCAGGGCGCGAGGGCGAGCTGATCTTCCGCACCGTCTACTACATGGCGGGCTGCACGAAAACCATGAAGCGGCTTTGGATCTCCTCCATGGAGGACGCCGCCATCAAAAAGGGCTTTGCGGACCTTCGTCCGGGACGGGAATACGACGGGCTGCACCAGTCCGCCCTCTGCCGCGCCCGCGCGGACTGGCTGGTGGGCATCAACGCCACACGCCTGTTTTCCGTCCTCTACCACCGCACCTTGAATGTTGGGCGCGTCATGACGCCCACGCTGGCGCTCATCGTCCAGCGGGAGGCGGAGATCGGGGCGTTCCGCCCGGAAGCCTTTTACACGGTAAATCTTCGCTGCGGCGATTTTGCCGCCGTGTCCGAAAAGTTCAAAGAAAAAGCGGAGGCGGACGCTCTTGCCGCCGCCTGCGCCGGTCAGCCGGTCACGGTCAAGGCGGTGAAGCGCACGGAGAAAACGGAGAAAGCGCCGCTGCTCTACGACCTGACCGCGCTCCAACGGGATGCCAACCGCACGTTGGGCTATACCGCACAGCAGACGCTTGACTACCTGCAAGCCCTCTATGAAAAGAAGCTCTGCACCTATCCCCGCACGGACAGCCGCTTCCTCACAGACGATCTGGAACCCTCTGTGCCGGAGCTTGTGACCGTTGCCGCCGCCATCTGCGAAACCACCGTACCGGAGGGCATGAACGCAAAACAGGTCTGCGACAGCCGCAAGGTCAGCGACCACCACGCCATTCTCCCCACCGCCAGCGCGGGCAAGGCGGATACCTCCGTCCTGCCGCTGGGCGAGCGCGAGCTTTTGCGCCTTGTGTCAGGTCAGCTTCTCCGTGCGGTCAGCGACGCCCACCGCTATGCGGAAACCACAGTTGCGCTGGAGTGCGGCGGCGCTGTATTCACCGTCAAGGGCAGAACCGTCCTTGATACCGGCTGGAAGCGGTATCTCGCGCAGGAAAAGCGGGACGCCGCACTGCCGGAGCTGTCGGAGGGGCAGGTGTTGGAGTGTGGCGAAGCCGCCGTAAAGGAGGGCAAAACTACGCCGCCCAAGCACTTCACCGAAGATACCCTTCTGTCCGCTATGGAGAACGCGGGCAAGGAAGATATGCCGGAAGAAGCGGAACGAAAGGGGCTGGGAACGCCCGCCACCCGCGCCGCCATCATCGAAAAGCTGGTAGCCACGGGCTTTGTGGAGCGCAAGCGGGCGAAGAAGGCCGTCAGCCTTGTGCCTGCCCATACCGGCGTTTCCCTCATCACCGTGCTGCCTGAGCAGCTCCAGTCCCCACTTCTTACCGCCGAATGGGAATATCGCTTGCAGCAGGTGGAGCGCGGCGAGCTTTCCCCGGACGAGTTCATGACCGGCATTGCGGATATGCTCACCGAGCTTGTGAAAACCTACAAGGCCATCTCCGGCGCGGAGGTGCTGTTTCCCTCCGGCCGTGAGGTCATTGGCAAATGCCCCCGCTGCGGCAGCGACGTGACCGAGAGCAAAAAGGGCTTCTTCTGCGAGAAAAACGACTGCCGCTTCGGGCTGTGGCGGGACAACAAGTTCTTTGCCGCCAAGCGCGCCGCTCTGACAAAAAAGGTCGCCGCCGCGCTGCTTGCAGACGGGCGGGTGAAGCTCACCGGCCTCTACTCCGAAAAGACCGGAGGCACCTATGACGCCACCGCCGTGCTGGAGGATACCGGCGAGAGCGTCCGCTTCCGTTTGGAATTTGACAAGGGGGCGAGGACATGAAGCTCTCCAAGCTGGAGCAGGAAAGTATCATCCTCTACAACGAGGAAGAATCCACCGCCAGCATCTACACCCACGACCCGAAGCTGAAGCGCAAGCTCAAGCGCCTTGCGGAGAAATACCCGGACAATGTGTACCCAGATAGGGCCGTCCATGCCGGAGCGGTCAGCTACGCCGTGCCGAAAAGCTGCGTCAGCGTCCGGGAGCCGTTCAGCGACGAGCGGCGCAGGGCCGCCAGCGAACGCGCCAAAAACGCCGGATATACGCCGCCCGCAAGGAGTACATACTCCGAAAATGAATAAGAACCGAGCGCCCGCACAGGAAAGCCTACCCCTGCGCGGGCGCTGCCATTTTAGGGGTAAACAGCCCATGAAATGAAAGGAAGTGCCTATGACACGAAAATCTCCGTATCCGACAAGAGCGGATTATCCGGCATTGATTGAAAATGCCAAGCCTGCGCTGCGCAAGCTGCTGGAAGCGGCCTCGTATGAACGGAGGATCGCCGTTCTCAACGAATGTTCTCTCGATGTGGTCAATACCGTCTGCACGATCATGGTGCTGGGGCGGCACAGCCTCTATCTTCGCCGCAAAAAGCCCTTCAACGCGCCGGACGCGGTTTTTGTCCGGTGGGCGGCGGACCTGTGGACGCTGCGTGAGCAGGACAAGGCAGGCGACATCCGCTATCTCTGCGGAAAAACGGATTTACGGGAATATCTTTCGCGGGGGCTTCAGCTCCTGCGTATCGACCTGACGGAAGGAGGAACCTATGCCAGAGAAACCCGGTAAAAACAGAGAACAGCTCAAGGAGATCACCGACCGCATCGAGGCGGGCATCCGCGACATCTTTGAATCCGGCGATATGGAAAAGTACCGCAATTACCTGCGCACCATGAGCCGGTTTCACAATTATTCCCTCAACAATCAGGCGCTCATCCACTTGCAGCGCCCGGACGCCACCTTTGTGGCGGGCTATAACCGCTGGCGGGACAAGTTCTCACGCCATGTGCTGCGGGGCGAGAAGGGCATCACCATCATCGCGCCCACGCCGTATAAGAAGAAAATCGAGCAGGAAAAGCTCGACCCGGACACGAAGCTGCCCATTCTGGATGCGGACGGAAAGGTGATTACCGAGGAAAAGGAGATCGAGATCCCCATGTTCCGCCCGGTAAAGGTGTTCGACTACGCCCAGACGGACGGAAAGCCGCTGCCTGAGCGCGTGGCCAGCCCCGTCGCCAACCTGACCGGCAGCGTGGAAAATTATGCGGCGTTCATGGAGGCGCTGCGCCGTTCCTCTCCCGTGCCGGTGGAGTTCAAGCCGCTGTCTGCGGATATGGACGGCTATTTCAGCCCCAAATCCCAGAGCATCACGCTGCGGGAGGACATGAGCGAGGTGCAGACGGTATCCGCCGCCGTCCATGAGATCGCCCACGCCAAGCTCCACAATTACGCCTTGCAGCAGCCAGAGGAGCGCAGGCATAAGAGCCGCAATACCGAGGAGGTGGAGGCCGAAAGCATCTCCTTTATGGTCTGCGCCTACTTTGGCATCGAAACCGGCGCAAACAGCTTCGGCTATGTGGCAACGTGGTCGAAAAACGCCGAGCTGCCGGAGTTCCGTGCCAGTCTGGATACCATCGGCAAGACCGCAAACGGCATCATCACCGACGTGGAAAAGCATTTCGCGGAGGTTTGCAAGGAGCGCGGCATCGAGCTTCCCAAGGACACGGAATATGATCTTGTCACCATCCCGCCCTCACGCGCCGACGCGCTGGCCTTTGCCGCCGACTACGCGGCGTTCCTGCGCCGGGGTCTGAACGTTCCAGACAGCGCGGACAAACCCACAGCGGAGGCGGTGGCGGACAGGCTGCTTGCCGGTGAGGACACAGAGCTGCGGAAGGAGCTGGAGGATTTCGTCAAGCTGGCAGACGAGATCGGCATCGACGACAGCTCCCATGGGCTGCTGGAACGCTTCAACGGCCTGTTCCGTCAGGAATGGCGGGCAAAGGAGAAACCGCAGCCGGAGATTGAAACAGAAACGCCGAATGTTGTGGATGAGCTGCCGCCCCTGCCGGAGCTGGAGCAGGGCTATCCCATGCCGGATACCGGCATCGGCTTTTTGGAAATGTATCAGTACGGCTACACAGACGGCAACGCCATGCTGCCGCTGACCAAGGAGCGCGCCATGGAGCTGTTCATGCAGGACGTTCCCGTGTTCCTGCTCTATGCCGACAGCACCGAGGCCATGGCGCTGGACGCCGAGGATATTTCCTCCCACACCGGCGTGTTCGGCGTGGAGCGCGAGGAATGGGACGCGGTGCGCGGCGTTGTGACGCTGAGCGAACAGGCGGACACGGAGAAGCTGTTTCTGGAAAACCCGCAGGACGCTTTCCTCATTTACCAGATTCGGCGCGGCGGTGAATTGGACGCTTACCGCTTCATGAACTATGACTACTTGCAGAGCAAGGGCATCACGCCGGAGCACGACGGCTACGACGCGATCTACACCGGCGGGCTTGCCGACTATGGGGACAACAAAACCAATCTGGATATGATTTATCAGCGGTTCAATGTGGATCACCCTGCGGATTTCAAGGGACACAGCCTGTCCGTCAGCGACATCGTTGCCTTGAAGAAGGATGGCGTAGTATCCTGTCATTACGTTGACAGCATCGGCTTCCGGGAGCTGCCGAACTTCCTGAAGCCGGAGAATTACCTCAAAAACGTGGAGATGCTGCTGGAGGACGACTACGGCATGATCGACGGCATCATAAACAACGGCCCTAAGCAGCCCACCGTGGCTGATTTGGAGGAGCAGGTCAAGGCGGGCTTTTCCATTTCCCTGACGGAGCTGGCTGCGGCCTCCCACCGCGAACAGAAGAAGCCCTCCGTGCTGGAAAAACTCAGGGAAAAGACGCCGGAGCAGACGAAAAACAAAACAGCGCCCAAACGGAGCGCGGAAAGAGAGCTTTGATATGAACGACAAGCATTTCACTCACGATGAAGTCAGCCTCATGAGCATCTACAACGCGGCAGGCACCCGGGAGGGCCTGATCGCAGCCCTCACAGAAATGCGGGGGTATCTGGACGCGGAGGAGGCCGAGCTGCGGGAGCTGACGGACAGCGCCCTCGCAAAGCTGCGCGACATTACCGACGCGGAGTACGCCGCCCTTGACCTGACGCCGGATTTTGACCTCTGAGCAAAGCTGACTGTTTTACGGTCAAGAGCCGGAAAAATCGCAGATTCGCCGCTGGGAGCGCGCCGGATGAAGAATGTATCGTCCGGCGCGTTTCCTTTGGAAAAATGAAAACCCCGATAAAACCACGAAGGGAGGATTTTGCTTATGCCAAACAAACTGCAAGCCTACGCGGAGCAGGCGGAGCGCACCGCGCGGCAGATCACCGGCAGCCATTTAGCGTGGACGGCGTTCCTAACCACCGCCGCAAGGCTGTATAAATACCCCTACAACGAGCAGCTCATGATCTATATGCAGCGCCCGGAGGCCACCGCCTGCGCGGAGTACGACTTCTGGAACGAGAAGATGGGGCGCTATGTCCGGCGCGGCAGCACGGGCATCGCCCTCATCGACGCTACCGGCTACAAGCCGCGGCTCAAATACGTCTTTGACGTTTCCGACACCGGCGGCAAGGAAAACGCCCGCCGCGTCAACTTGTGGGAGCTGAAAGACGCGCATACGGACAGCGTGAGCACCATGCTGGAGCGTAATTACGGCGTTTCCGGCAAAAACGGCCTTGCGGAGCAGTTCGAGAGCGTCGCTTCTCAGCTTGCTGCGGAATACTGGCGCGACCATTCCCGCGACATCCTCGGCATCGTTGCGGATTCCTATCTGGAGGAGTATGATGATTACAACATCGAGGTGGCGTTCAAAAACGCCGCGGTGGTCAGTATCACCTACTCCCTCATGTCCCGCTGCGGGATGCAGCCGGAGGATCACTTTGAACACGAGGATTTTTTCAGCATCTTTGATTTCAACACCCCGCGCACGGTGGCAGCCCTTGGCACGGCGGTCAGCGAGATCAATGAGCAGGTTTTGCGGCAGATCGAAGTCACGATACGAAATTATGAGCGCGAACACAGCGCGGAAAGGACGGCAGAGCATGGAGAACAACCTGACTTACACGATGAACGGAGATTACATGATTCCCGACCTGAAGATCGAGGTGCCGGAGCAGCCCCTCGGCAAGTACGGGCGGATGCGCCAGAAGTACCTGAAGGAGCATCGGCCCATCCTCTGGAACCAGATGATTCTGGAGGAAACCCTGTTCCCGCACCTGCTGGAGATCGAGCAGGCAGCGCAGAGCCGCTTAGAGCAGATGATGCCAAAGCTGGCGTCGGAGGCCGGAGCGACGGAAGCTCTGAAAGCCCGCGACCCGATGAAATGGGTGGGCCTGATGAACACCTGCAAGGCGCAGGCGGAGGAAGTGATTCTCGCGGAGCTGATCTACGCATAACAGAACACCCCACGCGGGGCGGTCAGCTATCCTTTTTCCCCACCGAAGCGGAACAGATTACAGCCATAGAAGAAGCGGAGAGCGTTGCGCAGACGCCCTTCGCTTTTTCCGTTTCTCAGGCGCAGCTTGACCATGTGCTGCGGCTGGGCGGCAACGAGGACGATACCCGCATGGTCATTGCCGCCGCGTTCCAGAAGCAGAAGTCTGCGGAGGACATTGCCGCGCTGCTGCAAAACACCTTCCACGGCGGCAACGGCTTTAAGACGCCGGAGGGCGAGCTTTCCGCGTGGTATGCCGCTGACGGCATCCACATCGCCCCCGGCAGGAGCGCGGAGTATGTGCGCACCGCGCAGGTGATCGCATGGCAGGACGCCGCTGCGCGCATTTCCCAGCTTATGGAAAGTGGCGCGTATGCCTCCAATGTAGAGCTTGCCGAAGCAGGGCAGCATGAGCGGATGCAGCTTGCACAAGCCCTCTGGTATCTGAAACACGACCTGAGCGACGAGGCGCGGGAACAGGGCTATCTCTCCTGCATGGATGCTCTGCGGGGCGGCGGCTTCCCTGATGAAACGGCGCGGCTGGCAGAGCAACTGACAAACACAGATTCCCGCGATACGCTATCCGGCGAGTTCGCGCAGTTTTACGCCGCCCATGAACAGAACAGAAGCCTGCTGCGCTTCCATTACCACAAGCTGGAGAACATCTGGCAGAGCCTGCGGGATATGTCCTTGCCACGCAGAGAATATTCCTCCGAAATGGCCGCAGTGCCGGAGCTGGGACGCTTCATCACGGAGGACGAGATCGACCACGCGCTGGATCGCGGCAGCGGTGTCGAGGGCGGCAAGGGCAGGATCTACGAATACTTCACCGCCGACCACACCGGCAAGGAAAAGGCAGCTTTCCTCAAAGATGAGTATGGCACAGGAGGTCATACCCATGCTGTATCCGGAGCAAGCGGCAGCTATGAAGATCATAGTGCAAAAGGCATTACGCTGAAAAAGGCAGGCTGTGCCAATGTGGAGCTGAGCTGGACGAAGGTGGCAGCAAGGATTGACAGCCTCATTCAGAAAGACCGCTTCCTCTCTCCAAGGGAAAAGGAGCGCTACGCCCAGCTTCAGCGGGAAAAGGAAGCAGAGCGTGAACTGCCAACACAGGCACAGACCGACTACAATGCCATCAAGGAAGCCCACCCGGACGACATCGTGCTGTTTCAGGTGGGCGATTTCTTCGAGATGTACGGCGAGGACGCAAAACAGGCGGCGGAGCTGCTTGACCTCAACCTTACCACAAGAGCGATACCCGGCGCTGGCCGTGTGGAGATGTGCGGCGTACCGTCGCACAATTTAGAGATGTATGTAGAGAAATTGCGCGATAAGTATGATGTGACGATTGCCGAAGCGCCAGACTTTAGAGGTGAGCGCCACATTTACACGCTGCGCTCTATCGACCATGAAGCAGAAGCCGCCATCAATGCTTATGAAGCAGAGTTCGGCGCGGACGGCACGAGGGTGTTCCGCGACCCTGCCGCAGTTCAGCCGCAGCCGACCGTGGCCGAGCTGTTTGAACAGTATAAGCTGACCGTGGGCAACACGCTTGTCGCGGACGACGCTTTCCTCAACGCCTGCCGCAATTCCGACCGTCAAAACGCCTATCTGGAGGGCGCTGCCGCCATCCGGCGCATTGTCATGGAATCCGGCGATTTGCAGCTCACACGGCTCTATTTCGATATGCCTGCGTTCCACAACCGGCTGCATCAGGAGCTTTTGGACGAGCTTTACCCCACGCTGGCAACCACGGTCACGCCCTCTCCCTACAAGGTCACGCAGGCGGACATTGACGCGGCCTTGCAGCAGTGGAACGGCAGGATTGAAAGCAAGCACGCAGTTGTCCGCTATATGAAGGCTCACGCCCGCGACCGGGACACCGCCGCATGGCTGGCACGGGAGTACGGCTTGAAGGATACCTCTAAACCGCTGCAAATCTCCGTGGGCAGCTCCGAGCCGGTCACGCTGTCATGGGCAAAGGTGCAGCGGCGCATTGCGCAGCTCATTCAATCCGATAACTTCTACACCGAGCAGGAACAGGACAACTTTGACAATATTGACCCCATCGCCATCCGGGAAGCGCTTGCTGAACGCGGTATTGTGGGCGGGCGCATTGTGGACGCGGAGGCAAACCGCAACAGCCCCTTCATCCGGCAGGTTATGGCGGATGTGGAGCGGATCGCGGTGCAGGAAGCGCAGGCGGCGCACATGGACTCACCGGACCGTTTTTCCATCCGTCTGCACCCCAACGAGGGCGGCATTACCGGCATCTGGGACTCGGCCCTTGACCGCTTCTATGAGGAGGGTGGGCAGGTGCTTCGCTTCGCGGAGCAATCTAACGCCATTGACTACCTCTCCAGTATTCAGCGCAGCCGCGGTATGGAGCCGGACGCGCCGGTTTTCACAACGCCGCTGGGGAATGCCTATCGCGTGGGCGACGGCTTTTCCTCCACCGCAGCCGAACAGCGGGATACTCTGATGGTGGTCGAGCGTGTAGACGAAGATAATGTTTGGTACACTCTGCCAAGCGTCCCGGAGCAGGAAACGGTCAGCGTAGACCGCACCGTTTTTGAGCGTTACCTCGACACCGGCTATTTCTTCGCTGCGGAGCAGACGCAACCTGTCAAGGAGGTCACTGCCGAAAACGAACAGGAAAATATGATTTTCCGTGCGCCGTATGCCGTGGGCGATACCGTCTATCTGGACAACACGCCCTTCGAGATCACGGAGGTCGGCGCACTCAACGTGCAGCTTCGTGACCCTGCGCTCCGCTATCCCGTATTCCGCGCCGAAAGCCGCGAGAACTTTGAGCGGCTGCTGCGCAGGGATGAGAGAAACGCCGCCATAACAGATTACCTTCCCGCACGGAACAGAAACGACGACCTCCGCGACCTCCTGATGAACGGCATCCTCACGCCTGACATCCGGGACGAGGTGCGGGAGCTGTTCCGGCAGGGCGAGGGCAACGCCGCCATCGGTGCGTATCTTTCCAACGTTTTCGCCGCGTCGGACGCGGACACCATGACGCTGGAGGATGGCACCGAGGCAGATTTCATCACCTCAAGAAGCGGTTTTCAGGCGCAGGTGCACGGAGAAAAGGGCATACACGCCCTCGGATTGTCGTGGCCGGACACCGC
>OJOJ01000523.1_pt1 | contig 12000 bp, 10 predicted proteins | sample 1598041 | NCBI WGS metagenome assembly OJOJ01 (sample SAMN01915218, study PRJEB22387) | human gut metagenome | isolation source: stool | host: Homo sapiens | place: USA
ACACGACGCTCTTCCGATCTGGCTTTTTTTCACATTTCGTCTATAACTTCCGCAATCTCCGGCTCGGTGATCTGCTTAGCGTAATCATTATCGCCAAAGCACATAACATCGCCGATTTCCTTCTGGAATACCATTCTTAGCTTGCCGTCACGAACCTTCTTATCCGTATACAGCTTTCTGACAAGTGCGGTTTTGTCGATGTAATCGGGAATTGCAACGGGGAGCTTTGCACGTTCACACAGTTTTATTACACGGCTGACATTTTCGGGAGAAATATAACCGTACTTCTCACCGAGCTTCGCCTGTGCGATAAGCCCTATTGATACCGCCTCTCCGTGCAGCAGCTGGTAGTCGCTGACCGTTTCTATCGCTCTGCCGACAGTGTGACCGAGGTTAAGCACCTCACGCAGTCCCGATTCACGCTCGTCCTTCATTACGACTTTATACTTCACGGCGCAGTTATGCTCCGCTATATATTCGCAGGCGTCCTTATCGTTCACAAGTATCTTTTCAATGTTCTTTTCAAGATAATCGAACATTTCGCCGTCTGCAAGGCAGGCGTGTTTTATTGTTTCGGCAAGTCCGCTTGAAAGCTGTCTTTCAGGGAGCGTTTTCCACGTTTCAATATCAAGATATACCTTTTCGGGCTGGTTGAACAGACCTATCAGGTTAGTCGCAAGGGGAGTGTCAACCGCTGTCTTTCCTCCGACCGATGCGTCTGCGGCGGCAAGAAGAGTAGTGGCGTAATTGATAAAAGGTACGCCTCTGCCGAATGTACCTGCAACAAAGCCTGCAAGGTCGCTTACGACACCGCCTCCGACCGCAATCACACAGCAGTCACGGCGATAGCCATTTTCAAGCATAGAGTCCTCGACAAACTCTTTCATTGCTCTGGTTTTCGACTTTTCTCCTTCGGGTATCACAAACATATCTGCACTGTAGCCCGCCGAAATGAGTTTCTCGTATATCCCTTTCGCATAAAGCGGCTCAACAATGCTGTCGGTAACAACGGCAAACTTCTTTATCCTGCCGCAAAGCCCGTTTTTAATATCGCTTATCAGCGTGTCTGAAAGACCTCTGCCGATTTCTATATCGTATGAATCGTCTACTGTCTTTTTAAGTTCACAGAAAAATTTCATTGTTATTCCTCAAGATACCTTGTGTTCGCCTGATATTCTGTCACTTCTGAGCTGTCCGCAGGCGGCGGATAGCTCTGTGCCGAATTCTTTTCTTCGGGTAACGTTTATTCTGTTCTTTTTAAGCTCGTCATAAAATGCCGTGATGTTTTCCTCACTGCTCCTTTTAAACTCGCTGTCGGGGGACGGATTGTACGGTATAAGATTTACAAACAGCCGTGCATTTCCGATAAGTGCCGCTAACTGACGTGCGTTCTCTCTGCTGTCGTTTATTCCGTCAAGCAGTATATATTCAAGCAGAACCTTGCGGTTTGTACGTTCGACATAATATTTAGCCGATTCTATGACTTGTGAGATACTATACCTGCGGTTTACCGGCATTAGCCTGTTTCTTATCTCGTCATCCGGAGCGTGCAGGCTTACTGCAAGATTGCACGGCTCTTTTCGCTCTGCAAATAATTTCATCTTGTCGCACAGTCCGCAGGTCGATACGGTAATATGCTTTGTTCCTGTTTCGATTCCACCCGGAACAGTTACTATATCGAGAAAATTGCAAAGTGCGTCATAGTTGTCAAACGGTTCGCCTATACCCATCACGGTTATATTACTAATCGTTATATTCTGATGTTTTTCGACAGTGAGTATCTGGTTTACCATTTCGCCGGCGGTAAGGTCACGCTGTTTTCTGAGCCTTCCGCTGCAACAGAATTTGCAGCCCATATTACATCCGCTCTGCGTTGAGATACAGATACTGTTGCCGAACTTCTGTCGCATCAGCACCGTTTCGACCCTGCACCCGTCCGATAACTCAAAAAGATACTTAGAAGTATCTACAGATTGTAATATTCGTCGATTTTCAACGTTCCGAAGAAATATTTGTCGGGTAAAAGTGCTTTTATATCGGCTGATGTGAGCGTCATTTCGTCGAAATCTGCCGCTCTGCGCTTATATATGTCACGGAAAATGTTGACGCACTGAGTAGCCCTGAAGCCGTTTTCGGTCAGCAGCTTCTCCGCTTGTTCATAAGTCAGCGAATATATGTCCGTCATTGGCTGTCGCCTGTATCGGCTTCTTCCGCAAGCGATTCCTGCTCGATGTCCTCGATTATTTCACGGATTTCTTCCACACCCTCGCCGTTCATAGCAGAAAATTCTATCATATGAATGTCCTCGGCACAGGGTATCTCATTCATAAGCGATTCTCTGCGTGCGGCACGTTCCTTCTTTGACAGCTTATCGGCTTTCGTCAGCACAACAACAAACGGTATCCCGTTGTCGATAAGGAAGTTTATCATCATTACATCGTCCGCCGTGGGAGGATGTCTGAAATCGACAAGCTGGAACACGAGCGTGAGGTTCCTGTCATCGGCAAGGTAGCCCTCAACAAGCCCTGCCCACCGCTGTTTCTCGGATTTTGATACCTTTGCGTAGCCATAGCCCGGCAGATCCGCAAAATAGATATTGTCAACCGAATAGAAGTTGATAGTCACCGTCTTGCCCGGCATTGAGCTTACACGGGCAAGCGACTTTCTGTTCAGTATCTTGTTTATCAGGGAGGATTTTCCTACGTTGCTTCTGCCCGAAAAGGCAATCTCGGCTTTTTCCGATTTCGGAATCTGGTTGAAAAGCCCGTAGGACGTATAAAATTCTGCCTTGTTAAAATTCATGTTATATTTCCTTTACGGCGTTCTTGTCCGTCTTTCTTGAAGCACGGGGCTTTGCTGACGGGAGCTTTTCGTTGCTTTTCTTTGCGGCGGTAACATTCGGCTTTACAAGCGCTGTGTTAAGCACCGTGTCAATGTTTTCCGCAAGCACAAAGCTCATATTGCTCAGTATAACGTCATCAAGCTCCTTCATATCGGACTTGTTCTCATCGGGTATGACCACCGTCTTGATACCGGCTGAATATGCCGCCATAGTCTTTTCACGCAGACCGCCTATCGGAAGTACCTTGCCACGAAGCGTTATTTCGCCTGTCATCGCAACATCTCTGCGTACAGGGATACCCGACAGAGCGGATACGAGAGCGGTTGTCATAGTAACACCCGCAGAAGGTCCGTCCTTTGGAACAGCACCTTCGGGAGCGTGAATATGAATGTCCTTGTTCTTATAGAAATCGGGGTCAATTTCATACTTGCGTGATAGCGAGCGTGTAAGGCTGACCGCAATTTTAGCGGATTCCTTCATTACATCGCCCAGTGAGCCTGTTAGCTCAATCTTGCCCGTACCCTCCATTACAAGCACCTCAAGCGGTAAAAGAGTACCGCCGACAGAAGTCCACGCAAGACCGTTCACAGCACCGATCTCATCCTGCTTTGAAATAGTTTCGCCCGTATATTTTCTTGCACCGAGATAGCCTTCAATATCCTTAGCCTTGATATTGATTTTTTCGGCCTCGCCCGATGCGAGCTTTTTAAGCGTCATACGGCAGATTTTAGCTATGTTTCTTTCCAGCTTTCTTACGCCTGCCTCTTTGGTGTAGAAGTCGATTATCGAGTATATCGCATCATTTGCAAAACGAACCTGCGGCTTTATGCCGTGCTTTTTAAGCTGTTTCGGAACAAGATGCTCCTTTGCGATATGGAACTTTTCTTCTCTTGTATAGCTGCCAAGCTCGATAACGTCCATTCTGTCGAGCAGGGGAGCGGGAATAGTATCAAGCGTGTTTGCGGTCGTGATGAAAAGCACATTGCTTAAATCTATCGGTATTTCAAGATAGTGATCCCTGAACGCTACATTCTGCTCGCTGTCAAGAACCTCAAGCATAGCGCTTGCAGGGTCGCCCTTATAGTCAGTACCCATCTTGTCTATCTCATCAAACAGGATAACGGGGTTCATTGACTTTGCCTGCTTCAACGCATTGACAATTCTGCCGGGCATCGCACCTATGTATGTCTTTCTGTGACCTCTTATATCAGCCTCGTCACGCACACCGCCGAGCGAAACTCTTGCATATTTTCTGCCGAGAGCCGTTGCAATTGATTTAGCGACAGAAGTCTTACCTACTCCGGGAGGGCCGACAAGGCAGATTATCTGACCCTTCTTGTCTGCGTCCTTCCACTGATTGAGCGCAACTATTTCAAGTATACGTTCCTTTACCTTTTTCATGCCGTAGTGGTCATGATCAAGCTGTTTTTCGGCTTTTGCAATATCAGTCTTACCGTGTGTGTAAATATTCCACGGCATATCAAGCACTGTGTCGAGATATGTCCTGACAACAGCCGCCTCCTGCGAGCCGGGAGAAAGGTGCATCAGCTTTTCGCACTCTTTTATCAGCTTTTCTTCGGTATCCTCGTCAAAACCGCACTCTTCGATCCTGTCCATATATTCAAACGCTTCAGACTGCGGATCGTCAAGTTCGCCGAGCTGACGGGAAATAGCTCTCATCTGCTCACGCAGGTAGAAATCACGCTGATTTTTATCGAGAGCCTCTCTTACCTCATCGTTTATATCCTGCTCAAGACGTACTATATCTACTTCTTTGGCGAGGAATTTCACAAGCAGCTCCGCACGCTTGCGCAATGACAGGCAGGATAAAAGCGCTTGCTTATCCTCAACTCTTAAATATACGTTGAAAACTATCAGGTCGATAAGTTTTGAAAGATCCTTTTCAGCGAGTATGCCTCTGTACAGTTCAATGGGCATTCTGGGCGACATTTCGCTGTACTGCTTGAATTCTGTGTGGATAGTGCGGATAAAAGCCGTTTTTTCGGCGGCACTCAGTGTATCGCTGAGCGCAGGCATAGGAGTGATGTCCGATACAAGAAACGGATCATCCTGAGATATGCCGCACAGCTTCGCCGTATAAAGACCCTGCACAAGCACACGTCTTGCGCCGTCGGGCGTGTTCAGCGTCTGTCTTATTTCGGCAACCACACCTGTTTTGTAAAGATTTTCTGCCGCAACCTCGTCAACGTCCTCGTCTATCTGTGTCACAAGGAATATTCTTCTGTCGTTGTGTTCTATCGCTTCTTCGACCGCATTTATCGACCGATCCCTCGCTATATCAAAGTGCAGTATCATACCCGGAAATATTACAAGTCCACGCAGTGCGAGTGCCGGCATAGTTATGTGTTGATTTTTCATATTAGTCTGTCCTTTCTTGTCGTTCTGTATAAATAAGTCGAAACATTTCTGTTGTTTACTACCCATATTATGCTGTTTTGTATTGCAAATGTCAATACATTATTATACTATATCCGTCTGAAATTTGCAAGTAGTAGCCGGCTGTAAATAAAAACCGCCGTACATCTCTGTACGGCGGTCGTAGACGGTCGATAAACTGATTGTTAGTAAAGTCACACAGTGAGATATATCGCCAACACCGCTGAAAGCATTTCCCGTACCGATAGGGAATTAATAATTTCGTGAGTGTATCTGTACAACTGCACAGACATTAACCTTTCAAAAAAACGCCACTAACCTGAGATATATGTACTAACCTGCGGACGTGTAGCGTTAAGCGTCCCTGCATTGACAGGATATACAATGTTCAGGTGGTTATTCGAGTTTAGCCAACACCCCGACGGGGTGTGGGTATGGGTAAGGAAAGAGGGAGCCAAGAGGGAGAAAACCTAAGGGACAGGGAGAGGGGCTGTCAAGTCCAGCGGAGCTTTAGCGGAGTGCACGAGCCTTGCGTGAGCGAGGCTCAGACTTGTACCTGATCCCTTTGGTTGTCTCCCTCTTTCATATTGACAAGTGTACCCATTCGAATAGCGAACCCGAGAAGTGCTGTCCGACAAAAAGAACTATCGGTGGCCTGTTATCATTGTCAAAGCTGAACGATATAACAGAAGCACATTAAACAAAATACTTTTTCTACAAATTGCGGCAAACAGGCTTAAGCCTGTCCTTTTTATAGTCCACCTGATATGATATACTCAAGACAATACAAAAAGAAAGCGACACTTTCTTTTGTATTTTCCTTATTTCCTTATTTCCAGATGACAGCCTGCTGTTTTACAGTGGGCTGTCATTGTTTTCCGAAATATATAAGATGAGCGTTTTGTGATATAACGGCAAAAGTCTTGATTATTACGACAAATTGTGCTATACTAAATTCGATTATAAACTACTTCCGCTCAAAAGCGGTTTCAAGGATGTGTCGTATTGAATAAGGATAAAGAAAAATACAAACGTACCGCTCTTATAGTAGATGCTCTGGTACTTCTTACATGGGAAACCTCCACCTTCGGCATTATATGGCTGAATTACTATAACAGCGAGATGGCTTTCAGCTTCTTTAGAAAAGGAAACTGGCTGTTATTCGGATTGTACTTTGCAATTCTTTATGTTTTCTCAAGAATATACAAGGGACTTAAGATCGGTTCTCATAAGACCACCGATATTATAGTGTCGCAGATTCTTGCTACACTTTGCACAAACTTCATAACCTATATCCAGATATGCCTTATATCACGCTCTATGCTTGACCCCCGACCGCTTCTTGTCGGCACGCTGTATCAGGCAGTGGTCATAGCTTTGTGGGCGTTTATAAGCGGAAAGATATTCCGTGCCTTATACCCTGCAAAGAACGTGATAATGATATACGGACTTGAACAGCCCGCAAGAATGCTTGTCGAAAAAATGAGCAAGCGTTATGACAAATACAATATTACCCGGATGATGAACGTTTCCGAGGGGCTTGAAGCTATCACTGCAGAGATACCGAATTATGACGGCGTGGTTATCTGCGACACCCCTAACGAGATAAGGAACGATATATTGAAGTTCTGCTTCAAGACATCAATAAGAACCTATCTTGTGCCGAAAATAAGCGATATTATCGTAAGAGGCGGAGATAATATGGAGCTGTTCGACACTCCGCTTATCATTTCCAAAAATTACGGACTTGGTATTGAACAGCGTTTCTTCAAGCGTTGCTTTGACATTCTCCTGTCCTCGATAGGCATTATTATTGCTTCCCCCTTTATGCTGATAACGGCTGTAGCGATAAAGCTGTGCGATCACGGGCCCGTGCTGTATAAGCAGGTGCGTCTTACAAAGGATTCCAAGGAATTCAAGCTCCTTAAATTCAGAAGCATGGTTGTAAATGCCGAGAGCGACGGTGTGGCACGACTTGCAAGCGACGGCGATAAGCGAGTGACCCCTGTCGGAAAGTTCATAAGAAAAGTCAGACTCGATGAGCTTCCGCAGTTGTTCAATATCTTCAAGGGCGATATGTCGGTTGTAGGACCACGTCCCGAGCGACCCGAGATCAGCCGTGAGTACGAAAAGGAAATGCCCGAGTTCGCATTCCGCCTTAAAGTCAAGGCAGGACTTACCGGTAACGCACAGGTTGTCGGCAAGTATAACACCACCCCTTACGACAAGCTGAAGCTCGATCTTATGTATATTGAAAAATATACGCTTGCCAAGGATATTCTGCTTATACTTAAAACCGTCAAGATTATCTTTATGCCCGAAGAAAGCACAGAGGGCATAAAGGAAGGATATATAACTCCCCTCCAAAAAGGCGAGGATACGCAAAGCAAGGAAGGAAATGACAACAATGGAAACGTTCAGTAATCTTATCGACCTCGATTCATATTCACCTGATGAGTGGAATATGATAGTTGAACTGGCACAGCAGATTCAGAAGAACCCTGCACTTTACCGTTCAAGATGCAGCGGAAAGATAATGGGTACTCTGTTCTACGAGCCGTCAACAAGAACGCAGATGAGCTTTCAGACTGCAATGCTGAGGCTCGGCGGTACGATAATAGGATTTGATAATCCGTCAACATCCTCTGTTTCCAAAGGCGAAAATATCAAGGATACAACGAAAATAGTCAGCAGCTATGCCGATATTCTTGTAATGAGAAATCCATACGAGGGCAGTGCAAAAGCGGCGGCACTCACAGCCGATTGCCCTGTTATAAATGCCGGCGACGGTGGACATCTGCACCCTACGCAGACGCTTACCGATATGCTGACGCTGAAAAACGAAAAGGGCAGGCTTGACCATTTGAAGATAGGTCTATGCGGCGATCTGCGTTACGGAAGAACGGTACACTCACAGCTTAAGGCACTGTCACGCTATGAGGGCAACGAGTTCATACTTATATCAACACCTGAGCTTGCTCTGCCGTCATATATCAAGGACGTGCTTAACGCAAGAGGCTGTACTTATAAGGAGATATATTCTCTTGACGAGGCGATAACAGGCGAATCGCTTGATATGCTCTATATGACAAGAATACAGAAGGAGCGTTTTTCAAGCGAGGAAGAATACAACAGGCAGAAGGACGTATTCCGTCTTGATACCGAAAAAATGAAGAAAGCGCCAAAGGATATGATAGTTATGCATCCGCTCCCCAGAGTAGACGAGATAGCAATGGATGTGGATGACGATCCGAGAGCAATGTACTTTACTCAGGCAAAGAACGGAATGTTCGTGCGTATGGCGCTTATCATATCCGTGCTTGAGGGCAGGCTCGGCGCACCTAAGCTGCTGACAGGTACGATAAAGAACGATGTTGAATGCACAAACCCCAAGTGCATTACAAAGACCGAGCATTATCTCCCCCACAGCTTCAAGGTACAGGGCGATATATGCGAATGTGAATATTGTGACGAGCGTATTCTGCTCGACTAAGCAAGAGGAAATATATGATGGATTTTTCAAGCGTAAAGAGAATTGTTATAAAGGTAGGCACAAGCACGCTTGCCCATAACACAGGCAATCTTAATATAAGACGTGTTTCAAAGCTGATAGAGGTAATGTCGGATCTGAAAAATTCCGGCAAGGACGTGATATTTGTTACATCAGGCGCACAGGGCGTAGGTGCGGCAAAGGCAGGACTTCACTCGAAGCCTAAGGAGATGCCGAAAAAGCAGGCTTGTGCCGCTATAGGTCAGTGCGAGCTTATGCACATTTACGACCGTGAATTCGCAAACTACAATCACACGGTCGCACAGGTGCTCCTTACCCGTGACGTTATCAGCAACAAGACAAGAAAAGAGAATGTTATAAATACGTTCAATACGCTTCTTGATATGGGCATAGTGCCTATAATCAACGCAAACGATACTGTTTCGATACAGGAGCTTGACTTTGACGAGAACGATACGTTATCCGCAATAGTAGCGGCGCTGTGCAGTGCCGACCTGCTGATAATCCTTACCGATGTTGACGGCTTATACGACAAGAACCCTAAACTTCCCGGTGCAAAGCTGATTCCTGAGGTAAAGCAGATAACAAGCGAGATGATAAGCTCAGCAAAGGACAAGGGCAGTGAGTTTGCGAGCGGCGGTATGATAACAAAGCTTGAGGCGGCTACTATCGCAAAGGAACACGGCATACCGACTGTAATAATAAACGGTCAGCGTCCCGAAATACTTTACGATCTGTTTGAGAATAAGGCTGTCTGCACAGTATTCACCGCAGATGAGGACTGAAAGGAAAAATATGAGCTACATAGACGAACTCGGAAAAAAGGCAAAATCGGCGGCTAAAAACTCGGCAATGCTGTCGCAGTCGCTTAAAAACGATATACTCGCCACTATCGCCGTAATGCTTGAAAACGGCAGAGATGAAATAAAAAAGGCAAACGAGCTTGATATAACTGCGGCGCACGAAAACAATATGGCGGCTGCTATGGTGGATCGTCTTACCCTTACCGATGCCAGAATAGACGGTATGGCTGAGGGTGTAAGACAGGTTGCGGCATTGCCCGACCCCGTAGGAAAAATTCTCGGCGGAAACACCTTGCCTAATGGCCTTACCGTAATAAAAAAATCCGTACCGCTCGGCGTAATCGGCATTATTTTCGAGTCACGCCCCAATGTTACGGTAGACGCAGGATGCCTTTGCCTTAAAGCCGGCAATACTGTAATTCTGCGTGGCGGCAGTGATGCTATAAATTCAAACAAGTGCCTTGTCGGTATTATGAGAGCGGCGGCTGAAAAGCACGGTGTCAATCCTGACATCGTACAGCTTGTGGAGGACACCTCAAGAGATACCGCAACCGAGCTTATGAAAGCAAACGAATATGTTGACGTGCTTATCCCAAGAGGCGGCGGCGGACTTATAAACGCCGTAATAAAGAACGCTACAGTTCCTGTAATACAGACAGGAGAGGGCAACTGCCACGTTTATGTTGACCGCTTCGCCGACATTGATATGGCAGTGGATATAGTAGATAATGCAAAGACACAGCGCCCGTCTGTGTGCAACGCCATCGAAAACGTACTTGTGCATAAGAATATAGCGGAGGGCTTTTTGAAGAAGCTCGCTGAAAGGTGGAGCGGAAAGGTGACCTTTGTCGGCGATGAAGCAAGCAGTGCATATATCACGCTTGAAAAGATAGCCGATGATGAAGATTACCGCAGAGAGTTCCTCGACCTTAAGATTGCCGTAAAGATAGTAGATGATATAGATGAGGCTATAGCTCATATCAACCGCTTCGGTACAGGCCACAGCGAGTGTATAGTGACCGAGTATCTGCGAAAGAGTATCTGCGTAATGCTGAGAAATTTCAGCGTGAAGTCGATGCGGCGGCTGTATATGTTAATGCCAGCACACGCTTTACGGACGGCTTTGAATTCGGACTGGGAGCAGAGATAGGCATATCAACGCAGAAGCTCCATGTAAGAGGACCTATGGGCCTTGAGGCTCTGACAACGTTCAAATATCTTGTCAACGGAAACGGTCAGACAAGAGGGTAGGAGGAACGCTTATAAATGGCAAAAAAGAGGATTAAGAATAAAAATCGTATAGAGGCAAAAAGCGAGAACAAGGTTCTTCACGGACTTGCAGGCTCTATAGAGGAGGCACTGTCGGAGGATCCGAGCGAGATCGAGCAGGACGAGGTTATCGTTGTTGATGTTCCCGAACACCGTCACAAAGGGCTTGCAAAGAAGATAGCATACTTTGTTGTCGGACTTCTCATTATCGTGTTCGCTGTAGTCGGTGCGGTAAATACCGTAATAGCGATCAGCGGCGGGATAGGCAGGATAGCCGATCAGACCGACCTTAAGGAAGAGTTTGCCCTTTACCTTTATCCCGTTGTCGCAACCGATCCCCCCAGCTTTGAGGATGCGTCAACGCTTACACAATCCACTATAATAAAGATAGCCGTTTCAAAGATACTTCTCACGGGCGACACGTCCAACTATGAAACGGACACGGGCGTAATGTATATCCCCGAATTTGACGTTGAAACTGCGGCAAAGAATGTTTTCGGAAGCAGTATCGAGGTAAAGCACCAGACAGTAGGTCATGTGCAGGATCTCGCAACCTACAATTCCGAGAAAAAGGTATACATCGTGGCAGACACAAACCGTATCCCGAACTACTACCCCGTAGTTTCGAAAATAAGCAATGTCGGCGAAACATACACGCTCACCGTTGATTATTATCCGCCTACAGTATCTATACCCGGTCTTGTCAACGAGCAGGTTTCAAGCAAGTCTATGACTTATGTTATCACAAAGAGCGGAGATAAAAAGATCATAACATCAATCGCTCTTGATAAGGTATCAAGGGAAGACGGCTAAGCAGATGTAATCTTGCATCAGTCTGTCGATAAACCTATATAATTTTTGAAAATGGGTGTTTAGCGTTGCTTGCTTTGTTGGTTTTGCATCGTGCAAAACTTTTGGCAAGCAACCAAAGCGTCCTTGCTTTGGGCGTAGCCCCAAGGCAGGTCGCAGGGACGCCAGTCCCCGTATTCTCCCCCGGCATGGATGCCGGGCGTGTATGCACAAGGGCTTTGCAAGGACGCAAAGCCAACCAAACATACATAGCCTTTCACGGGGGAAAGGGGGCAGGGGGGATAGGGATAGTAAGTTAGAAGTCTGTTTTTCCAAAAAAGTGCTTGTTCTCAATCCCTAACCCCAAACCCCTTCCCCGTGGGAAGGGG
>OJOJ01000528.1_pt1 | contig 11920 bp, 7 predicted proteins | sample 1598041 | NCBI WGS metagenome assembly OJOJ01 (sample SAMN01915218, study PRJEB22387) | human gut metagenome | isolation source: stool | host: Homo sapiens | place: USA
CAATTCGGTTCCCGGCTATGGATCGCCACGATCTTCTGCAGCGAATCGATGTTGAGCGAATCGTGGTCGTACTCGTTCGCCTCGCCGATCAGAAAGATCTCGCGGGCTCGGGTCGTGCAGAGTTTTGCCAACTCCTCGGTCGAATTGCGCTGGGCGTGCAGCACCAGAATACGCCGCTCCTGCCGGGCATCGAGCACCGTGTGGATGCGGTTGCGCACCTTGGCGGCGGGTTGCACGCTCTGAATCAGGATATAGCAATTCCCGTAGCGAGGGTCCGAGCAGATTTGCCGCACGAGCATCGGGACCATCTCGTCGAAACCGATGACCACGACGTGATTCTCAAGCGGATAGGCAATCTCGCCCTCGCGATAGCGTTCGACACGCCGCTCCAACATGTTCGATACCACCGAGATCAGCAGGCCCGTGACGAGCAGCAGTCCCAGAATGGCCACTCCCAGCGAGAACCAGCGCAGTTCGGGCGTGACATTAGCCACGCTGCCCGGATCGATGAACAGGCAGATCAGTTGGAGCAGGCGCCCCATCGGAACATCGCTGCCGCTGGCTCCATGCTGCGAATCGGGTGTCGCCACATCCGAAGGCTCCGGGAAGGAGAAGAACCAGCTGACCAGATAGATCACACAGAAAAAGAGCAGCAGGATGCCGACCAGCCAGGCAAACTGCTTGCGGCCTCGACCCGAAAAGGCCCGGTCGAAGCCCAATGTAAAGAATCGTTTCAGTGAGTTTCCCATGGGTTGCAACTTGGAGATTACGGGCCGAGGGGATTACCTGAGGGACTGGAGTTCCTTTTCCAGCCGGGCCAGTTCCACCTCCCTGCGTTTGGCTGCTATCTCGGGATCCGGGCCAGCCGCCTCACTCTGTTTATCCCGCACCGACCGTTCGTGGCGGACAGCCTCCTGATAGAGCGTCAGTTCGGTCTCCGAAAGCCTTCTGTGGCTTTCGGAACAGATTCCCAGCAACCGCTTGCAGCAATAGCCCAGCCAGCACAGGGCGCATCCGGCAACAAGCACCCAGCCTGCGAGAACAAGCACGCCGAAGCAAACCGGCATGTCATGGCCGAAGACGGCATAGCAGACGATACCGGCCAGTGCCACCAGTGTAACTGCCAACATCCAGAGACGTGTCCGTCTAAACGACCGGGCGGCTGCTTCGAGCCGTTCGGCGAACTGCAACGCATTCGGTTCCATAGGGCGATTATTTGCGAATTTCGAATCCGAGTTTAAGGATCAGCTTGAGGGTCTGTACAGCAGTCTGACGGTCGTATTCGCGCTCGGCCTCGGGGAGCTCCTCGTAGGGCACCAGGCAGGGGTGCGTTTTCCGCCTGTCATCGCGCCGCTCGCCCCAGGTCCACCCTTCGGCGAGGCGGCCCTGCGCCCAGACTTCGTGGACGTTGCGGGCCATTTGTTCGGTCAGTTTCCCGAGAGTCTCGGGCAGCTCGACATCCTGCGTGTCGAGCGGTGAAGGGATATAAGTTTCCATGCAATGGTTCGTTTTGCCTGCCCGCAGCAGGACATTTGCCGATGCAAGTTAAGTATTTTTATCCGAATTCGGAATTGCAGGCGCGGATTGGATTGCACGAACGAGATTTTATGCTTAATTTTACTCACTGTATGCCCGGACGAAAAGTCCCGGTCGCCGGAACCCGCCTCCACCCCACGCCGGAGGCCCCAAACAACCCCCGAATGAAACTGCGCTATTTCATCTCATCATCGCGTTTTTCCCGAAACAGGGAGACGGTCAAGGAGTGCGTACAACAGGTCTGCGCCGAACAGAACATATCCCTGCCCCAAGGTACCGAAGCCGCGAAATACGACTGCAACCTCGACGACTCGACCCTGCGCGACACCCCCAAACAGAACGAATATCTGGCAACCATCCGCCACGACACGGACCTGTTCATCGCCATACTCGATGCCGCATACATCGGATACTACACCTATCTGGAGATCCTCCATGCCTACAAGTCCTATCTGCTGACGGGATTCCCCATCTGTCTCATACTGGAGAGCAAGCAGCCCGTCGCCTGCTCCAAGGGGCCGACCGACCGTACGCTGGAGAACCTCTCGAAAGCCATCGCCAACCTGTCGGACACCTACGCCCCGGCGGACCGGGCAGCGGGCCGGAACAAAACAGGCGGGATCCCCCACTTCCTGACCGACTACGACAATCCGCTGGCTCCCCGCCCGCTCGGGGAGGTCTGCACGGAGAACATCCGGAAGATCCTGACGAACGAGCGACTCAAGATGAGGCAATTCGCCAAACCCGGCAGAGAGGTGGGCAGCGAGGAGATCATGAATCGGCGCGGCCGGGTCGAGAACGGGTACATCGGGGAGATCTACTTCGAGCGCAGCGTAGACCGGGAGGAACTGGCCAACCCGACCAGTTCGTTCGTCCTCATCAAGGGGCTGCCAGGCGCCGGAAAATCGCGTGCCCTGCTCCACTACATCCACAACGCGCTGGGCAACCAGCAGATCGTCGTGCTCCACAGCCACAGGGAGTTCGATGCCCTGTTCGATACGCTGTTCTCCGAACGGAACGGATGCTACGAATTCGACGAGCTCGTCATCAAGGAACCCTACTACCTGATCATCGACGAGATCGACAAGTTCTGGCTCAGTTCGGTCCACAACGACGATTTCGTCCGCCGCTGGGAGCGTCTGTGCGACGAGGTGTACACCCACAGCCGACTGCACATCTACGCCACTACCACCCTCGAAGGATACCAGGCCGTCGAACAGGCGATCGAACCACAGAACACCCAGATCATCACGATCGGAGCCCTTGACCCGAACAACGAGGACGACGCCCGGATCATACATTACTTCGGGAACGGAGCCAACCGCCAGTCGCTCACCGTAGGTTTTATCGTCCCCCGGAGACACGACATCGCCCAAACCGTGGACCAGTTGCTGCAAAACAATTATGTACGCGCCTTCTGCATGGCCTACAAAACCGTCTGCACCTTCTCACGCAACAGCCGGCAGCTGCTCCGATACTCGGTCATGGCCACGGCCGAACTGATGGCCATGCGCAACCAGCAGATGGATCCGGACGTCATGGCGGAACAACTGACCGCACTGGCAACCCGCGGAGTCATACGGCTGTTCGATCAGGACGACGAGATCGACCGCATCACCGGCGACTACTTCAATTTTCGTAACAGGGAGGTCATCGAAGGGGTCAATGTGGTGCCGATTCTCCCCAAATGGCTGACCTTCTATTTCGACGACATCCTGCTCACCTGCATCATGGAGCATCCGTCCATCGTCCGGTTCGGGCAGGAGCAGGTCATCGAGCTGATGCTGGCGACGTTCCCCATGACCGAAAGCTATTCGAAGGCGATCACCCGGGCCGAAGACAAGGCAGCCGCATGGCAACAGATTCACGACCGGTATGCGGACCAGATTCTGCGCGACCAGGCGATCGACCCCGAAGAGCGGCGCCGCATGCTCTCGGTGCAGATCTCCTATGCCCCCACGTTCGAGACTGCGATCGGGCTGATCGAGACCTACCGGGAGATCTTCCCGCTGACCAGCATGCAGATCGGCGGGCTCTACTCGCATGTACTCACGGCCCGCCGCAACGGGCTCGACCCAAACTCCATGCTTCAGACAATCCGCAAGTACGAGGAGGCGATCTCCGAATACGACCTCTTCTACGTCCAACGGCGCGTACAGCTGTCGGACAGCTACTCCGAAGTTCGCGAACTGGTCGGGCGCATGGCCCCGGAGCTGACGGAGCCGCACGGACCGACCATCGACTCCTTTCAGAAATACAGCATCAACGCCCTGCTCTACTGGATCAGCGACCGCGTGAGCGAGGCCGAAGAGTTGGACGACATCATGGCCCGATACGCACGCTGGAACCAGAACAACCCCTCCTGTCCGTTCTCTCTCACAGTCAAACCGGTATATTCTCTTATCGACAACGCCGACGGGCAGGCGGAGAGACTCGAGGCCATATATGACGCGGCGATCGTACGCCTCAAACCAGCGGCCTTCGCCTCCGACCGTGACCGGCTCCACTTCAAAGCGATCGCCATGGGGCTCCTGATCAAGAACGCCACGGACTACATGCAGGCACGCAGCTTCGTCGAACGGTTGCAACCCGGAGAGATCCACATGTCCTATTTTTCATCGATGATCGCAAAATGGGACTTTAAGGAGAGCGAAGACTTCGAACGGCTGTACGAGGACATCGAACGGCTGAAGGAGCGTTTCGGAATCGAACTCCACATCAACAGCTACAACTCATTGATCCGCAAGGCCCCGTCGGCATTCATCGCACAACGGATCGTCGCGGCCATGCCATACCGCGACAACTACACGCTGAACCTCTACCTACAGAAAATCTTCCAGACCTGCATCGCGAGCATCTCGCACGCGAAACAGCATGAGCGCGGACGCACCATACGCACCTCCTACGCCACGGCCTGCAAGACCGTGCAGGAGCTGATTCCGGCAATCAACCCGCAAGGGGTGATCTGCAACCACGACGGAAAGGTTTCCGACTTCGCGGGCGTATCGCTGGATCCCTTTGCGGTCAATTTCCTCTACCGGATCTTCAAGAACGACCCGCAATGGGTCGATACGACCATACGCAACTGCCGCCCGCTCTGCGAGAACGTACGCTCCAACGAAAACATCCATGCCATCCGCATCCGCGGATGCGACGACTATCCCCAGGCGCTAGAACTGTTCCGGCAATACGAAAAGGCCTGCCTGAAGCCGCTGCTTGCCATGGCCCGGCCCGGATCGCGCCCCATCTGCCCGATCTGTTTCTGCAACATGTTCCGGGTTCTGACCTCGGGCAACAACAAATTTACCCCCGCATACAGGGAGGAGTTCCGGGCGATCTTCGAACAATACCGGCCCTACATCTCCATGAACTCTGACACGGCCTCCTTCTATTATGCCACCTACTTCGAAGAGATCTTCGACGGGCAGGAATCGACGGAGATCGCCCCGGCGTTTGCCGAAGAGATGGAACAATTCCCCCAGCTGAGCTACGTCCCCTACTATCTGCTGATCGGATGCCTCCATAAGATCACTTTCGAGCAGGCCCTTGCCGTCTATGACTTTTTCCACAGACGGGCCGTCGAAACGGGGATCGAAAAGCACATGCCGGACAACAAGAGCATCGTTCAGCTGTGCAAGTACATAAAAACAGACCAGGAACTCATCCGCCTGCAGAGGTACCTGCTCGCCGGGAAGGTCGAGCCGGGCAAAACGGCCGGAAGTGCACTATACAAGCTGTGCAAAGAGCGCCGGATGGGCTACCTGCTCGGCGGGAACAACCGGCAGACCGACAGCGACAGGCTCAAGGGACAGATTGCACACAGCGGAACCGTGGAAGAGATTTTCCGGCTGCTCGACACATATGCCACCGAACACGATGCAACGATCGACATACATCTGTTCGAATATGCCCTGGGAGCCCTTCACGGCCCGGCTTTCCAAACGAGTGCGGCCCGCAGCGAGGCCACGGAGTATCTGAAGCTTCTCCGCGAACGGCATCTGGTACGCTGCACGCAAAAGACCTACAACCAGCTGCTGTCGATCTATTATCCCGAAAAAGAGAAGGTCCGGTTGCTTGCCGAGATGCGCGAACACTGCCCGTTCGACATATACACATATGTAGCCATCGTCACCGACTGGTGTTGCAACACGGAACTCAGGCAGGAGTATTACGACCGCATCATCCGAGAATACGGGGAAAATATCGCCCCCGAGACCTTTTTTACCGCCCTGAAAGTCGAACTCAGCCACGTCATGCAAACGGACAGCCGCGATTTCTCTTTTGCCGTAAAGATCCTGCGTGAAATCGAGCGACGCGGCTACACCATACACCGCAGCGTATTCGACAAACTGGAAAAATGCTGCACATACAATTCGCACGCCCATATCCGCCAGGAATATGCATCGATCGGAGACATCCGGCAATTCATGCTGCTCTACATGCTGCGCTACGTTGCTGACGATCAGACATCTGTAATCTATGATGTAGCCGATCGGAACGGGATCGACATCTGACACGGCAAACGTCTCTCTCCGCCCCATCCCGTTCCATTCGACGGCGACCGATCCCCGACCTGGCGGCATCGGAGGCAAGGCCGTCCCCGCAGGAAACACCCCCGTTATCGGCTCGGGTGCGCGACTTCGTATTCGAAGCGATATAGCGCGTGGCGGACCCTGCCGTCTCACGGTTTGGGCCGGACACGATTTGCGGGAAGTGAGGCCGCAACCGGAGTCGCAAGGAAGGACCGGCAGCGGGGAAACCATCGGATTTTTAAATGCAGATACAAACAAAAAGTCTCCACGGAGTACGCGGAGACAACAGGTTAAAAACCTTCGGCCTATAGCCTTATTGTGGTAAGATGTAGAATTCTTACGTCACAAATATAAGCAAAAAGGAGGTTTATTGCAACTTTTTATTTAATTTCACAAAAAAATATCTTCCACATGACTAAAGTATTGGGGCTGGATCTGGGCACGAACTCCCTGGGATGGGCGCTTGTAGACGAATCGGAGAATGGATATGCGCTCTTGGACAAAGGCGTCGCCATTTTTCAAGAAGGGGTTGCACGCGACAAGAACAATGAAAAACCGGCCGTTCAGGATCGGACGGATGCCCGCGCACTACGCCGTCACTATTTCCGGCGACGGCTTCGCAAAATCGACTTGCTCAGGGTACTCGTTCGTTATGACCTCTGTCCACCATTAACCGACGAACAACTCTCCACTTGGCGTCAGAAAAAGCAATACCCGCTCGATGAGGAGTTTCTTCGCTGGCAGCGGACCGACGACAACGAAGACCGTAATCCCTACCACGACCGTTATGTAGCATTGACCGAGCGGCTCGACCTCGAGAATCGCGCACAGCGATGGCTACTGGGACGAGCATTCTATCATCTGGCACAACGGCGCGGATTCCTCAGCAACCGCAAGGAGGCCGGGAATGAAAAGGAAGACGGAACGGTCAAGGAGAGCATCAAGAATCTGTCGGCCGAGATGGAAGCAGCCGGATGCCGGTATCTCGGGGAGTACTTCTACGGGCTCTACCAACATAAGGAGCGGATTCGCGGCAAATACACCTCTCGCAACGAACATTACCTGACCGAATTCAATGCCATCTGTGACCGACAGCAACTGCCCGACAAATGGCGCCGAGCCCTGCATCGTGCTATTTTCTTCCAACGCGACCTCAAATCACAGAAGGGATCGGTCGGCCGATGTACCTTCGAGCCGACGAAAAGCCGGTGTCCCGTTTCACACCCCCGGTTCGAGGAGTTCCGAATGTGGTCGTTTATCAACAACATCCGGGTAACGGGCCCGGATGACGGCACGCCGCGGCCATTGACCCCCAAGGAGATCGAAACGATCCGGCCGCTCTTCTTCCGGAAGAGCAAGTCCTATTTCGATTTCGAGGAGATTGCCCGCAGGATCGCCGGCAAGGGGAAATACGCCTGCAGGGAGGAGCGCATCGAAGCCCCTTACCGCTTCAATTTCGCCCGCACGGCCACCGTGTCGGGTTGTCCCGTCACGGCTTCGCTCATGGACATTTTCGGGAAGGAGTGGCTTCGGGAAATCCGCAGTCTCTATCTGCTCGGCGACGGGAAAACCGAGGAACAGGTGCTGAACGATATCTGGCATGCCCTTTTCTCGTTCAAGGACGAGGAGCGCCTCCGGGACTGGGCCTGTGAAAAACTCCAGCTTTCGGAAGAACAGGCCAAAGCGTTTGCGGCGATCAAACTTCCGCAGGATTATGCCGCCATGAGCCTGAATGCCATCAACAAGATTCTTCCCTACCTGCGTTGCGGTTATCGGTATGACGAAGCAGTTTTCCTGGCCAACTTGCGCGCGGCACTCCCAAAGGAGGTCTACGCAGACGAGGATCGCCGACACAACATCGAGCAGGAGATTGCCTCGCTGCTGCTCGACTACAAGCGGAATCCATACGACAAATTCGATTCGAAGGAGCGTCGCATCGCCAACTACTTCAGCGACCACGGGCTCGATATGTCCCGTTTGGACCGGCTGTACCATCCCTCGAAAATCGAGACCTATCCGGATGCAAAACCCAATGCCGAAGGAATCATGCAGCTCGGATCCCCGCGGACTTCGGCCATCCGCAACCCGATGGCCATGCGGGCGCTGTTCCGGTTGCGCGACCTGATAAACACGCTGCTGCGCGAAGGCCGGATCGACCGCGACACGAAGATCCGCATCGAATTTGCCCGCGGGCTCAATGATGCCAACCGCCGCAAGGCCATCGAGCAGTACCAGCGTGAGCGGGAGGCTGAGAATCGGAAATTCGCCGAAGAGATCCGCCGTCAATACACCGCCAAAACCGGCCGCGAAATAGAGCCATCGGACGACGAGGTGCTGAAATACCGCTTGTGGGAGGAGCAGCAGCACATCTGTCCCTACACCGGCCGGCAAATTCGTATTTCGGACTTCATCGGGGCCAATCCGGGGTTCGACATCGAACATACGCTTCCGCGTGCCCACGGCGGCGATGATTCTCAGATGAACAAGACACTCTGCGAGAACCGGTTCAACCGGGAGACCAAACGGGTAAAACTGCCGGCCGAACTCTCCAACCATGCCGAAATCATGGAGAGGATCGAATCGTTCGGCTGGCGGGAGAAGGTGGAGAGCTTGCAAAAGCAGATCGAAGCCCAGGTCCGCAGGAGCAAAGGTGCAGCCACCAAACCCGAAAAGGACAGCGCAATTCAACGTCGCCACTATTTGCAGATGCAACTTGACTATTGGCACGGAAAATGCGAACGGTTCACCATGACCGAGATTCCCGAAGGTTTCAGTAACCGACAGGGAGTCGATATCGGCATCATCGGGAAATATGCACGGCTCTATCTGAAGACGGTTTTTGACCGGATCTATACGGTCAAGGGCTCCACGACTGCAGCGTTCCGCAAAATGTGGGGCTTGCAGGAGGAATACACCCGCAAGGAGCGCGTGAATCACGTCCACCACTGCATCGACGCCATCACGATCGCCTGCATCGGCCGCCGGGAGTACGACCGTTGGGCGCAGTACACCGCCGACGAGGAGCGATTCAATTACGGTGAAACCGACAAACCCCGCTTCGAGAAGCCGTGGCCGACCTTTACCGAGGATGTCAAGGCGGTGGCCGACGAACTGCTTGTGGCCCACCATACGCCCGACAACATGGCCAAACAGACACGCAAAAAGTTGCGGGTTCGCGGCCGGGTCAAGCTGAGTGCCGACGGAAAGCCGATCTATCAACAGGGCGATACGGCCCGTTGCCGGCTGCATCAGGAGACCTTCTACGGAGCCATCAAGCGAGAAGACGAAATTCGGTACGTTGTACGCAAATCGATTAAACTGTTGCAACCTAGCGACATCGACAAAATTGTGGACGATGCAGTCCGGAATCGCGTACGGATGGCAATTGATGAAGTCGGATTCAAGACGGCGATAAATCCGGATGAATACACGATCTGGATGAACCGCGAAAAGGGAATCCCTATCCGCAAGGTGCGCATCTTCACGCCCGGCGTCACCCAGCCGATTGCACTAAAAAAACAGCGAGATCTCTCCGACAAAGAGTACAAGCAGGATTATCATGTTGCGAACGACGGAAACTACTGTATGGCCGTCTATGAAGGTAAAGACAAAAAAGGCAAGCTGAAACGCTCCTTTGAACTTGTCAGCAACCTTGAAGCAGCACAATATTTCAAAGCCAGTGCCGACCGGGAAGCGGGCCCCGATCTGGTACCGCAGGCCGATGCGAACGGATTTCCGCTGAAATGCATTTTGAAAGCAGGTACCCTGGTCCTGTTTTATGAAAATTCGCCGGCGGAACTTTGCGATTGCACACCCAAGGAGCTGACAAAACGACTATATAAAGTAACGGGATTCAGCACGCTGACAGTCTCGAATAATTCATATGGTCGTCTTGCATTAAAGCACCATCAAGAAGCCCGACCGGCAGGTGAATTGAAGGCCAAAAGCGGAGTATGGAAAACAAACGAGGAATACCGCCCCGTTATCTCCATATTGCATACCCAGCTCAACGCTTATGTTGAAGGTTACGACTTTGAACTGACCGTTACGGGAGAAATAAAATTCAAACACGGAAGACCATGCTGAAACGCGCCTTGTTTTTTTCGCCCCCCTACTGTCTGAGCCTGCGCAACGGGCAGATGATCGTCCACACGCGCGAGGCTCCCGATCAACGGAAAAGCATTCCGATCGAGGATATCGGCTTCGTAGTGTTGGAGGACCAGCAGACCTCCATCACGCTGCCGCTCTTGAATGCGCTGTCGGATAACAACGTGGCAGTAATTCTTTGTGGAGAGAACCGCATGCCGAACGCCATGTTGATGAATCTGGATTCCAATCGCACGCAAGGAGAAAATTACCGTGCGCAGATCGAGGCCAGCGAACCGCTGAAAAAAGGGCTTTGGAAACAGATCGTCGAGGCCAAGATCCGGAATCAGGCAACTTTGCTGCGGAAAATGGGACGTGACGGGGATAAACTGAAACCCTACTACATGAATGTCAAGAGCGCCGATGCGGACAATCGTGAAGGGGCAGCAGCCAAAATCTATTGGACAGAGTTGTTCGGCAGCGAATTTTACCGCTCCCGCGAAGGTTCTCCGCCAAACAACCTGCTCAATTACGGCTATACGATCCTGCGGGCGGCTGTAGCCCGTGCGATCATGGGATCCGGACTCTTCCCTGCTCTGGGCATCTTCCACCGAGACCGTTACAACGCCTTTCCGTTGGCCGACGATCTGATGGAGCCCTATCGGCCGTTTGTTGACGAAATCGTATACCGTCTTTATACAAACGGTCATATACAGCTAACCAGGGAGGTAAAAGGGGAATTGCTGCGGATTTTGTTTGTCGATACCCGTTTCGACAAGATTGTACGACCGCTTGAGGTAGGTTTAACCTTTACAACCTCTTCCATAGCAAAATGCTTCGCTGGTACACAAAAAAAGGTATCATATCCCATGTTGGAATAGAACCATGTCAGAAACGCGATTGAATGCCTATCGGATCATGTGGTTGTTTGTCTTTTTCGATCTGCCGACCAATACCAAAACAGAACGGCGTCATGCGGCACAATTCCGCAAAGCGTTGGAAAAGGACGGCTTCACAATGATGCAATATTCGGTGTATGTCAGGCATTGTGTCTCGAAAGAAAACATGCAGGTTCACATCAATCGCGTTCGACGGTCGATGCCTCCGGCTGGATTTACGAGTATTCTGTCTGTGACAGACAAACAGTATGGAGACATTCTCAACTTCTGGGGCAAGAGCGAACGGGCAAAACCGGACATGCCGCAGCAGTTGGAATTTTTCTGAAAAAACGGTATCTTTGTTCTTTGAAATACAAAAAAGCGCATCAAACACACTTCGACGAAGGTTCTGCATTCAATTTTCCGGCCGGACAAAACGGCATAAAGCACTGAAATCGAACAAATAGCACCCCCGGCGTTGTGGTTTGATGTAGAATTTCAATAAGATACAACGAGAGCTTCGAGAAGCACCAGCGCGAAATAGTTGTGGTTTGATGTAGAATTTCAATAACAAAGCACACAAAGAACTTAAACATCATGCAGGGGAGAATTAATAAATTCCGGTAGATCGAAAACGAGATGATTTGACCTGTAAAATATGGACAGATACCTTTAGCGTCTTGTCATTATCATCTACTATGCCGTCAGCACCCTACAGATACGACGCATCTTGCGGCTGATATTCGCCTCGGAGGTCTTCACATAGCGTCGTGTCATGTTCGTATTCGTATAACCCGGAATCTTGGCGATAATGTCGATCGGCATCCCGTATTCGCCAAAATAAGGTACGATATTCGCAAATCAGCTTCAAATGCCGGACATCCATAT
>OJOJ01000544.1_pt1 | contig 11769 bp, 10 predicted proteins | sample 1598041 | NCBI WGS metagenome assembly OJOJ01 (sample SAMN01915218, study PRJEB22387) | human gut metagenome | isolation source: stool | host: Homo sapiens | place: USA
CTACACGACGCTCTTCCGATCTGGATTAAAAGCAATTTTCTTTTCGTCTACCATATCCAGCAGTTCCGGGATGAGGTTGGTCAGGCGGATAAAACGCTGGACTTGCTTATAACTTTCGCCTGTTCCTTCAGCAACAATCTCTGTACTGCGTTTCCCGAAATAATCTGGGACAACTTGTCCCACATTTTTGGGTCGTCCAACAGTTCGCTCGATTGCTTCCAGCTTCATCTTGTAAGCGAAAGCCCGTTCGCTGGGCAAGATGTTCTCACGTTGGAGATTGCTGTCCACCATGAGCAAAACAGCGGCGTCATCATCCATTTGACGGACAATAACCGGCAGGGTGTCCAGCCCGGCAAGCTGTGCAGCGTGCTGACGGCGGTGCCCGGAGATGATCTCGTAGCCACCTTCCGGGCGTGGGCGGGCGATCAGCGGAGACAGCACGCCGTACTGTTCCACGCTTTCCACCGTGCGTTGCATGGATTCATCATCCAAAACCTTAAAGGGGTGGTTCTTGAAAGGGAACAGCTCTCCAATGGGGATCTGCTGCACCTGCTCCCGCTGCTGTTCCTGTCGGGATTCTTCCGTGGAGAAAATGTCATCTGCCCCTTTCAGCGACACGTTTAAGCTGTTTTTCGGCATTCGCCATCACCTCCTCGGTCAGAGATTTATAGGCTTCTGCCACCTTGCCTTTGGGGTCGTGCTGGAAAATGCTTTTGCCCACTGCACTGATCTCCGCAGCACGGACAGACCGGGGAATGGTCTGGTCAAACACCTTGATCTTGCTGCCGTAGGCACCTCGAATCAGGTTGTCGATCTGCTGTCCGTAGTTGGTGCGGCTGTCGGTCATAGTCAGCAAGATGCCCTCAATTTTCAATTTCGGGTTGATCTGCCGCCGGACCTTCTGCACGGTCTGCAAAAGCTGTTCCAAGCCTTTCGCAGACAGGTACTGCGCCTGCACCGGAATCAGGGTGGTGTCCGCCGCTGCCAGTGCATTGACGGTCAGCATCCCAAGGGAAGGAGTGCAGTCCAGCAGAATGAAATCGTATTCGTGCTTTGCTCCTTCCAGCACCTGCTTGAGCATCTTTTCCCGGTTCATGCAGTTGACAAGGGAAACTTCCAGCCCTGCCAGTTCAATGTTTGCCGGAATCAGGTCAACGCCCTCTGCATGGTGCAGAACGCCTTCACCGGGCGGAATGCTCTGGTCGTTTATGGCTTTCTGCATCAGGGTGGAAAGGGTGGTGGGCAGTTCATCGGGCTGCTGCCAGCCCATGCTGATGGTCAAGCTGCCCTGCGGGTCAGCGTCCACCAACAGGACTTTTTTGCCCTCCATCGCCAGCCCGATGCTCAGATTTTCACAGGTGGTGCTTTTCCCCACACCGCCTTTTTGATTGGTGACTGCAATAATCGTAGCTTTCTTTGCGATAACATCACCCCGCTTTCGGAGAACCGCGTGCAAAGTCGTGGTTCGTCTTGTTCTGATAGTAGAGGTTCATGGTGGTGGGCGCATTGTAGAGCATCGCCAGCAGATACTGCTTCATGTTCCGCACCGGGGCGGTGTTTTCTGCCAGAGAATCCAGCACAAAACGGATGTGGTCGGCGTTCAGCTTTTTCAGCCGACTGCGTACCACTTCGGCAGGTTTGTCATCTCCGGCGATCCGCAACATCTTGCGTTTGGTGGAACAGGTATCCACAAGCAGGTCTACGATCTGGTAGATAGTATCCTTATCATCCGGGCAGAGTCGAAGCAGGAGGTCTACCTCCAATGCCTGATAAAAATAATCCTCAAGCTGCTCCCGGACGCCCCCGGAATAGATAGGGTCAGGATCGTTCCACTCAGTTTTATTCTTATCAGTCTTATTTGCTTGCGGTTTTGGCTGCACCAGAATTGCGCTTTTGGCAGCGCCTGAATTGCTGTTTGGGCAATTCTGTACTTGCGCTTTTGGCAGTCCAGACGAAAAGTCCTTGACGTAGATCAGGCTGGGTCTGCCCAGACCACGGCGTTTACGCTCTTCCGATTGTTTTTGCATTTTCAATCCGATAGATTTTTAAATTTCAACCCGATTGTTTTTGCATCATCATTTCCTTATAACAAATAGTATAAAACTCCCAACACATTCCTCTTGACCTAAACCTGACTTTAGGTGCTATGATATAAAATGTATTAAAATATAAGATAAGGAGTATCAGAAAATATGTATATTGAGAATATTAACAGTCCTGCTGATGTGAAGAAATTAAACATCATGCAGCTTAATGTCCTTGCAGAAGAAATGCGTCATGCTCTTCTTACAAGAGCCAGCAGACACGGCGGACATTTTGGTCCTAACTTCGGTATGGTAGAAGCAATCATCGCCATGCATTATGTATTTGATTCACCTAAAGATAAAATCGTATTTGATGTATCACACCAGTGCTATCCTCACAAGATGCTCACTGGAAGAAAAGACGCATATCTTTATGAGGAGCATTATGATGATGTGTCAGGATACACTAATCCGGACGAAAGCGAGCATGATTTCTTCACTGTAGGCCACACTTCAACTTCTATAAGTCTTGCCTGCGGGCTTGCCAAGGCAAGAGATTTAAATGGGGAAGACGGCAATATAATCGCTGTTATAGGTGATGGTTCTTTAAGCGGCGGTGAGGCTTTGGAAGGTCTTGATTTTGCTTCTGAATTAGATGGCAACATGATTATTGTTGCCAATGATAACGATATGTCTATTGCTGAGAATCACGGAGGTCTTTATGCCAACTTAAAGCTTCTTCGTGAAACAAATGGACAGGCTGAATGTAATCTTTTCAAAGCAATGAACCTTGATTACATCTATGTTGATAAGGGTAATGATATCGCTTCTTTAATTGAAGCATTTGAAAAGGTTAAAAATACTAAAAAGGCGGTTGTTGTCCACATTAACACTCTTAAAGGCAAGGGTTATGCACCTGCTGAACAGAATAAGGAAGAATGGCACTGGCATATGCCTTTTGATATCGCAACCGGTGAATCTCTTTTCAATGACGAAGAGCCTGATTTCTCTGACGCTTCTTTAGAATATCTGTTAAAGAAGATGGACGAGGATAAGAGTGTTGTTGCAATCACAGCCGGAACTCCTACTGTTATGGGATTTACTGCTGACATGAGAGCTAAAGCAGGAAAACAGTTTGTTGATGTTGGTATCGCAGAGGAAACTGCTGTTGCATTAGCTTCCGGTATCGTTGCTAACGGCGGAAAGCCTGTATTTGGTGTTTACAGCTCATTTATACAAAGAGCCTATGACCAGATTACACAGGATGTATGTATTAACGGCAATGCTGTAACATTTGCAGTATTTGCAGGCTCTGTGTACGGAATGAATGATGTTACACATCTCGGGCTTCAGGATATTCCTATGCTTAACAGCATTCCTGGTCTTGTATATCTTGCACCTGTTACCAAGGAAGATTATATTGCAATGCTTGACTGGTCTTTAACACAGAATGAGTATCCTGTTGCTATTAAAGTTCCGGGCGGCAGAATGGTATCCACAGGCACACCTGTAACTAAAGATTTTGGCAAGCTGGACACCTATGAGATTACTAAGAAAGGAAGCAAAGTTGCTATCCTCGGGCTTGGAACTTTCTATGAAAATGCTGTTAAAGCCGCTGATATTCTTAAGGCTTCACACGGAATTGACGCAACTGTTATCAATCCTTACTATATCTCAGGTATTGACGCAGACACTCTTAATGAATTAAAGAAAGACCACGCAGTAGTTGCAACTCTTGAGGACGGCTACCTTGAAGGCGGCTTCGGAGCTAAGATTGCAGCATACTATGGTTCTTCTGATATGAAGGTATTAAACTTCGGTATTAAGAAAGAATTTATCGACAGATACGATGCATCAGAAGTATTAAAGGACAACCACCTTACTCCTGAACAGATTGCAGAAGATATCGCAGCAACATTATAACTATATTGTTTCATTATAATCGAAAAGACATGGCAATCATTTTTATCAATGACTGTCATGTCTTTTTAGAATTTATCCCTGTCTTTAGTTTCCATAATGGCTGTGGCATGATTAAATACATGCATATTTGACGTGATACCTATAGATAGTCGCATTAGTCAAGTTCTTATAGGACAATTTCAGCAAATTGCCTGCTAAACCAGCCATTTTATCTCTCAATCCACCTATCAAAAGCTTCCTCGTGCCAGCCTTATAGGTAATTCCGCACCGAAAACACTTTTTCTGTCTGAAAACAGCCTATAAAACCTCTATAAAAAACAATCTTATAGGACGCGCCAGCCTGAGCGCCACATTACAGTTATCTCACCAACAGTCTCAAGCGCCACGCCTCAGCACGCCTCAACATTCCTTAGCAGCCTCCACAAACTCCACAGCCCAGTGCTTCCACGACCACATATCTTCCGCATACTGAACGCCTCTTGCCACTTTCTCCTTCATAGAACCCACATCAGCCACAAGGCTTTTAATCTTCTCTCCAACTTTTTCCAGCTCATCAAGTGAATAATATTCAACTCCTGAATCCATAGGAATCTCACGCCGCATATAAGTACTTCCATCTGTAATACTAACACAGCCATTCATTAACGCAAGCGGCGTCCTGTCATGTATTCCTGCCTTAAACCACGGAAGCTGGTTAATCGACAGACGGGCATTATTATATATATTTGGAAGCTCTCCATACATTACCTCTCCACAGTCCTTAACATGCTCCTTAATGAATGTCAAATCCTCTTTCATAAGAACCTCTGCCTTCATAAGAAAAGTATCCCAGTTATGTCCATACAGCTTCACAGGCACATGATTTCTTATAAGTTGAACCACAATCTCCTGCCTGATTGCCGCCTGAATATAAACATCAGCCATGAAATTCTGCTGCAGCTTCTCTGCGGTCTGTGTTCCGCTGATACCCGGATACATCTTCCTTATGGCTTCCTCCTGCGTAAGCTCCGGATTATCAAACATTATTTGTGTAAATGTATTAAAAAAATAAACATTTTCACTATCCTGCTTCTTTGCCTTAAAATACACCATATCAGGGTCAGTATAGGACGCTGTGAATATCAGGTCATTATCACGCATATCATATGGCTTCAGACCGCTCTCTGCCTGCTTTGCAGCAAGCGGAAGAACAATACAGCTGTTAATATGAGGATAGGTTTCATCAACAAACTTCTTATGCATCTCATCAAGACATATTACATTCATGTTCTTTAAAGGCACTTTGAGACTGTCATGATGATAGAACGGATGGTCAAGAATATAATGCCAGACCGCTTTTCCAAGTCTGTCAAAGCAGTATCTTCCTGAATCATCACATACTGCGTCCAGCTTTGTATTAACATCAAATACATAATCAAAAGGCTGGGAGTCATACTCATCAGCCAGCACACACAGCTTATCCTTCTGTGTGGCTTTATCTAATCTGATATGCATGACTTCCCAGCCCATAGCTTTTAATTCTTCACTTATACAGTCAATAAAGTAAGTTGTTGAGTCATAGCATATAGAACCATTACTTAAGAAAAGTATTCTATCTGACACAACCAATCAGCTCCTTAATATCTGCTACATTATTCTTTTCCATATATTCCCTGATTCCATCAATAACCTTAATAGTTGTATATGGATCATTAAAATTCGCTGTTCCAACAGCAACTGCACTTGCACCAACCATAATCATTTCAAGTGCATCCTCTGCTGTTCTGATTCCACCCATTCCGATTATAGGAAGGTTAATTGCATTGGCAACCTGATAAACCATTCTTACTGCGATTGGATGAATAGCAGGTCCTGATACACCCGCAGTCTTGTTAGCTACTGCAAATGTTCTTCTGTTCACATCAATCTTCATGCCTGTAAGAGTATTGATAAGCGAAACTGCGTCAGCACCACCTGCCTCTACAGCCTTTGCCATCTCTGTAATATCAGTAACATTAGGGCTCAACTTCATAATAACCGGCTGCTTTGCCACCTTCTTAACCGCCTTAGTAATAGCTTCTGCAGAAGATGGAACCTGTCCGAAAGCAATTCCACCCTCTTTGACATTAGGGCATGAGATATTGATTTCAAGAAGGTCAACTGGCTGTTCGCCAAGCTTTTCAACAGCATCCACATAATCTGCCTCAGATTTTCCACAAACATTAACAATAATCTTAGTATCGTACTGTTTAAGAAATGGAATATCCCTTTTTACAAATGTATCAAGTCCCGGATTCTGTAATCCGATAGCATTCATCATTCCACCGTAAGTCTCAGCAATTCTTGGTGTAGGATTGCCTGGCCACGGAATATTGGCAACGCCCTTTGTTGTTACCGCACCGAGTCTGTTAAGGTCAACATATTCCCCATACTCCATGCCTGATCCGAATGTTCCGGAAGCAACTGTCACAGGATTCTTTATTTCAACTCCTGCAATATTGACTGACATATTAATATCGCTCATTACAGTTCTACCTCCTTAACATTAAATACCGGACCTTCCTTGCACACTCTCTTATTCTTAACCTGAGAATGGTCGTCAATCTCAGTTGATTTACATACACATGCAAGACATGCACCAATTCCGCATGCCATCTTCTCTTCTAATGATACATAACAAGGAATATCATTCTCAAGTGCATATGCCTTAATTGCACGAAGCATAGGAGTTGGTCCGCATGCAAATATAACATCTGCCTCAACCTTTTCCTGTTTTACGGCATCTAATACATTTCCCTTCGCTCCAACGCTTCCATCTTCTGTTGCAATATACACATCTGTATCAGCAACTGCTTCAAAATCTTCCTTAAGGAAAGTCTGGCTGTTTCTGTAACCAACTACAACATTCTTGTGGCAGTCTAATCTCCTTGCAAGCTCAAGCATAGGAGGAACACCTATTCCGCCACCGAAAAGAATAGCCTTATCAAAACTTCTGCCTTCTGCCTTAATCTCTGCAGCAATTTTTCCCAGATCATATCCATTGCCAAGAGGTCCCTGAATATCAAGATATTCTCCTGCCTTCATCTTAGAAAACTCTTCTGTTCCCTTGCCGGCAACTCTGAATACAATTCTTAAATTATTATTCTCAACCTTACATATACTGATAGGTCTTGGTAACATTCTTGAACCATCATTAGAATATACTGATATAAACTGTCCTGCCTTAGCGGCCTTAGCAATATCCTTTGTTTCAAACCATATTTCATAGACTCCGTCAGCAAGACAATCCGCCTTAAGAATCTCCGCATTTTCTCTGTACGCCATAATAATCTCCATTATTAACCTGTGTGTAAATATGTATAATTACTTGCCAAGTGCTCCATTGATATCAGCAATCATATCAAGAGCAGCCTGTCTTGAAGCTTCTCCGAAGTTCTTCTCACCAAACTTCGCATACTGCTCCTTAGTATATGCTGCAATAATTCCTCTTGAGCTGTTTACAATAGCTCCAAGTCCGTCAGGATTAAAGAAATCAACAAGATCCTTGCCCTGTCCGCCCTGTGCACCATATCCTGGTACAAGGATATACGCCTTAGGCATAACCTTTCTTAATACTCTTCCCATCTCTGGGTAAGTAGCTCCAACAACCGCACCGACATTACTGTAATCTCCGTCCATGCTTGAAGCTCCCCACTCATTAACCTTCTCACCAACTAACTCGTATAATGGTCTTCCGTTAATAAGCTGATCCTGGAATTCTCCACTTGAAGGATTAGATGTCTTAACAAGTATAAATATACCTCTGTCCTGCTCATTACAAACCTTAATAAATGGATTGATACCATCAGAGCCAAGATATGGATTAACAGTTGCAAAATCTTCGTCAAAAGGAGTAATTGCTTTAGAGCCAACATTTACCTTTCCAAGATGTGCTACCGCATAAGCCTCAGAAGTTGAACCAATATCGCCTCTCTTAACATCACCGATAACAATCATGCCTTTCTCGTGACAGTAATCAACTGTTTTCTTGAATGCCTTAAGTCCTTCAATTCCAAACTGCTCATACATTGCAATCTGTGGTTTAACAGCTGGAACAATGTCATATATATTATCTATAATGCCTTTGTTATACTGCCATATAGCCTCTGCTGCTCCCTCAAGTGTCTCACCATACTGCTCAAATGCAACATCTGCAAGATGCTTTGGAAGATACTTCATCATCGGATCAAGTCCTACAACTATTGGTGCATTAGTCTCTACAATCTTATCAACAAGCTTCTTAATCATTAATCTACTTTAGCCTCCTTAATTCATACGCAAAATCACTTTATTCTACAACTTTGGAACTTCTCTTTCAATAAGAATTTCTGTTCCATTATGGTCTGAATACACAACTCTTCCATTAACAAGCGTATATAAAACCTTTCCATACACATGCTTTCCTTCAAATGGAGTATTCTTTCCCTTTGAAGCAAATCTGTTGCTGTCAATATCATACTCTTCTGTAGGATTAACAACTGTTATATCAGCAACTTTTCCCGGTGCAAGAACTCCTCTGTCAATTCCAAGTATCTTAGCCGGATTATAACTCATTTTCTCAACCATCTGTAACGGAGTAAGCACTCCTGTTCTTACAAGCTCAGTAATAGTAACCGGAACTGCTGTTTCAAGACCTACTACACCAAACGGTGCTTCGTCAAAAGGTCTTTCCTTCTCAGTAGGATGATGTGGAGCATGGTCTGTTGCAATAACATCAATAACCCCTGATGCAAGCGCTTCTTTAAGAGCCTTTACATCATCTGCCTTTCTTAAAGGAGGGTTAATCTTAAAGTTAGCATCATCCCCATTCACCGCATCCTCTGTCAGTGTGAAATGATGTGGGGCAACCTCTGCTGTCACTGGAATCCCCTGTTCCTTGGCAATCTTTATAATAAATGCTGATTCCTTATTAGACACATGACTTATATGCAGCTTTGCACCTGTATTCTTTGCAAGAAGAATATCTCTTGCAACAATAACATCCTCAACGGCATCCATTATTCCGAAAAGACCAAGTTCCTTGGCTCTCTCTCCAGCATTCATAACACCTCTTGCAGCCAAGTTAGTATCTTCACAATGTGCAAATACCGGAATGTCAACCTCTGCTGCCTGCCTCATAGCCTGCCTTGCAGTTCTTGCATTCATAATAGTTCCGCCATTGTCACTGACTGCAACAGCACCTGCATCCTTAAGAGCCTCAAAATCAGTAAGATACTCACCCTCCTGACCTGCTGTCATGGCAGCTATTGTATACAGATTAATGTCAGTAACCTCTTCTGCCTTATCTGTTACATACTGCAGCATATCAACATTATCAATTACAGGTTTCGTGTTAGGCATCATGCAGACTGTTGTATATCCGCCTCTAGCTGCCGCTCTTGAGCCTGTTCTGATTGTTTCCTTATGCTCAAGTCCCGGTTCCCTGAAATGTGCATTAAGGTCAACCAGTCCAGGCATAACCATGCATCCTGATGCATCAATTACTTCATCAGCCTGTGACTCATCAATATTCTCCTCCACTGCAGCAATAAATCCGTCCTTAATAAGCACATCAATAACTTTGTCTGTTTTACTTGCAGGGTCAAGCACTCTGCCCTCTTTAATCAGTATATTCATTCGCCCAATCTCCCCTCTAAGTTTTTCTCTTCAAAAATATTGGCTGGTACAGGCTTCCCAAAATAATATCCCTGTATATAATCCACACCAAGACTTTTAAGCAGTTCAAACTGCTCCTTATGTTCAACACCTTCAACAACAATCTTAGTACCGATAGTCTTGGAAAGGTCAACTATAAGCTTAATAAATGCCTGTGCATAATCATCTTCAACAATATCATCAATAAATGTCTTATCAACCTTAATGATATCAAGAGGAAGCTGCTTTATATAGTTAAGTGAAGAATAACCTGTCCCAAAATCATCAAGTGCAATCCTAGGTCCTAACTTCTTAAGACCTGTAATAATATCCATAACCCTCTGCATATCATTAATTGCAAATGATTCTGTAATCTCAAGTACTATATTCTTAGGATTAACACCTGTCTTATCAAGAATTCTTTTAATATTCTCAACCACATTCTTCTGTAAAAGCTGCACTACCGACAGATTCACATTAATATAGAAATCCGGATGTCCGTTATCATTCCATAGCTTACATCTTCTGCATGCCTCTTCTAGAACATAGTCACCAATCGAAGTAATAAGTCCAAGATATTCTGCCAGCGGTATAAACTCACCTGGTCCCATAAATCCCAGTGCCTTGCTGTCCCATCTTACAAGTGCCTCACAGGAAGTACACATCTGTGTATTGACATTTACAACAGGCTGATAGAATACTACGAATTCGTCAATTCCTGTAGAAACTGCCTGTCTCATATTATTCTCTATATCTAGCCTCTTGGCTGTCGAATTCTCAACCTCGCTGCTGTAATAGGCATATCCGTTCTTTCCTGAACGCTTTGCTTCATACATTGCAACATCAGCCATTCTTGTTATCTCATGGACATCAACACTATTATCCGGGAACAACGCAATACCCATACTCATAGTACAGAAATACTCAGTTTCCATAAGATACCACGGCTTATTAAACAGTGTCTTTATGTTAGTGACTATTTTACCAAGTTCATTATATATTTCAGGCTCAATGATTATTACAAATTCATCTCCACCCATTCTGTAACAATGTCCCCTGAGTCCCGGAATACCTGTAAGTCCCGCAGCTATCTGTTGTAACAGGATATCTCCATACTGATGTCCAAGACCGTCATTAATATGCTTGAAATCATCAAGGTCAAGAAACAGTACAGCACCCTTAAGTCCGGCTTTCTCTGTTCTTCTTATAACCTTTCTTAAATCCACTTCACATTTCATACGGTTATACAGACCTGTCAGGAAATCATTATGTGCCTGATATTCTATCTTCTGCTGATTCTTCTTTTTCTGTGTAATATCTGCTGCTGTTGCCACAACAACATCTCTTCCGTCAATCCACTTCAGCTCTGAAAATCTGACTTCAAACCACAGACCAGATTCGGTATTATACCGTTCCATCGGTGTTCCTATATGACCTGATATATCCTTATTCTGAAATACTTCCTCTAAACACTCTCTTATTGTCTCCCGTACTTCAGTAACATGACTTGCCATATCATTTTCAAAAAGAATATTTCCCGAATTCTTACTGCATACAATAATTCCAGAACCAATATTATCAAGAATTTTCTGTAATACATCATAAGATGATATAAGCGAATTATTGATAACCTTGCTTTGTGCAATACTATGTATAATCATTGCAACATCTTTTATGTATTCAATAACCTTATCTTCGCCTGCAAAATCATCTGTATCCCCCATAACAAGAAGATACATTGCCTTAACATTATTAATTGTAATAGGAACAGATATACAAATCTTTGCATTACACAATGCAAGTCTTTCCTTCTCTTCATCAGATGCTGTGCTCATTGCAGTTCTCTTTAATTCGTCTGAACACAGACAACACTGACTGATATCTTCAACATCCAGCTTACTACCTATTACATCTTTAGCCTCTGCTATAGCATGCATACTTTTTCCATCAGCACTTATCTGCATAATAACAGCATCCTGTGCATGAAGATTATCCGTTATTTTCTCAATTATGTTCTTTGAAACCTCTACAAATGTTCCATTATCTTCTAACATATGTATAATCTGTGACAATTCCAAATTAACTGTTTTATTCCCGCTCAAAATAACCCTCCGATAATACATAAATCTGATAAGATTATAGCCTATCATAAAGCTTTTGGAAACTGATT
>OJOJ01000546.1_pt1 | contig 11713 bp, 9 predicted proteins | sample 1598041 | NCBI WGS metagenome assembly OJOJ01 (sample SAMN01915218, study PRJEB22387) | human gut metagenome | isolation source: stool | host: Homo sapiens | place: USA
CGAACGAGTCGATGTCGTGGGAGCACTCCTGGATCATGACGGAGCAGGTGGTGTGATGGGACGCGATGCAGACCGTGCCGTTCTTGACACCGGACTCCTTGACGACCTCGATGACTTCACGGGAAACGTCGTGGAAGGTGGGAATCCAGCCGCGGGACTGCAATTCGAGCTCTTTCTGATAAACCTTAAATTCCATTGTGTTTGACCTCCAAATCAATTTGTTATATACTTATTTTGTATGTCTTTCATCCCATGCTTTCCGCACGGCGGCGATCATCTCGTCGACCATGGCCGCGCGGTCGGCAGCCTTGGCAACGCCGGAGGAAGAACCGGTCGCGTCAGCGCCTGCAATGATGGTGTTATAAACGTCCTGCCCGTTGGAAATACCGGCAGCGGTCAGCACCAAGATATCAGGGTTGACCTCCTTGACGCCGCGGCTGGCGGCTTCCACATACTCCGGGCCGCTGGTAAGGCCCGTGCCGATCAGCTCACTGGGCTCAGCCACGATGATATCGGGGTTCAGCTTGGCGATCATGCTGGCTTCCACGATGGAGTCCGCGCAGACGATGGTGGTCAGGCCGACCTCCTTGGCGCGCTCGATCGTCTTTTTCAGAACACCCAGCGTCAGCGGCTTTTCCACATGGTTGAGCATCACGCCCTCTGCGCCTGCGGCGACCAGCGATTCCGGCAGAATGTCGGCAAGGCCGCGGCCCGGCTCCAGCGGGTCCATGTGCGGGGCAAAGACGTGGATATGCTTCGTGGCGGCTTTGACCGCGCTGATCGAGACGATCGGCGTGGTGAAAATGATATCGACGCCGTATTTCTCAGAGGCTTTGTCGGCAGCGATCGCAAGGTCGACAACGTCCTGCCCATAGAGATAGGATTTCGGCCCGATCTCAAAAAACGGCGCGCGGATGGTATGCTGGTTCATACGGTCACCTCATTTCCTCAGATAGCCCAATTATAAGTCATATTTGCGTATGCGTCAATAATATTTGCTGATTTCTGCGTTTTACACAAAATTCAGCATAGAAAATCAGCGAATCACAAAATTAAATCTCTTGAAAGCAAATAATATTTGTGTTACACTGTTCGCAGAACAAATCTCAGGAGGGATATTCTGTGAAAGTGGAATCCATTCAGGCGGCAAGGGCCGCGTATGACATCGAAGCGCAGTGCATTCTGGAAATGAAGGACTATTTTGACGAGGTCGCGTTCTCGCGCGCGGTGCATCTGCTGGCGCAGGCCCCGCGCATCGGCGCTGCGGGCTGCGGGCATTCCGGCATCATCTGCCAGCACTTTGCGCACCTCATGTGCTGCATCGAGCGGCCGGCTCGGTTTATTTCGCCAGCCGAGGCCGTCCACGGCGCGACGGGCTTTTTGCAGAAGGGTGATGTAATGGTCTTCGCCTCCCGCGGCGGCAAGACGAAGGAGCTGCTCCCCATCGTGGACATCTGCAAAGCCAAGGGCGTGTCGATCATCACGGTGACGGAGAATCTGGAGTCGCCGCTGGCGCAGGCAGCGGACGTCGTGCTCAAGCAGCATGTGAACCGCGAGACGGACAAGTGGAACGCGCAGGGTACGACGTCCACGACGGCCCTCTGCATGATCTTCCACGCGCTGCAGGCGGCGCTCATCGAAGAAACGGGCTATCAGGCCGAACAGTTCGCCCTCATCCATCCGGGCGGAGCGGTCGGCGAGCGGCTCAATCATAAAGCCCTATAAGGAAAAAGGACGTGTAAGCTATGGCAGCAGGCAGACTGAAGATCGACATTCGCAGAAAGCGGATTCTGGAGCTTCTGGCGCAGAACGGACAGGTAACGGTCGCGGAGCTGAGTGGGCTCCTGAACGCGACGCAGACGACGATCCGCACGGATCTGGACACGATGGCGGCGGAAAACCGCCTCGTGCGCATCCCCGGCGGTGCGATCGCCATCCCGGCGCAGCCGGTACAGACGCCTGTGCAAGAGACCGCTCCGGACGCGCTTGCCGCACAGAAGCGAGCCATTGCTGCCAAGGTGCTATCGCACATTCAGGACGGCGATACGCTGTTCCTCAATTCCGGCTCGACCCCGCTGCGCGTGGCCGAAGCGCTCTGCGCCCGCAAGCGCCTTTGCGTCGTGACCAACTCCATCCGCGCGGCGGAGGTGCTGGCCGGGTATCCGGAGACGCACGTCGTGCTGCTGGGCGGCGAGATCAACGCGATCTATGGCTTTACGTTTGGCGACGACGCCGTGCAGCAGCTGGGGCGCTATCAGCCCGCATGGGCGATTTTGTCTGTAGACGGTGTGAACGCTGCGCAGGGCATCACGACCTATCACGCGGAGGAAGCCATGGTCAACCGGGTCATGTTCCAGCAGGCGCACCGGACAATTATCGCTGCCGACCGCCGCAAGATCGGACGCGCAGGCTTCACCGGCATCTGCCGTCTGGATGATCGATTCACGGTCATCACAGACAGCGGGGCCAAGCCAGAGGAGCTGGACGGGATCCGCGCGACCGGCGCGGCTGTGGAGGTCGCGGAGGAAACATGAAAACAAAACTGCGCCCCGGGTGGGTGCTGGCACTGCTCTGCACGGTGCTGTTCTTCTATGGCTTTTACCTCGGCGGGGTGCAGCTCGTCATCAGCGGGGTCTCACGGGAATACGGACAGAATGCCGCGGGCATGGGCGGACTGGTGGCCGCGCAGCATGTCGCGGCGGTCGTGCTGCCGGTCGTGCTGGGCGCGCTGGCAGACCGGATCGGAAAAAAGCCGGTGCTGTGCATCTTTGCGGCTGTTTTCGCCGTAGGCTGCTTTCTGGCGGGACTTTCTAAAAATCTCGGCGTGTATGTGATTGGCGCGGTTTGCGTCGGCGCGGGCTACAGCGTGTGCGAAAGCGTATCGTCCGCCGTGCTGTCCGAGCTGGACGCGGAGAAGGGCGCGCGCTATATCAATCTGTCACAGGCGCTGCTCTCGCTCGGCGCGGTGATCAGCCCGTTTCTGGTGCAGTGGCTGCAGAAAAGCCGCCATGCAAGCTGGCGGCTGCCGTTTCTGATCTGCGCGGCAGCCTATACGCTGCTGGCGCTGCTGCTTCTGCTCACGGTGTTCCCGAAACGGCAGATCGTCACGCAGAGGGAAGCAAAGGCGCGGACAAACTTTTTCGCCTCGCGCGCGTTCCGGCTGCTGTTTTTCTCGATCTTGCTGTATGTCGGGCTGGAAAACGGCATCAGCTACTTTGCCGAGAGCCTGTTCTCCGTGCGTCTGTCGGCGGGCGATCTCGCAGCTGCCGCGATCTCGGCGTACTGGATCGGCATGACCGTTTCCCGGATGCTGTTCAGCGCCGTTCTGCGTAACCCGAAAAAGACGCTCATCGGCTGCTTTCTGGCAAGCGCGGTATTCTTGCTGGTGCTGGCCGTGTCCCAAAACCCGACGGTATCGCTCGTGTGCTGCTTCGCGGCGGGCTTTTCCTACGGCCCGATCTGGTCTACGCTCGTCGCGCAGGCGACCGGGCTGTTCCCGGAGGCCGGTGCGGGCGCGGCTGGCGTCATGAGTGCGGGCTGCGGGATTGGCGGGATGGTCTATCCCGTCCTGATGGGCGCGGCCTGCGATGGGATGGGCCTTGGCGGAGCTTTCGGCCTGCTGGCCGCGACGGCGGCGGCAGGGGCCGTGCTTTGTGCGCGGCTGCAGACAAACAAAAGAAAAACCGGCGCATCTGCGCCGGGAATGCAATGAAAAGGGAGGGATATTATGCTGATCGAACAACCGCAGCTCCGGCCGGAGGTCTCCATCCGCTGGCTGACGATCGCCTGCTTTGAGATCCGTGTCGGTGATTTTCGGATCGTGATCGACCCGTGCATCGGCGAAAGCCCGCGCCCCGCCCCCGAAGGACGGACGAGGTTCAGGCGGAGCGTATGCCCTTCGCTTTCGACCGTCCGTTCGGACTCCTCGATGCCCGACAGATCGACATGCACGGCCGCCTGCACATCAGCCAGGACGCGACGGGCCTCCCCGACCGGCAACGATTCGACGGGAGCGCCGCCGTTCAACACTTTCAGATAAGCTTTGGTTCCCCGCGACAGGTGGTCGTCCTGCAAATAATCCGGAGCTTCCTTCAGATGATCCATAACAAACCGTTTTAAAGTTTATGACACGGACTGCAAAGGCGCTGCCACAAACGAAAAAAGCCGGACGAAATGTCCGGCTTTTCGGTATGTCAAAGCGGTTTTTACTGCGCCATGGCATGGCGGAACCCGTCCACCTTGTCCCAGTCGCCGCGCGTGAAGTCGGGCACGGCGACCGGCATGCTGTTGTGTTCGAGCGAAGCCGAGGTCAGCGACCCGATGCACGACCACTCGGCAGCGTCGTAAACGTCCTGATCGAGCGGCAGGCCATGCTGCAGGCAGTAAACGAGGCGATAGTCCATGATGAAATCCATGCCGCCGTGGCCGCCCACGCGGCGGGCCTTCTCCTCGATGTCCCGGGCGATCGGATGCTTGTAACGCTCCATCAGCGCCGCCTTCGCCGCCTGGGGGATGAACGAATGCTCGCTCAGATTCTCGTGGTCGGGAATCTCCTCGCCGGCGATTTGCTCGGGACGGAACGCATAGCCCTCGACAGGGTATTTGTTGGCGAAGCCCTCGGTGCCCGTAAGCTGGTACATGCGGCTGTAAGGACGGGGCGTATAGACGTTGTGTTCGAGCAGGATCGTGCGGCCCCGCTCGGTCTTGATGAGCGTCAGCGTCTGGTCGGCATTGGCGAAGGTCTCGGCACCCATCTTCTCCTTGGCGAGCTTCAGGCCGTTGACCGACTTGGTATCCATCGCCACGAGGTAGTTCATCTTATCGCCGCGGTGGATATCCAGCAGCTGGCAGGCCGGGCCGAGGCCGTGCGTGGCATAGACGTCGCCGCGGTGCGACTGGTTGAAGTCGAGGCGCCAGTTGCCCTGGTAATAATCCCAGTAGGGTTCGAGGTTGTGAATATAGGAGCCTTCGGTGTGGAGTATCTCGCCGAACAGCCCGTGCTGAGCCATGTTGAGCGTCGTCAGCTCGAAGAAGTCATAGACACAGTTCTCGAGCATCATGCAGTGGCGCTGTGTCTTCTCGGCAGTGTCGACCAGTTGCCAGCACTCGTCGAGCGACATGGCGGCTGGGACTTCGACGGCGACATGCTTGCCGTGCTCCATGGCATAAACCGCCATCGGGACGTGCAGCTGCCACGGGGTGCAGATGTAAACCAGGTCGATGTCATCGCGCCGGCAAAGTTCCTTCCACCCCTCCTCCCCGCTGTACGGGGCAGCAGCCGGGAGGTTATGTCCGGCGAGGATCTCCTGCGACTTGTCGACACGCTCGGGGTAGAGGTCGCAGAGCGCCACGATCTCGACCCCGTCGATGTTGGCGAAGCGTTCCACGGCGCCCGGGCCGCGCATACCCAGCCCGATGAAACCTACGCGTACGACCGGGATCGGGTCGACCGTCAGCCGCAAAACGGAATGCTGGCCCTCGGCACGGGCCGGGACGTCGAATACGATCACGCCGTCGACGATGCTGTAACCCTCCGCGGGCGGCGTGCTGCACCCCCAGCACAGCACGGCTGCCGCCGAGAACAATAAAAAGGCAAATTTCTTCATTATATCCGGGTTATTTAGTTATTTAGACAAAAGTATGAAATATTTTGAAATCTGCGCTCATTTGACTACTTTTGCCGACGTAAAAATCACACACCATGTTTCGTAGATTAGCGGCGGTAATCCTCTCGGTCGTCCTGCTCTCCCCGGGCTGGCTCGGCATGACAGGGCTCACGCTGCCCTTCGCCATGATCCCGCTGCTGTGGATCAGCGCATCGTACGACCAGACGCGCCGCTCGTGGTGGCGCATGTTCGGCTGGGCGGCGCTGACCTTCGCGCTGTGGAACATCTCGACCGTCTGGTGGATATGGAACGCCACCCCGGTGGGGCCCGTGGCCGCGACGCTCGCCTCAACGACGCTCAACATGATCGCCTTCATGTTGTTCCACACCGTCGCAAAGAAAGGGCCGAAGACACTGGCATACACCTTGCTCATTGCCGGGTGGATCGCAACGGAATACTGGTATACGGTCGGCGAATTCTCGTGGCCGTGGCTGATCCTGGGCAACGGATTCTCGCACGACGTATGGCTCGTGCAATGGTACGAATACACGGGTGTCTTCGGCGGTTCGCTGTGGGTGCTGCTCTGTAACATACTCTTCTTCGAAGCGCTGCGGGCACGATGCAGCATCGGACGGTGGATCCCGGCCGCGGGCGTCCTGCTCCTTCCGGCCGCCGTGTCGCTGGGCATCTGGTGGAGCTGGGAGCAGCCCGACGAGGGGACGGCCGAGGTGAGCGTCGTCCAACCCAACGTCGACTGCTACGACAAATTCAACGGCCGCGCCGACTGGCAGCAAGACAACATCACCGACCTTTTGGCACAGGTGCCCGCCGGGGCGCAATTCATCCTGCTGCCCGAGACTGCCGTCCCGGGACATTACTGGGAACCGGGTCTTTCGGAGTTCCGCCCGGCCAACGAACCGGGCATGTTCTGGCAAGAGCTGGCCGACAGCCTGCGCCGGTCGCACCCCGGGGCCCTGCTCGTCACGGGCGCCAACACCCTGCGTTATTATGCCGCCGGGGTACAACCCCGCACGGCACGCCGGGACGGGTTGGGCGAAGGTTACTACGACGTATTCAACACGGCGGTAGGGCTCGACTCCGCAGGCCGCATGCAACTGCACCACAAAGGCAAACTGGTGATCGGCGTGGAAAACACCCCGACGATCGTTTTCGACATCCTGCAATTCCTGGTAATCGACCTGGGCGGCGTCGTGGGACAGATCGGCATGGGGCAGCACGGCACGGCCTTCGAACACCGGGGCGTGAAAACCGGCCCGGCAATCTGCTACGAAGGACTTTACGGCGATTTCTTCGGCGATTTCGTGCGCCGCGGGGCACAGTTCATGGCCATCATCTCCAACGACGGCTGGTGGGGCGACACGCCCGGCTACAAACACCTCTTCACGATCTCGCGCCTGCGCGCCATCGAACACCGCCGTGCCATCGCCCGGTCGGCCAACACCGGCATGTCGGGCTTCATATCGGCCCGCGGCGACATAGGCCAGACGCTCGGCTGGGAAAAACGGGGCGTGCTCACAGCGGCCGTACCCCTCAACTCCCAACTTACCTTCTACACCCGATACGGCGACTACCTGGGACGCATCTCCGAATACCTGATGCTGCTCTGTGTGCTCTACTACATCGCCTACCGGGCCAAGAAAAAGAACCACCTCGTAAAATAAAACCCGAAACCCGATATGAATTACACCCAGACCCTCGAATTCCTCTTCCAGTCGCTGCCGGCCTTCGAAACCAAAGGCGCAACGGCCTACAAGCCGGGATTGGAGCGCATCACCGCATTCTGCCGCCACATCGGCAACCCCCAGCGCAATTTCTTCACGATCCACGTGGCGGGCACGAACGGCAAAGGTTCCGTATCGCATATCATCGCCTCGGTATTGCAGCAGGCCGGCTACCGCACGGGGCTTTTCACCTCGCCCCACCTGCAGGATTTCCGCGAACGCATCCGCGTCGACGGCGAGATGATTCCCAAACAGAAGGTCGTGAACTTCGTGGACAAACACCACGACAAGATGGTCGAGCTGGAACTGTCGTTCTTCGAAATGACCGCGGCACTGGCTTTCGACTACTTCGCACAGAGCGACGTCGAGGTCGCGGTGATCGAAACGGGACTCGGAGGGCGACTGGACGCCACGAATATCATCGTACCGGTCGTAAGCGTCATCACCAACATCGGGCTGGAGCATACGGCGCTGCTGGGCGACACGCTCCAGAAGATCGCAGCCGAAAAAGCCGGGATCATCAAGAAGAGCATCCCGGTCGTGATCGGCGAGGGCGACCTGCGCTACAACGACGTGTTCGAGCAGGTCGCTGCGGCCAACAAATCGAAAGTCATCTATGCCGAAAAGGTATTCTCGTGCCAAGAGTGCGGTTGCAGGGAAGGGCGGCAGCACTTCTGCATGCACCGCGTGCGCGACGACCGCAATTTCGAGGTAGACCTCGACCTTACGGGCAATTACCAACGCCATAATATCCTGACAGCCGCGGCGACGGTCGATTTCCTGCACGAGGAAACCCCGCTGACGATCTCCCGCCGTGCCTTCCTCGAAGGGACGCGCGATGCGGCGGCCATCACCTCGCTGGCGGGACGCTGGCAGAAGCTGGGTGAAAATCCGCTCGTCGTCTGCGACACGGGGCACAATCCCCACGGCATCGCCTACGTGGCCGAACAGCTCAAAGCGACGCCCCACAAGGAGCTTTACTGCGTGATCGGGTTCGTCCGCGACAAAGATCTGGCACACATCCTGCCCCTGCTGCCGCGCGACGCGCACTACATCTTCACGCAGGCACAGACCGAAAGGGCATTGCCCGCCGCCGAACTGACAGCCAAGGCTGCGATCTACGGGCTCAGGGGGGAAACCATCCCCGAAGTGCCGGCCGCCGTGGCACATGCCCGGGAACTTGCCGCTGCGGACGATATGGTCTTCATCGGCGGCAGCACCTATGTCGTCGCCGAAGCACTCTGATACATACGATATTCAGAACCCGTATAAAGTCCGTCCGAGTGTCTCGGACGGACTTTCTTTTGTCATCCTGAATAAAACTATAAAAAATAGTTTTATGTGAAGATTTTTTAGTTATATTTGCAGAAAACCAATCGCATGAAACGAATCCTTCCGCTCCTGGCGGCCGTGATCGCATTGACAACCGTACTCCCCGGCAAGGCGCAAACCGGCAAATATTACATCGACGGACGGGAAACAACCCGTGAAGAGCTGTTGAAACTTCCCGCGGGCGCAATCGAATCCATGGCGAATTCGGTGGAAAACGGATTGCCCGTAGTGCGTATAAAATTAAAACCCGAAGGCGGGGAACAGGCTCCGGCCACCGGGCAACAGGAAAAAAACGCTGCGACCCCGCATGAAAAAGCGATGCAGCTGGTACGTGGAATCTATGAGCAGCACACCCTGCTCAAGGAGGGCGACCTGGCGGCCGATTTCCGGGCTGCGAAATATGCCGGAGGGGATCTCACGCTTACAGCTCTGCGTGGCAAAGTCGTGCTGCTGAACTTCTGGGCTACCTGGTGCGGCCCCTGCCTGCGGGAACTGGCGCCGGAAGCCCTGCCGAAAATCATTCTCGAACGGTTTGCCGCAGACAGCGAATTCGTATTCCTGCCGGTCGCCTATACCGATTCGAAAGAGAGCCTCGACAAGTTTTTCGCAGGCGACGAACAGCATAATTACGCTTATCTGCGCGACCTGACGGCAATGGATCCGGACAAACGGGTATTCGGCCTTTATGCGGAGCAGGGCGTCCCGCGCTCCTTCGTAATCGACCGCAACGGCCGCATCGTCCTCGGGTCGCTGGGTGCGGCACAGGAGGAGCTGGAACGCATGGCCGCGGCTATCGAAAAAGAACTTTCCAGATAACGGATAAAAACAGCCCGGCCGTAAAGGCATGGGATTATAATGATGTAATGACCTGAATAATCAAGTCATTACATCTTTGTATAGGGATAATAGATAACGAGAAGGCAACGATTTATTTTCAGCTTATTCCGATCAAAGTAAATTAAAATTCATAGATTATATCTGAAGTTCAAGAAGGAATAAAACTGAAAGATTATCACCACAATGAATCTCAAAACACGACAATGGTCAAACCTTGTATTATTTTACTTTTTTGTTCATTTTAATTTTTAATATAGTCCGTTTCCTGTTTTCCTTAAAACTTATTATCTTTAATGCATGCTTTTCCGATTCCCGCATTCGTCATGGTTGCCGGCCTGCCGCCGGTTGTTACTGTTGCTACCCGCTTTGGTGCTGGCGGCGGGCCTTTCGGCGCGGTCGCTGGTCAAGGCGGACGTGCAGCTGGCGAACAACGCCGTTTTGGCGATGTATCAGGACGAGGATGCCAATATGTGGATCGGAACCTACGACGGACTGCACCTCTACAACGGCAAGAACACCTTTGTTTTCCGCATGGAGCTGGACAACGAATTTTCGCTGTGCAGCAATATCGTGCTGGAGATAGCCCCGGCCGAAAAGGGCTACCTATGGGTAGCCACTTCGCTGGGGATCAATAAATTTTCCCTGCGCGAGCGACGCGTCGTCGAAAGCTATATGCAGTACGTCGACGTGGAGAATATCGCTTCGGACAGCGAGGGAAACACCGTGCTTTTCTCGGGTGAGGATTTTATCACCTGCTACCGCCCAGGGCGCGCCTTTTTCGAGGACGTGTATATTCCGGGCGTCCGCGCTGCGGAGATTGTCGCCGTCTGGTCGGAGGCACCCCGGGTGTTCTGCACCTTGGGGCGGGACGGAGAGTTGGTGCGTTACCGGCTCAACGACGGCGAAGGGAAAAGTCTCGTGCGGGTATCCGGGCGCCAGCTCTCCGCGCGTCCGGTGCGCAAGGCGTTCTTCAATGGCGGCAGGCTCCATTTCGTCGACACCTCGGGCGGGCTGTGGCGGTATACGTACAAGGACGAATCGCTGGTGCTGCTATCCGACCTTTCGCAGCTGGGCGAAACGGGCTTTACCGTGTCGACGGTCTGTTCGTTCGGGGACGAGGTTTATGTGGGCTTCCTGGCCGGGGCCCTGGGCCGTGTTCCCGAGAAAGGAGGCCGCTGCGAGCTGATCGCCTCGGACTACCGCGTTTTCTGCCTGTGGGCCGACTGCAACCAGGATATCCTCTGGGTCGGAACCGACGGCTACGGGGTTCATATGTACTGCGACAAGGAGGAGCTGTTCACGACGCTGCTCATGGAGGACATGCCGCAAAAGGTGCTCAAACCCGTGCGGGCCATCCATACCGACGACAGGGGAAACCTGTGGATAGGCACCAAGGGCGACGGCGTAATCCGCATCCGCGATTATGAAAGCTATGCCGGCGGGAATATTCCCGTCGACCACCTGACCCGTTTCGACCGCGGCAAGGGACTTACGAGCAACGAAGTTTTCAGTTTTTGCAGCAGCCCGGCCCGGAATGTCATATGGCTCGGAACCTCGGGCCCGGGCCTTACCTATTATGCATACAGGGACGACCGGATGCGGACGTTACCCCTGCAGCCGGGAATGCCGGAGATACGCGGCGTCCACCAGATGTGCGAGGTGAACGACTCGACGCTCTACCTCGCCTGCGATACGGATGCGCTGGTCGAACTGACAATCGGAAAGGGCGACAGGCCCGTCGTGACGGCGATGCGCCGTTACCGGTTCCGGCTGGAGCGCCGCGACTGCAATGAGTTTTATGCCCTGATACGCGAAAGCGACTCGACGCTGCTGCTGGGCATGCGCGGCGGTTACGGGCTGATACGCTTCGACATGCGGACGAAGAAGTACGTATTTGTTGATATGCACCGCCTGCAAAGCCGGGCCCTGGGCGATTTGCTCTGCCTGTGCAAGAGCCGCGAGTCGGGACTCTACTGCGGCGCCAGTTCGGGGCTGATACTGCTTACGCCCGAGGGTGACATCCGGCAGTTCAACCGCCGCAACGGCATCGTCAACGACATGATACACGGCGTGCTGGAGGATGCGCACGGCTGCATCTGGTTGAGCACGAACAAGGGCCTCGCGCAGTACAGCCCCGGCCATGACTTTTTCCACAACTACTCCTCTTCCGATTTGCGCGTCATCGAGTTCTGCGAC
>OJOJ01000550.1_pt1 | contig 11687 bp, 9 predicted proteins | sample 1598041 | NCBI WGS metagenome assembly OJOJ01 (sample SAMN01915218, study PRJEB22387) | human gut metagenome | isolation source: stool | host: Homo sapiens | place: USA
AGTCGGTAGAGCACCTGCCTTTTAAGCAGGGTGTCCGGGGTTCGAATCCCCGACGGGGCACCAAAAAGAAAGACACGCTTGCGCGTGTCTTTCTTTTTGTATTTGACGTTTTTCCCGATAAAAACGAATCCAATTCGTAATATTATTCAGAAATATCACTATTCGTATTCAGAAACCAAACACGATCCCCACCACGGCGGAGGCCAGGATGAACACAATGGGGTGCAGGCCCTTGGTGGGCTTCACCCAGCGGGTCAGCGCCAGGATCACCGCCGCCAGAGCCAACGCCTTCCAGTTTACAATCGCCAGGCCCGTGGCTCCGGTGTTCAGCAGGGTGATGACCACCACGGACAGGCCCGCTGCGGCCACCATGGCCGTGGACGCCGGGCGCAGCCCGTAAAATGCCGCCTCCACATACCGGTTGTGCCGGAAGGCCTTCAGGAATGCCGCGATCACGAGGATCACGATCACCGACGGTGTCACCAGGCCCAGAGTGGATACGATGGCCCCGGGAATGCCCCGGGTGACATAGCCCACATAGGTAGCCATGTTCACACCGATGGGGCCGGGGGTAGACTCGGACACCGCCAGCATATCTGCCAGCTGGGTGCGGGTAAACCATCCGGTGCGGTCCGCCATGTCATACAGAAACGGCAGGGTGGCCAGACCGCCGCCTACGGCAAACAGTCCGGTTTTGAAAAACTCATAAAACAGCTGCAAATAGATCATGACCGCTTCGCCCCCAGATTCTTAATGAAAAGTCCCGCCACGGCTGCCGCCAACACATAGATAATGGGCGAGAGCTTGGTGAACACCGACAGCGCCAGGATCACCAGGAAGATCACCAGGCCCCACACGTCCTTCACCGCGCCCTTCCACAGCTTCAGCACGGCGTTGAAAATCAGCACACACACGCACACCCGGATCCCGGCAAAGGCGTGCTGCACCCACGCCAGATGGGAAAACGTGGTGATGACGCCGGCCAGGGCCGCAATGATCACCAGGGACGGAAACACCACACCCAGGGTGGCCGCGATGCCGCCCAGAATACCGCGGCGCTTCTGGCCGATAAACGTGGCGGTGTTCACGGCAATGACGCCAGGGGTACACTGGCCGATGGCGAAATAATCGGTCAGCTCCTCATCGGTGGCCCATCCCTTGTTTTCCACCACCTCCCGCTGCAAAATCGGCAGCATGGCATAGCCGCCGCCGAAGGTCATGACCCCCACCTTGGCAAAGGTCAGAAACAGGGTAAGCAATTCCTTCAACAAAACACACCTCCTGGAATGTCCGGGCCGCCGCATTTCCCATAAAAAGGGCCCTGCGATACTGTATACCAATCCCAGGCGGCTGTCAATTGCCATTGCCGTAAAATTTTGGCGGTTCGTCTTAAAATAAACAGGCATTTTATCAGAAATTCCTTGCTTTTCTGCCGAAGACGGTATAAAATATTCGGGAAGCTTTTCTGGGAGGACTGGATCAACATATGAGCAACAACCCCTATAAGACCCGCGAGGGCGGCGCAACCGTCACGGTTTTCGTGCCCTACGACTGCAACAACCACTGCCCCTTCTGCATCAACAAAAAGGAATACGCCGACTGCACCGGCTTCAGCCTGGACGCCATTCTGGAGAGCATCCGCACCATGGACGCCATCACCCCCCGGTGCGATTTCGTGTTCACCGGCGGCGAGCCTCTGGCCAATCTGGAGTCCCTGCAAAAAATGCTGGACGCTATCCCCACCACCCACAAGGTGTATATCAACACCACCTTCCCGGTGCAGACCGGGTTCTACACCGCCGAGGAAATGCTGGACTTCACCCGGCGCAACCGGGACAAGATCACCTGCATGAACATCTCCCGCCACCTGGTAAAATACGTGGAGGAGAGTCCCGACCAGGTGCTGGGGCAGATTGCCTGCCCCACCCGCATCAACTGCGTGCTGTACAAGAAATACCCGGCGGAGAAGCTCCCCCAGTATGTGGAGCGTTTCCTGCCCTATGGCATCCCCATCCAGTTCCGGTATGACTATACCGAAACCACGCCGGAGAACCTGTATGACCAGGATCACGACCCCATTCTGCAGGACCTGAAGCGCCTGTTCACCTATCGGGGGCTGGACGGCTGCCGTATGCGCAACGGCTTCCACTTTGAGTACAAGGGCCTGCACATGACGTACCACAAGACCCTGCCCTATTCCACCATCGTGGAAAAGGGCGACGACGGCGTGACCTATGACATTCTGTATGATATTCTCATCAAGCAGAACGGCGAGATCCACTCCGACTGGACCGGCGTGAAGATGGACGTGGAGAAATACCGCCACGTGACCTTTGAGCCCTACGATCTGCGGGTGCTGGACGGCACTGTTGATTTCTGAAAAATCCCTCCTGACCGTTCCCGGTCAGGAGGGATTTTTTTATTGGCTGCACAGGGGGCGCAGGGCCGCCAGCAGCTTGTCATTGTCCTCCGTATTGCGGACGGCCAGGCGCAGGTACTGCCGCCCGCCCAGCTTAGCGGACAGATCCTTCACCAGGATGCGGCTGCCGATCAGCAGTTCCCGGGTAACGGCCCGGGAGGACAGGCCGCCCAGCAGCTCCACCATCAGATAGTTGGCCTGAGACGGGATCACCCGCAGGTTGGGCAGACGCTCCAGCTCCGCCCGGAAGCGAGCCCGCTCGGCCCGGATGCGGTCCAGGGACTGGGCATAGTCCTTTTTATACTTCTCCTCGATCTGCATATAGAACTCGGCAAAGGAGTTGATGTTCCAAATGGCCACGTCCTTTTTCAGCGCATCAATAAGCTCCGTGTCGCCGGAGGCCAGAACACCCAGCCGCAGGCCGGGCACGCCATAGGACTTGGAGATGCTCTTGACCACATACAGCCGCTTGTGGGCATCCAGCAGCTCCTGGCGGATGAAGGTGTTGTCCGCCTCGTCGGCAAAGTCGGCAAAGGACTCGTCCACGATCAGGCGGATCCCCTTTTCCTCCGCCCACCGGATCAGGCGGCGGACATCCCCGGCAGGGATATAGTTGCCGGAGGGGTTATCCGGGTTGATGAGCACCAGGTTGTCAATGGCCTGGCCGCCAAAGAAGGCCATCAGGTCGTCGGCGGTATACCGGAAGTCCGGCCCCGCCGGGGTAAAGCAGACGTTGGGCCGGTCCTGACAGCGGTTGGGATACTCCTCAAATGTGGGGCGGATGAAGCCGGTGACGCCCTCCAGCCGGGCCATCAGGGCCTTGATCAGCTCCGCTGCGCCGTTGCCCACCACGATATTGTCCTGGTGAACGGCAAAATTCCTGCCTGCCAGCAGGGCATTCACCCGCATGCCGGAGGGATACTGGGTCAGCAGCGGGGTAAAGTTGGCCTGCAGCTCGTCGATCAGCCGCTGGGGCGGGAAGTAGGGATTCACCAGATAGCAGAAGTCCAGCAGCTGGGGATAACGCCAGTAGCCGCCGTAGCGTCCCTGCATCAGGCTGACCTTGAAGTCCGGGTCCTGGGCAAACATGGACGAGGCGATATCCAGATCCTGGATGTCGTCGATCTCGTACCAGAGCTGACCGTTCAGGCGCTTGGCCCGGATCTCGGGGTCATCCAGCATGGTGATGACCCGCAGGACCTGCTCATAGTACTCGTTGTTGCCCAGGGCCTTGGAGTACGCCTCCAGGAAGGGGACATAGTGGGTCTGGGAAAAGTGGCGGCCGAACTTATAGACATTGACGGTCTTATAGTACTCGCCGGCCTCCTGGAACTTGAAGCTCTTCCCCGGAACGAAGGACTCGATGCTGTCATCTGCCCCCAGCTTCACGCAGGTGCCGTCCATCCAGCTCTTGTACTTGTCCACCAGAGCCAGCGTCTCCCGGGGGTCGTCCAGCAGCTGGTCGATGACGGAGTCCTCAAAGATCAGATCCGACTCAAACAGCAGGGTATCATCCTGGCAGAGGTAGTCCTTGGCCAGGGCCAGCGAATAGATGTTGTTGGTCTTGTCGTAAATGGGGTTATGGACATAGACAATAGGCGTCCGGATGCCCAGGGTGTCGATGTACTCCATGAGCTTCTCGCCCTCATAGCCCACCACGATGACGATGCGGGACAGATGGCGGCGCTCGATCTGATGGAGCATCCGGTCGATCAGGGCCACGCCGTTGACCTGTACCATGCACTTGGTCCTGTCCTGGGTCAGCTCCTTCAGGCGTTTGCCCATGCCCGCTGCCAATATGATTGCCTGCATATGGTCTCCCCTTTTCTGTCTGGAGTTTTTGATGCCCCATTATACCCCATGCAGCGGAAATGTGCAATGGCAGACAGGCGAAAAATGCGAAATTCCGGGTCCGGGCCATTGCATTCCTCCCGGCAGCATGATATGATAGAGAAAAAAGAAGGGAGCTGAAAAGATGATCATGATCTCCTGCTGAACATCTGGCGCAATATGCTTCGGGCGGCGTTGACCGCCTGGTTCGTTGTGCCTTTTCGCGGGAAATCGGTTCATCTCTCGGCTCCATGCATGGTGCTGCCCTGCCCTTTTGCGGGCACAGTATGTGCATTTGGCTGCGGGAATCGTTTCCCGCAGCCATTTTTGCTATAGGAGGCATAACCATGTCCTTGATTCAAGTATCCAACCTGACCTTCTGCTACGAGGGCAGCTGCGACAACATTTTTGAAAACGTCAGCTTCCAGATCGACACCGACTGGCGGCTGGGTCTCACCGGCCGCAACGGCCGGGGAAAAACCACCCTGCTCCGGCTTTTGCAGGGAATGTACCCCCACCGGGGAACCATCCGCGCCAGCGTGGGCTTCGACTATTTCCCCTACACGGTGCCGGACCCGGAGGAGTGCCCCCTGAAGCTGCTGCCGGCCATCTGCCCGGAGGTGCCCCAGTGGTGCTTTCTGCGGGAGCTTGCGCCGCTGGAGGTCCCGGAGGAGGCACTGTACCGCCCGTTTTCCACACTCTCCGGCGGGGAGCGGTCCAGAATTCTGCTGGCCATGCTCTTTTCCCGGGACAACCGCTTCCTGCTGATCGACGAGCCCACCAACCATCTGGACCGGGCAGGCCGGGAGCTGGTCAGCCGCTATCTCAGGAGCAAACGGGGCTTTCTGCTGGTGTCCCACGACCGCGCGTTTCTGGACGGCTGCGTGGACCACATCCTCTCCATCAACCCCAGCGGCATCGAGCTCCAGCGGGGCAATTTCTCCTCCTGGTACGAGAACAAGCAGCGCCGGGACGCCTACGAGCTGGCCCAGAACGCCCAGCTGAAAAAGGAGATCGGGCGGCTGAAGGAGGCAGCCCGGCAGTCCAGCGCCTGGGCCGACCGGGTGGAGAGCACCAAGATCGGCGCAAACTCCGCCAAGGCCAAGGGCGAGGCCGACGCCATGGGCGGACGGGCCTTCATCGGTGAGCAGTCCCGGCGCATGCAGCAGCGCCGCAAGAATCTGGAGCGGCGGCAGCAGAACGCCATTGAGGAAAAATCCGCCCTGCTGAAAAACCTGGAGACCAACCAGCCCCTGAAGCTGCATTCTCTGACCCACCACGCAAGGCAGCTGGCGCTGCTGCGGGACCTGACCATCTGCTATGGCAGCGCGCCGGTGTGCTCCGGCGTCTGCTTCCAGGTGGAGCAGGGGGAGCGCATCGCTCTCTGCGGCCCCAATGGCTCCGGCAAGTCCAGTATTCTGAAGCTGCTGTGCGGCCAGGACATCCCCCACACCGGGACCCTGGAGCTGGCCAGCGGACTGGTCATCTCCTATGTGCCCCAGGACGCATCCGGCCTGCGGGGCAGCCTGCGGGACTACGCCGCCTGCTGCGGCATTGACGAGACCCTGTTCAAAACCATTCTGCGCAAGCTGGGCTTTGAGCGGGTGCAGTTTGAGAAGGACATGTCCGACTATTCCGCCGGGCAGAAGAAAAAAGTTCTGCTGGCCCGGAGCATGTGCCAGTCCGCCCACCTGTATATCTGGGACGAGCCCCTGAACTATGTGGACGTTCTCTCCCGCATCCAGATTGAGGAGCTGCTGACGGCCTTCCGCCCCACCCTTCTGTTCGTGGAGCACGACCGCATGTTCTGTGACAGGATCGCCACAAAGCTGGTGGAGCTTTGAGTGCGCAAACCGGCCCCGGCACAAAAGCGCCGGGGCCGGTTTGTGTAAGCACAGAGCAATTTTATCGCTGACCCTTGTCGTAGGGGATGCCCTCGGCCTTGGGGGCCCGGGACTTCTTGGAGGTGAAGGCCAGCACCAGCAGGGTGATCAGGTACGGCAGCATCCGGTACAGGTGGGCGCTGATGCCGATGTCGGCCAGCAGGAACACGCCGTCGCCGTTGATGTCGATGCTGGCATATGCCGCGGCGATGCACTTGAACAGGCCGAACAGCAGGGACGCGCCCGCGATGTTCAGAGGCTTCCAGTTGCCGAAGATCATAACGGCCAGAGCCAGGAAGCCGAAGCCCGCCACGTCACCGTTGGAGGAGCAGTTGGCCGTGGTCATGGCGTACACGAAGCCGCCCATGCCCGCCAGAGCGCCGGAAATGGTGACGCCGGCATAGCGCATCCTGTAGACGTTGATGCCCAGAGAGTCCGCCGCCTGGGGATTCTCGCCGCAGGCCCGCAGACGCAGGCCGAACTTGGTCTTGTACAGGATGACGGACAGGATGATAAACAGCAGGATGCAGATGTAGGTGGCCAGATAGATCTTGTTCAGGAAGGTTTCCCCAAAGAAGCCCCAGTCCACGCTCTTGTCCACGCCGAAGGTGGATTTTTTCAGCATGAACCAGCTGGCAGAGTCGCCGGTGGCCATTTGCAGGGTATTCTGGTTGGCGATGATGCGGATCAGGAACAGCACCAGAGCGGGGGCCATCAGGTTCAGCGCCGTGCCGCCGATGGTCTGGTCCGCCCGGAGGTTGATGGACGCAAAGCTCAGCAGCAGGGAGAACACCGCGCCCATGGCCGCCGCCACCAGCATGGTCAGCAGCTCCAGCCCCTGAAGGGCCACCCAGTCGCCGGCCTGCTTGGCGGCCAGCACCGCCTCGGAGCCCTGCATCAGCCGCACGAACAGCACGCCGATGAAGGCGCCGAAGATCATGATACCTTCCAGGGCCAGGTTGATGATACCGCTGCGCTCGGCGAACACGCCGGCCAGGGCCACGATCATCAGGGGCACCGCATAAATAAGCGTCTGTTGGATCAGGAACGTCATGCCTGGTCGCCTCCTTCCTCCGTCTGAGCCGCTATCGGCTCTGCCGGTTCCGTGGGTTCCTCCGCCGGTTCCTCCGGGGGTGCGGCGTCCGCCGCCGGGGCGGCAGTCTCCTCCACATGGGCATGGGGCTTTTTCTTCCGGGACAGCATCATGCGGATGGCCAGGGAGAAGGCGGACAGATACACGATGACGGAGATGATCACGTCGGTGATGTATTCGTTATAAGCCGTCAGGTTGGTCAGCTGCTGGCCCACGATGTTCAGCATGGCCATGAAGATGCCGGTAAACACCACGGCGATGGGGTTGTTCAGTGCCAGCAGGGCCACAGGGATGCCGTTGAAGCCCACGGCGGGCAGGGACTGATAGGTGGACCAGTAGAACTCCGTGTTGCCGGACAGCCAGTACAGCGCAGCGCCGGCGCCGGCCAACGCACCGGCGATGGCCATGGACAGCACGATATTGCGCTTGTCCCGGATACCGGCATAGCGGGCGGCGTGGCGGTTGGCGCCGCAGGCCTTCAGCTCATAGCCCAGGGTGGTCTTGTTCATCAGGATGTACATGGCGATGGCGATGACAATGGCCACCAGGATGCCGCCGTTGACCTGGGAGCCGGGGAACAGCATGTCCAGGCCCAGCTTGGGCGTGGCCACGCCGTTGAAGGTGGTCTTATAGATGTAGCCGGACTTGGTGCTCTCGGTGAGGTTCTTGAAGCTGCTGATGTCGAACATCCAGGTCACCAGGTTGGCGGCGATCCAGTTGGTCATGATGCACGCCAGCACCTCGTTGATGTTCAGCAGGGCCTTTACCAGGCCGGGGATCGCGCCCCACAGAGCGCCGGACAGGCACCCGGCCAGGAAGGCCAGCACCCAGATGACGCCCACGGGCACGGACTCGGAGGGGATGGACAGGGCCACCATCAGGGTGACCATGGTGGAGATCAGATACTGACCGGGGGCGCCGATGTTGAACAGGCCGGTCTTGAAGGCCACGGCCACGGAAAGTCCCGTCATGATCAGGGGCGTTGCCCGGAACAGCATGTTGCCCAGGTTCACGGCGTTGAAGCCCCAGGTCAGGGTACCGGCGGCGTCCCGGCCGGTGCTGAAAATACCGGCAAAGATGATGCGGATACCGTCCCACGCGCCGGTCAGAGAGATCTTCTCATTGCACAGGCCCACGATGAGCACGGCGATGCCGCCCACCAGCAGACCCGCCAGAATGGAGATCAGGGATGAGAGCACCTTTTTGGTGCCGTCTTTTTCGTAAAGCGCTGCCAGTGCGTTCTTTTTCATGCCTGGTCACCTCCCATATCATCCCGCTTGGCGCCGGACATGTACAGGCCCAGCTCGGCCACGGTGGTGGTTTTCGGATTCAGCTGGCCCACAAGCTGGCCCTCGTACATCACCAGGATGCGGTCGGACAGGCTCATGACCTCGTCCAGCTCCAGAGACACCAGCAGCACCGCCTTGCCGCGGTCCCGCTCGGCCACCAGCTGGCTGTGGATATACTCGATGGCGCCCACGTCCAGGCCGCGGGTGGGCTGCACCGCCACGATCAGGGACTTATCCCGGTCCACCTCGCGGGCGATGATGGCCTTCTGCTGGTTGCCGCCGGACATGCTGCGCACGATGGTCACAGGGCCCTGGCCGCTGCGGACATCGTATTGGTCAATAAGCCGCTGGGCATATTCCCGGACGGCGGCGTTCTTGATGAAGCCTGCCGTCTGGAACTGGGGCTCCAGATACCGCTGGAGCACCATGTTCTGCTCCAGGGTAAAGTCCAGGATCAGGCCGTGCTTATGCCGGTCCTCGGGGATATGGCTCATGTTTTCGCCCCGGTGGCGGATGGAGGCGTGGGTAATGTTCTTGCCGCACAGCTCCACAGTGCCGCCGGTGATTTTGTCCAGGCCCGTTAGGCCCTGGACGAACTCCGTCTGACCGTTGCCGTCGATGCCGGCGATGCAGACGATCTCACCGGCCCGGACCTCCAGGCTCACGTCGTGGACGGCGTCCCGCTTGTGCTGATGGGAGGCCACGCACATGTGGCGCACCCGCAGCACGGGGTCCTTGGGCTGGGCGGGCTCCTTCACCACCTGCAGCTGCACCGGGCGGCCCACCATCATGTTGGACAGCTCCTGCTTGTTGGTGTCGCAGGTGTTCACCGTGCCCACATAGCGGCCCTTGCGCAGAACAGTGACCCGGTCCGCCACGGCCATGATCTCGTTGAGCTTGTGGGAGATGAACAGGATGGACTTGCCCTCCTTGGTGAGGCTGCGCATGATCTCCATGAGCTCGTCGATCTCCTGGGGGGTCAGCACGGCGGTGGGCTCGTCAAAGATGAGGATCTCGTTGTCGCGGTACAGCATCTTCAGGATCTCCACGCGCTGCTGCATGCCCACGGTGATGTCCTCGATCCTGGCGTCCAGGTCCACCCGCAGGCCGTACCGCTGGGACAGGTCCTGCACCTTCTGCCGGGCTGCCTTCTTTTGCAGGAAGCCCATTTTGGTGTCCTCCGCGCCCAGGATGATGTTGTCCAGGACGGTGAACACATCGATGAGCTTGAAGTGCTGGTGCACCATGCCGATGCCCAGTGCCGTTGCGTCGTTGGGGTCGTTGATCTTCACCGGCTTGCCGTTTTTCCGGATCTCGCCCTCCTCCGGCTGGTACAGGCCGAACAGGACGGACATCAGCGTAGATTTGCCGGCGCCGTTTTCGCCCAGCAGGGCGTGGATCTCACCCTTGCGCAGCTGCAGGGTGATGTCGTCGTTGGCCTTAATGCCGGGAAACTCCTTGGTGATGTGAAGCATTTCGATCACATACTGGGGAGATTGCTCCATGCCGCCACCTACTTTCTCTCATTTTCTGTCTGCCGCAATCGTTTCCGAAGCGGACAGTATAACAAGTTTATTATAACGTCCAATGCAGGGAATTGCAAGAACGAACCGGAAAATAGGGCGGTATTCACAAAAATTGTCTCCCTCTCTCCGGCAAATAGACGGAAAGGACGCCGCCCAAGCGGACGGTGTTCTTTCCGAAGCCGGCGGCCACCGCACTTTTTGATCGTCTGACGGAAAAAACGCCGCCCAAGCGGACGGCGTTCTTTCCGGAACAAAAAGAAGGAAAACAATAAAAGGATGGAAAGCGGATTTACTTGTGATCCACGGAGTACATGTGCTCAATGAGGCACAGGATCTTATCGGAATAGCCGATCTCGTTGTCGTACCAGGAGACCACCTTTACGAAGGTGTCGGTCAGGGCGATACCGGCCTTGGCATCAAAGATAGAGGTATGGGTGTTGCCCAGGAAATCGGAGGACACCACAGGCTCGTCGGTGTAATCCAGAATACCCTTCAGCTCGCCCTGGGCAGCCTCCTTCATGGCGGCGCAGATCTCGTCGTAGGAGGCGGGCTTTTCCAGATTCACGGTCAGGTCCACCACGGACACATCCAGGGTGGGCACACGCATGGACATACCGGTGAGCTTGCCGTTCAGGCTGGGGATCACCTTGCCCACGGCCTTGGCGGCGCCGGTGGAGCTGGGGATGATGTTGCCGGAGGCAGCGCGGCCGCCGCGCCAATCCTTCACGGACACGCCGTCCACGGTTTTCTGGGTGGCGGTGGTGGAGTGAACGGTGGTCATCAGGCCGTCGGCAATGCCGAAGTAATCATGCAGCACCTTGGCAATGGGGGCCAGGCAGTTGGTGGTGCAGCTGGCGTTGGAAACGAAGGTCATGTCGGAGGTGTAGGTGTCCTGGTTCACGCCCATAACAAACATGGGGGTGTCGTCCTTGGAGGGGGCGGACATGACCACGTGCTTGGCGCCGGCCTCGATGTGGCCCTTGGCCTTGTCCTTGGTCAGGAACAGGCCGGTGGACTCGATGACGTACTCCGCGCCGATCTCCTTCCAGGGCAGGTTGGCGGGGTCACGCTCGGCGAACACGGGGATGGAGCGGCCATCCACAATGATGGCGTTCTCGCTGGAGGACACCTGGGCGTCGATCTTACCGTGCATGGTGTCATACTTCAGCATATAGGCAAGGTAATCAGCGGGACACAGGTCGTTGATGCCCACGATCTCGATCTCGGGGTGGTGCAGGCTGCACCGCAGGACCATGCGGCCAATACGGCCAAAACCATTGATACCGACTTTGATGCTCATAAATACAGCTTCCTCTCTGTGATGGAATATATCAAACATATGGTACGTTTAGTATTATATGCGAGAATTTTGGAAAATGCAATACCCGCTTGCAAATTTTTTTATCTTTTAGCAGGTTGCGACAAATATCTTGTGTTTTTCCTTTGCGTTTGATATAGTATGGTATAAATTCGCATGACAGCCAGATCATTCCGGGGATAAGTCCTATGCCTTCCCGGAATCGTATACAGGGGAAGGAGGCTGTATCATATGGAGTACAGCGAAACGGAAAAGCAAATGCTCCGGGAGATCCTGCCGGGCATCGCCACACAGCTGCGGGGCTCTCTGGCCAACATCCACGCAGCCCT
>OJOJ01000555.1_pt1 | contig 11617 bp, 7 predicted proteins | sample 1598041 | NCBI WGS metagenome assembly OJOJ01 (sample SAMN01915218, study PRJEB22387) | human gut metagenome | isolation source: stool | host: Homo sapiens | place: USA
CCCTACACGACGCTCTTCCGATCTTTCGATTATGCAGATACCGCCCTCTTATTCGGCTTGTAAAGTCGATGGCCGCCGGGCATACGATATGGCCCGTAAAGGGCAGGCGGTCGACTTGAAGCCCAAAGAACTGGTTATCGACGAAATAGAGCTGCTTTCTTGCGAATTGCCCGAAATCAAAATCAGGGTCGTGTGCAGCAAGGGAACTTATATTCGGGCTTTGGCTCGTGACATCGGAGAGGCGCTCGGTAGTGGAGCCCACCTTGTGGGGTTGATCCGTACACGAGTGGGTGACGTGACTCTTGCCGATTGCCTTTCGGTCGAACAGGTCGCCGACATGATAGACCATATAGACGTGGAACCCGTTTTAGAAGAAGAGAAAAAAGAATAATAATTAAAGATATGAAACTGTCCCAATTTAAATTCAAACTACCCGAAGAGCAAATCGCTCAATATCCGGCTAAAAACCGTGATGAATCCCGGTTGATGGTAATCGACCGGAAGACGGGGAAAATAGAACATCGCATTTTTAAGGAAATTATCGAGTACTTCGACGAGAAAGACGTGTTCGTGTTTAACGACACCAAAGTTTTTCCGGCTCGTCTTTACGGTAATAAGGAAAAAACAGGAGCTAAGATAGAGGTTTTTCTGTTACGGGAATTGAACGAAGAGAATCGGTTGTGGGACGTTTTGGTAGAGCCGGCTCGTAAGATTCGTATCGGAAATAAACTCTATTTCGGCGACGACGATTCTATGGTGGCCGAAGTAATCGACAATGCGACTTCGCGAGGGCGCACGTTACGATTCCTTTACGACGGTTCCCACGATGAGTTTAAGGAGGCTCTTTACAAGCTGGGAGAAATGCCGTTGCCCTCCTATATAGCCCGTCCGGTAGAAGAGATGGATGCCGATCGGTATCAGAATATTTTTGCTCGTAACGAAGGAGCTGTTGCCACCCCGGCCGCCGGTCTGCATTTCAGCCGTGAGCTGTTGAAACGAATGGAAATTAAAGGAATCGATTACGGGTTCCTCACCCTTCATTCCGGCTTGGGTAATTTTCGTGAAATCGATGTCGAGGACCTCACGAAACACAAGATGGATTCCGAGCAGTTCTTCGTGACGGACGAAGCCGCCGAAGCGGTCAATTCGGCCAAACGCGACGGACACAAGATCGTCGCCATCGGCACCACCGTCATGCGCACCCTCGAAACGGCTGTCTCGACCAACGGCATGATCAAGCCGATGGAAGGATGGACGAACAAGTTCATCTTCGCGCCCTACGAGTTCACGGTGGCCGACGCCATGGTGACCAATTTCCACCTGCCTTACTCCACCCAGCTGATGATGGTTGCGGCGTTCGGCGGCTACGAAACGATCATGAACGCCTATAAGATAGCCAAGGAAGAAGGGTACCGATTCGGCACTTACGGCGACGCGATGCTCATTCTTTAAGATTTTTTCACTATCTTTGCACAATAGACCTCGAAAGATCAAATACTCGAACCATGGCAAATAAGATTCTGTACGTCTGTCAGGAGATTACACCCTATCTTCCAGAGACGGAGGCTTCCGGACTTTGCCGCGCTCTCACGCAGGCGATGCAGGAGCGTGGGAACGAAATCCGTACCTTCATGCCGCGCTACGGCTGTATCAACGAACGCCGGCACCAGCTCCACGAGGTAATACGTCTTTCGGGCATGAACCTCATCATCGACGACAACGACCACCAGCTCATCATCAAGGTCGCCTCGATCCCCGCGGCGCGCGTGCAGATCTATTTCATCGACAACGACGACTATTTCTCGCGCAAGGCCGTGCTGACCGACAGCGAAGGTGCGGAATTCCCCGACAACGACGAACGGGCCATCTTTTTCGCCCGCGGCGTGCTGGAGACGGTCAAGAAACTGCGCTGGACGCCGACCGTAGTCCATTGCCACGGCTGGTTCTCGGGAGTGATCCCGGTCTACCTGAAGCGCATTTTCGCCGACGACCCGATTTTCCGCGACGTGAAAATCGTCGTTTCGCTCTATGCCGACGGCTTCCCCGGGGAACTGGACAAGGGCTTCGCCGCGAAGATCGCCGGCGAGGGGGTCAAGGATAAAAATCTCTCAATTCTCGACGTCCCGTCATACGAAAACCTCTGCCGCTTCGTTATGGAATATGCCGACGGTGTGGTCGCAGCTTCCGCAGATGCCGACCCCAGGGTATTGGAAATCGCCCGTGCGAGCGGGAAGCCGATGCTCGAATACCAGTCGCCCGAGGCAGCGGACTTTTTCGATAATTACAACCGATTCTATGAAGCGATTCAATAATTTCCGCCGTTTGCTCCGCGCCGCCGCCGTTATGACGGCCGTCGCTGCGATGACATTCGCGGGCTGCACCAAGGTCGACGACACACTGGGGTCGAACCTCGTGCCGGACAACCAGCAGATGAAAGCGGGTTACGAGACCTTCGGCGCCCTGACGCTGAAGGGGGATCTCAACCCCAGGCGCTATGTCGAGACGCGGCTTTACCAGACCGACTCGCTCATCACGTCGAACCTCACCTACGGGTACATGGGTTCGATGCTCAGCGATACGTTCGGACTGCGCACGGCAGGGTTCCTCACGCAATACGTCCCCTATGAAATCGACTCGGGCTATTTCGGGTTCCGCCCGATCCTCGACTCGGCGATCATCCTGCTTTCCATCTCCAGCTACGGCAGCGACACGCTCACCTCGCAGGAGTACAACGTATACGAGGTCGTCAGCAACAAATACCTGACCGAGAAACCCGTCGAAAGCGGAAAGTCCGAGCGCGACACGACCTTCTACCTCAATTTCGACCCCGTCAAGGCGGGTGTCGTAGGCGACGACGTGCTCTTCACGTTCACCTTCCCCGACGGAAAGGAGACGGGTCCCGCCACCACGTACGCCACCATGAAACCGACCCAGAAGGGACGGGAATTCATCAACCGCCTGATGCTTCAGGAGGGCACGTACAAGGGCGACTATTCGATTTACAGCCTCGACAGCCTCGAACAGTGGGTCGCCGAGTTCAAGGGGCTTTACATCGTCCCGGCCGTCGACCAGACGACCCCCAACAAGGGCAACATCTACGCCACGTCGCTCGACGCTTCGGGCTTCGCGATCTACGGGCGTAACCGCCTGGAGAGCGACCCTACGCTGATCGCCGACACGATTTCGATCCCCTACATTTTCTACGACTCTTCGGTCGACTACGGCAACGTGTCGGTCAACACCATCCGCCACGACTACTCGAAAGCCACTTCTCCGCAGAGGTTCGACATTGCGGATGCGGTCGAGACCAACGAGAACCGTCCGCTCAGCAAGCAGGTCTACGTCGAGGGCATGGGCGGCGTCGTAACGGAAATGACTTTCACCGAGGAGTTCTTCAGGCAGCTGGCGCAGATCATCAAGGACGAGAACGCCGCTTCCGCCAAGGAGTTCAATACCCTGGCCATCAACCAGGCCCGGATGTCGGTCTATTTCGCGGGCAGCAACTACGACTGGCAGAACCTGACCGACGTGAAGCACATGATCGAGCAGATGGACGCCTCGCAGAGCCGCCTGGGCCTCTATACCAATTACAAAAAGCTCTCGGGCATCACCGACTACGCCTATGCCTACGAGAAGACCTACAGCACGACGCTGACCTACGGCGGTTACATCAACCGCAGCCGGGGCTGCTACGTGATGGACATCACGGGCCATGTGCAGAGCATGTGGAACTACTACCAGGAGGCCGTGGAGGAGCTGGGCGAGAACGCCCCGTGGGAAGAGATCGCGGAGAGAATCAAAACCAGGACTATGTACATGGGGCCCGAGGCATACGGTCTCTACACCCAGAATTACAGTGTGATGCAGGGTATGACGCCCTCGGACGGGTCGCTGACCAAGGAGGATGCCCCGATCAAGATCGACATCGCCTATACCCTGGACCTGCTGCGCCGTATTCCCGGCGTGGGCAGTATTTCGAACGTCGGCAGCCGCTACTACGCCATGCAGATCTGGGTGCAGCCCGACAAGCTGGCCGACCTGGGGCTGACGGTCAAGGATTTGCAGACGGCGCTCAAAGACCAGAACCGCGAGTCTGCCGCCGGCGTGCTGGGGCAGGCCCCCATGAACGGCATCGACGTGACGATCCCCATCACGGCGCAGGGGCGTCTGTCGTCTGTCAGCGAATTCGAGGACATCGTCGTGCGTGCCAACCCCGACGGGTCGATCATCCGCCTGAAAGACGTGGCGCGTATCTCGCTCGAAGCTTCGTCCTATAATACCGAGAGCGGCATCAACGGCGGGAACGCCGCCGTGCTGAATATCAACATGCTGCCCGGAGCCAATGCCATGGAGGTGGCGGCGCTGGTCAAGGCGGCCATGGAGGAGATCAGCCACAACTTCCCCGAGGGCATCAGCTACGAGATTCCGTTCGACATGACGACCTACATCTCGGAGTCGATCCACCATGTTTACCAGACATTGTTCGAAGCGTTGCTGCTGGTGATCCTCGTGGTCTTCCTCTCGTTGCAGAGCTGGCGCGCCACGATCATCCCGATCGTTGCCGTGCCCATCTCGCTGATCGGTACCTTCGGCGTGATGCTCGTTTTCGGGTTTTCGCTCAACATGCTGACGCTGTTGGGGCTCATCCTCGCCATCGGCATCGTGGTCGACGACGCCATCGTCGTCGTGGAGAATGTCGACCGCATCATGAACGAGGAGCACCTCTCGCCCTACGAGGCTACTAAAAAGGCGATGTCCAACCTGAGCGGGGCGCTGATCGCCATGTCGCTGGTATTGTGCGCCGTGTTTGTCCCGGTGAGTTTCCTTTCGGGCATTACGGGCCAGCTCTACCGCCAGTTCACCATCACCATCGCCGTGTCGGTGGTCATCTCGACCGTCGTGGCGCTGACGCTCAGCCCTGTGATGTGTGCGCTTTTCCTGCGGCCCGAAGGCGAGGGGAAGAAAAACCGCTTTTTCCGCCGCATCAACCTCACCCTGGCGACGGGCAACAAGTTCTACGGCCGCATGATTCAGGGGGCGCTGAAGCATTCGCGCCGCATGTTCGCCGCCTTCGGCATCGTGCTGATCGGCATCTGGCTGATGAACAGGCTCGTGCCGCAGAGCTTCATGCCGCAGGAAGACCAGGGTTACTTTACCGTCGAACTGGAGTTGCCCGAGGGGGCGACGATCGAACGCACCCGTGAGGTGACCGACCGCGCGATGAAGTTCCTGATGGCCGATCCCGACGTGGAATACGTGCTCAATGTCACGGGTTCCAGTCCGCGCGTGGGTACCAACCAGGCGCGCAGCCAGCTGACCGTGATCCTCAAACCGTGGGGTGACCGCGACTCCGAGGGGCTGAGTTCCGTGATGCAGCGCGTGCGCACCGAACTCTCGCGCTACCCCGAAAGCAAGGTATACCTCTCGACGCCCGCTGTGATTCCCGGTCTGGGCAACTCGGGCGGTTTCGAGATGGTGCTCGAAGCACGGGGCAATACGACCTACCAGGATTTGCAGCATGCCGTGGATACGCTGATGTATTACGCTTCGCAGCGTCCCGAATTCACGGGGCTGGCATCGTCCATGCAGGGCGACATTCCGCAGCTCTATTTCGACGTCGACCGCGACAAGGCGCAGCTGCTGGGTGTCTCGATGTCCGACATTTTCTCGACGATGAAGGCCTTTACGGGGTCGATCTACGTCAATGACTTCAATATGTTCAACCGCATCTACCGCGTTTACATCCAGGCCGAGGCTCCCTACCGTGCGCAGCGCGACAACCTGAACCTCTTTTTCGTGCGCGGAGCGGGCGGTGTGATGATCCCGATCACTTCGCTCGGGACGACGCACTATACGACGGGCGCAGGCAACATCAAGCGTTTCAACATGTTCAACTCGGCCACCATTTCCGGTGAGGCCGCGCACGGTTACAGTTCGGGGCAGGCGATGGGTGTGCTGGAAGAGCTCGTCCGCAAGCACTTGCCCGCGTCGATCGGCGTCGAGTGGAGCGGCCTTTCCTACCAGGAAAAGCATGTCGGCGGGCAGACCGGCCTGGTGCTGGCGCTGGCCTTCCTGTTCGTCTTCCTGTTCCTTGCGGCGCAGTATGAGAGCTGGTCGGTGCCCGTGGCCGTCATCCTGTCGCTCCCCGTGGCCGGCATCGGCGCCTACCTGGGTATCTGGATCTGCGGGCTGGAAAACAATATCTATTTCCAGATCGGACTGGTGATGCTCGTGGGACTGGTGGCCAAGAACGCCATCCTGATCGTGGAATTCGCCAAGGAAGAGGTCGAGAAGGGCCGCGATGCGGTCTCCGCGGCGCTCACGGCGGCGCACCTGCGTTTCCGCCCGATCGTCATGACCTCGCTGGCCTTCATCCTCGGTCTGCTGCCGCTGGTCTTCGCTTCGGGGCCGGGCTCGGCAAGCCGTCAGGGGATCGGTACGGGCGTCTTCTTCGGCATGTTGGTCGCCATTACGGTAGGCATTGTCTTCGTGCCCTTCTTCTTCGTGTGGATTTACCGGATTAAAGAAAAACTGAAACGATGAAACGACTTGCGATATTTCTTATGATACTGGCTGCTGCCGCTGGGCTGGGCTCCTGCTCGGCCGTGCGTCACTGCAAGGCGCCCGAGGTCGACTTCCCGGCGGCTATCGCCGGGGGTGCTGCGGCCGATTCGCTCGCCATCGCCGACATGGAGTGGTGGCAGTTCTACGGCGATTCGACCCTGTGCAACATCATCCGTCATACGTTGGCCAACAACAAGGACATGCTTGCCGCCGCGGCGCGTGTCGAGCGGATGCGCCAGCTTTACCGCATCGGCAAGGCCGACCGCCTGCCGTCGGTGTCGGGAACGGTCTACGCCGATCACGAAACCAACGACTATGCGGGCGAGGCGCCGAGCCGCGACCCCGAATTCGGCGCCAAGGCTACCGTGAGCTGGGAGCTCGACCTGTGGGGAAACCTGCGCTGGGCCAAGCGCAAGGGCGGTGCCGAATACCTCGCATCGGTCGAGGACAGGCGTGCGATGCAGATGACGCTCGTGGCCGAGGTCGCCGCCGCCTATTTCCGGTTGATGGCGCTCGACAACGAGCTTTCCATCGTGCGGCGTACGCTCATCACGCGCAGCGAGGGTGCTTACCAGGCGCAGTTGCGTTTCGAGGGCGGCCTCACCTCTGAAACGGTCTTCCAGCAGGCGAAAGTGGAGTACGCCTCGACGGCGGCGCTGATCCCCGACCTCGAACGCAAGATCGAGGTCATGGAAAACAGCATTTCGCTGCTCATGGGCGAAAATCCCGACTGGCGGGTCGTGCGTAGCAAGATGAATACCGAGGCGGAGTTCGCCGAGTCGCTTCCCGTGGGGTTGCCGTCGGAATTGCTCCTGCGGCGTCCCGACGTGCGGGCTTGTGAGCAGCAGCTCCGTGCGGCGATGGCCGCCGCGGGCATGGCCTACGCCGACCGCTTCCCGCGCATCGTGTTCAACCTGACGGGCGGCTGGGAAAACGACGATGTGAGCGGGTTTTTCCGCTCGCCGTTCTCGTATGTCGCCGGTACGCTCGCCTCGCCGATCTTCGGGTTCGGCCGTAAACAGGCCCGGTACAAGGCCGCGCTGGCCGCCTACGACGAGGCCCGGCTGGGGTATGAACAGAAGGTGCTGACGGTTTTCAAGGAGGCCAACGACGCCGTGGTCAGCTACCGCAGCGTTCGCCGGACGGCCGCGCTGAAGGTTAACCTGCGCGACGCAGCCCGGAAATACGTCGAACTCGCCCAGCTGCAATACCGGGGCGGGAGCATCAATTATATCGACGTGCTGGATGCGCAACGCCGCTATTTCGACGCCCAGATCGGGGTCAGCAATGCCGTGCGCGACGAGCACCTGGCTTTGGTCGACCTTTACAAAGCCCTGGGCGGCGGCTGGGCGGAATAACCCTGCCGGCTTCTTTGGTTTATCGCTATGCCCGGATCCGCGCGGATCCGGACTTTTTATTCCCGGGACGCCGTTTCGTGGCATCTTCCCCGAAAACTCCTTTTGTCATGCTCATACGAAACATCCTTCCCCGGGAAAGTTCTTCCCGCCGGGCCGTGATTCGGAGCCCGGGAATCGGAATCGGAATAGTGCCGGCCTGCCGATGTCCCCTGTGCGGGTCGGATCAATCCCGGACTCTTTTCTTTCCCCATTTGGGGCGGATGTCGAGGAATATTTCGAAATTTATCCCCGGCATGGGGCGTCCCAGCACGGAAACATACTCTTCGTCGAAGAGGTTTTTGACGGCGGCTTTGACCGAAAAATCGGCCCAGCGTGCGGAAAACAGCTTCTCGAGAGTCACGTCGTTCATCAGGTAGTAGGGGACGTTGCCCGTGTAGGTGAATGCGTTGCTCGTCATGGTGAACCGCTCGCTGTAATAGCACCACTTGTATAGCAGGCGCCAGCTTTTGTAGGCCAGACGCCCTGTCACCGCGGCCGAATATACGGGCACGTAGGGGAGTTGCCTGCCCAATGACCGGTCGCCCTTGCTGAACGCTTCGCCCCGGTTGACCGAGGGCGTCCACGAGAAGTTGCCGTCCAGTCCCAGCTGCCACTCCTTCGAGAGCATACGGTCGTACCCGGCTTTCAGTTCCACGCCGTAAGCGTGTACGTCCTTCATGTTGAGCGGCGTCCAGTAGTTGGTGTTGCCGCCCAGCGGCAGCCAGAGAATCCAGTCGTCGATGTAGGAATCGAACCATGTCGCCTCGCCGTGCAGCGAATATACCCCTTCCTTCCCTACGGCAAACGATATCCCGCCGTCGTACGAGAACCCCGATTCGGGTACGAGGTCGGTGTTCCCGCCCGGTTGGAAATAGAGGTCGTTGAGCGTGGGATAACGGTAGTTGCGCGATACGGAGGCTTTTGCCCGGATCGTCCCGCGTTTCGAGATCAGGTAGTCCGCATAGAACGCCGGGATGAGCGGCGTCCACTGCGCACCGTACATCTCTTCGCGCAGCGTGACGGACAGCCCCAGCCGTTCGGTGGGCATCCATTTGGCCGTGATGCTGGTCGAAAGCTCCGTGCGCGCGTGGTTGTATCCGATGGTCTTTCGGTTCATGTCCTGCGAGATGATCCTGCGGTCGTTGTTCGTGACGAAATGCTGGTGCAGGTCGGCCTGTGCCGTGAAGAGCCATTTGCGGCCTATGTAGTACTCCCCTTCGCCCGAGACGAAGAGCGTGTGGTACCAGTTCCGGGAGGTGGTCATGTACTCCAGTTTCCCGTTGCCCACGTCGTTGGCGTAGTCGTAGGCGAACCAGCTGTAGATGTATCCGGCCTTGGCCGCGACTTTCCAGTTCCGGCGCAGGTGATCCCACGACAGCACGCTGCGCAGCGTGCGTTCGCGCTGTTCGTTGATGAATTTCTTCGGATCGCCGTAATCGGTCGTCATGCGCCCCAGCCCGCGCTTCGAGGCGATCAGCCAGGCGTTCAGGCCGAACCGGTCTCCGTTGCCCGTGTTGTAATAGGCCTCCTGCAACAGGTGGAAGTCGCGGAAAGCTCCGTCGTCGTGCTTTTCGCGGGGATAGTACGAACCGATGATGTTGTGCTCGTCGTCGTAGATGTTTTCCTTCTTGTCGTGGTTCCGGTAGGAATATTCGTTAGGGGACGACGAATATACCACGCGCGTGGAGGTCTGCCAGCGGTCGTTGCCGTAGGTGAGACGCAGGAATTCGTCCGTCGTCCAGAATGACCCGATGCCCTGGGTGTATTGCAGCCCGAAGCCCTGCGTATCGGCGGGTTTGGTCGCCAGCATGACCGCACCGCCCAGGCCGCCGCCCGTGACGTTGACCGACGAGGTGCCGTGCAGCAGTTGTGCGTCGTCGACGAAGTAGGAGGGAATCATCGAGAAATCGGTCATGCCCAGCATCGGCGAGTTGATACGCATGCCGTTCCACACCACCTGCGTGTGCGAAGGGCCCGTGCCGCGGAATGCGACCGTCGAAAGCGTCGCCCGTCCGTATTGCTTGATGAAGATCGACGAATTGAATGTCAGCACGTCGGCCATCGACAGGGCAATGTTCTCGTGCAGGACGAGCGTGTCGAGCTGCGTTTTCTGAACGCCTATTTCTTTCATGGGTTTCACGCCCGTCACCCCGACTGCGCGGATGGGCAACACCAGCGACGGATTCTCGTTCCACCACCCTCCGTCCGACGGCGCCTTGTCCTGGGCGGCGGCGCTCCACCAGAGGGCGATGCTGAACAGCGGGATTAGGAGTCTCTTCATTGCTTCGTGTGTTTGTCGGGTTATCGTTTCCAGCAGAAGGCGCCCGGGGTGACGCCCGCGTAAAATTCGTCTACCGCGTCGCCGTCGGCCGTATAGCGGTAGACGATCCCCTGCTGCTGGTAGTCGATGGCATCGGCCACGTAGACGTCGCCGTTGTCCGGGTCGACCGTCAACCCGTAATATTTCGTCTCCCGGTATTCGAGGAACGGGCGCGCCGGGAGCTGTTCGGCAGCTACGGGCATGCGCCAGACATCCTTGTTGATCCAGTACAGCGTGTCGCGCGTGCCGTTGAGCTGCACTTCCGAGGGTGCATCCCCCTCTCTGAAACGGAACTGCTTTTCCAGGCGGAACGAGGCGGCGTCGATGCGGTACAGTGCCGGAACATCATATCCGTAGGGGCTGCCTTCGTAACCGCCGTCGGTGATCGTCCACAGCTTGTCGTTGGCATCCAGTACCAGCGATGTGGGTTGTACGCCGACGACCAGTTCGTCCACCACCCTGTCGGTTCGGGTGTCGATCTTCAGCAGCCGGTTCTGGTACGACCAGCAGTTCACGTAGACGTATTGCCCGTACTGTACCATCTGCTCGGTCGATCCCGATCCGGGTGTCATGCCGGGACACTCGATGTAGCCCGTGATCTCGTACCACCTGGGGTTGACGATGAAAATGCGGTTGTCCCAAAGCTGGGTCACATAGGCCTTTTCGTCGGAGACGAAGTGGATGTACCGCGGCGAGGTGAGGTTCGTGATGCGGCCCACCTCCTTGAATGTACGGAGGTCGATTGCGAAGACGACATGCGAATTGTTCACAACGATCCATCCCAGATCGTTGTGGATGGTCATCGACTGTGCCACGTCGCCCAGCTTCATGGCGTTGGCACGGTAGAAAACCTCGTTCTCGACCTTTTTCGTTGCCGGGTCGTAATAGGAGAGCGTGGCGTTGCCGTACTGGAAATTCCCCTCGTTGGTGATGAACAACCCCGGCCCCGTCGCGGCGAACTCTTCCATGTCTGCGTAGTCCCACTTCATGCAGCCGCCGAGGGCGGAGAGGCATAAAGCCGCGGGCAGAATCTGTCGTAAGAATCGTTTCATGCGTTGCGGTCGGGAATGGGGTTATCGGTTGACGCTCCCGTCGACGGCCATTCCGGCGACTTCGGTCGAGAGTTCGCCCAGTCCTCCGGCGCTGCCGTTGATGGCGCTCTGCACCTTGATGAAATCAATGTAGCGCAATCCGGCGGGCTGTCCGTCGGGCGTCAGGGCGTTGCTGATCTTGAACCAGGTCTTGCCGGTTTTGGACGAAGATTCCAGATTGTCGCTGCCTGCGTTGTCGACGTACCCCCATTCGAACGAGTTGTTCGACCAGTCTCCGCCTGGGG
>OJOJ01000558.1_pt1 | contig 11595 bp, 12 predicted proteins | sample 1598041 | NCBI WGS metagenome assembly OJOJ01 (sample SAMN01915218, study PRJEB22387) | human gut metagenome | isolation source: stool | host: Homo sapiens | place: USA
CATCAAATTCTTTAGTCTAAATTTCAATTTAATTTAAAATTAATTATTAATATATTTATAAATTCACTTTCAAAAAAACATTATCTCTGTCATCCTGTTTGATTCCCAGATATCTTTTAGTAATTTCATATGACGAATGATTATATATTTCCATTAACATTGCCGGAGGCGTTCCATATTTCCATGCATAATATCCAAAAGTTTTTCTTAAGGAATGACAACTTATTCCATTCTCCATATTAAGGGCTTCCGCTACATGTGTAATTATTCTGAATGCCTGTGAACGTGACAAATGCGTTCCCTTTGTTTTTCCAGTAAAAATATAATCATTACCTGAAACACTCTTTAAACTTCCCATGTACATTTCAAATGCATCTATAAGATTATTATTAATTGCTATTCTTGTCTCCTTTCCTGTTTTTCCCTCACATACAACAATATGTTTCACATAATGTTTCCTATCAAAGTCATACACATTCCCCCATTTTAACTGCAACATATCACTAATTCTTAATGCAGTATTTAGTCCCATACATATCAGCATGTAATTACGAAGATTAACCTCCTTATTTAAATAATAACTACGAAAAGCTGTCAGTTCATCCAAGCTTCTGATTGGTTGAGATGTTCCCATATTATTTACCTCCATGTAATTGTTGGGATGCAACAATTTGAAACATTTTGTTGCATGGTCATGGAAAGCAAGGAGGTTTTGAAATGTTAAAGCTCACAATCAAACCCGGTGAATTTATTAATATTGGAAATGATATCCGGGTAGTGTATTCGGGCGGAACAGATGGCAACATTCATCTTCTTATTGATGCCCCCAGAGAACTTAACATTGTAAGAAGTAAGGTTCTTTCCAGAAAAAAAGACAGCTCAGAAAATACTTATCCGCATTCTGCTCCGTCTTACTATGCAGAACCTAAGCTCTCGCAGGAGACAGTCTCCAAAATCCGCCATCTTATCAAAGAGGATAAGAATACTAAAAAAAATAATACTCAGGATTAGCATGGTAATTCTGTTTATTATAAACACTAATCAAATAGTTATGTCAAGCACATTTCTATTTAATTAACTAATGGAATGGGAACGGATTCCCTTCCATAAAAATATTATTTATACACGGAGGTATATACTATGGTAGTACAACACAATATGTCAGCTATGAATGCTAACAGAATGCTCAGCGGAGTTGCTTCAGCTCAGTCTAAATCAACAGAAAAGTTATCTTCAGGTTACAGAATTAACCGTGCAGCTGATGATGCCGCAGGACTTTCAATCTCAGAAAAGATGAGAAGCCAGATCAGAGGTCTTAACCAGGCTTCAACTAATGCACAGGATGGTATTTCACTTATCCAGACAGCAGAAGGTGCTTTAAACGAGCAGCACTCTATCCTTCAGAGAATGAGAGAGCTTGCAGTTCAGGCTGCTAATGGCACTGAGACAGATGACGACAGAGAGGCTGTACAGAACGAAATCGAGCAGCTTCAGAGCGAGTTAACAAGAATCTCTGATACAACAGAGTTCAACACAATGAAGTTACTTGATGGCTCTATGTCTAGCAGCAAAGTTAATGCATCAGTAAGCAAGACTGCCGAGAATAATCTCACAACTGTAGATGCTACAGCTCAGGTTAATACTACAGAGGGTCCTGTTACTGCAATTGGTGATAATGCTGATTCAACATTTTCAGTAACTATATTAGATAACAATGGTAATGCTTCAACAACCAATGTTACAGTACATTACGATAAAACATCTGGTAAGTATTCTGTCAATGGAAAAGATTTAACAACTGCAGAAGCAAACGGCAACGCTTCTGCTACCGCACCTAAATCTGGTGCAGCATTTGCCGAAGCATTAAATGCTACTGAATTAGGAAATTCATATGATGTAACTGCAGATACAAATGGTAAACTTGTATTTACTGCTAAAGAAAAAGGTGCTACTTCTTCTGCAGTATTAGTTTCTCAGAATGGTGCCGCTGCAAAATCTACAACTAAAACAGGTGGTGTTGATTCTTATCAGCAATTATCAGATAATATTGGTGCCTATGATGGAACAGGCAATATTGAAGATAAGATATTCACAGTGAATGGTGAGAAATTTGCATATGTTACTGATCCTTCAAAACTTGGTGATGATTATAAGGATGTAAACTATGTAACACTTGCAGACGCCGCACAGGGTATTGCCGATGAAGACACAGCCGCTATGGCTGCATTAATTAAAGCCAAGACTGGCATTGATGCCGAAGCAGATGCAGCTGCCACAACTACTCTTAACTTAAAGCCATCTTCAAGTGCAGCAGGTCAGGGAATTGTTCTCCAGATTGGTGCTAATGAAGGTCAGACAATGAACTTCACACTTGATGATATGAGTGCAGATGCTCTTGGTGTTGGTGGAAAATCTGTTGACCTCAGCACTCAGAACAGTGCTAAGACAGCTACAACTACAATTGACGCCGCTATCAAGAAGGTTTCAGCAGCCAGAGGTAAGATGGGTGCCGTTCAGAACAGACTTGAGCACACAATCAACAATCTTGACACAGCTTCAGAGAATATGCAGACAGCTGAATCTCGTATCCGTGATACAGATATGGCTGAAGAGATGGTTAACTACAGCAAGAATAACATCTTAGCTCAGGCCGGACAGTCTATGCTTGCACAGGCTAACCAGGCTAATCAGGGTGTTCTTACACTCCTTCAGTAATTATTCTGAAATAACATTTTGTTAAATTAATACCCCTGTATCAACAATTCCATGCATGTTGATACAGGGGTTTATATTTTACCGGCATTATGAATTTTTTTCAGCCAGTCTCATTACTTCCTTCCATGCTGGCGAGAACAGATAATAACCTATCATTGCAAACATTCCAAAGCTGAAAGAAATTGGGAAGCACAACATTACCCATGTTCCATCAAAGTATCTGTTAATAATATAGGCACTCGGAATTCTGACTGCCCAAAGCATAAGAATGTTGACAATTGTAGTATAACGCACCTTTCCGGTTCCGTTTACAATAGATATTATACAGTTAAAAATAGCATAAAACCACTGGGAAAGCAGCATGACAATAACATGCCTGCTCGCATACATCAATACCATTTCATCTGATGAAAAGAAACGGATTATAGGTTTATGTATCATTATAAAGAACAATCCAAAACTTAATGTAATCAGACCTGAACACAATGGAACTCTCCAGTGTCCCTCTTTAATTCTTGAGTATTTCTTAGCACCATAATTCTGTCCTGAAAATGTAGTGGCCGCCGAAGATAATCCGGTAATTGCTATGTTAGAGCATCCTGTAATTCTTCCTGCTACTGCACCTCCTGCCATAAATATAGCACCCTGTGAGTTATTAAAGGTCTGTAATGCAACATGTCCTAATGAATATAGTGAATTGTTAAGACCAACAGGTAAGCCAATAGCCAGAATGTCTTTCATCATTGTTCCAGAGAATCTTCTCGGCAAAAATGTAAACTGTATCTCTGGAAACTTCTTTCTTATATAAACAATACTTACAATCCATGAAATAAACATGGCAATACTTGTAGAAAGTGCTGCCCCAGCTACATCCATTCCAAAACCTGCAACAAACAATAAATCAAATACTATATTAGAAACACATGATACAACCAGAAACCATAGTGAAGCCTTGCTGTCTCCAAGTCCTCTTAAAATTCCGGCATTCATATTATACCCCAGATTACCAAGTGTACCTAAGAATACAACCCTTGTATAGATTAATGCGGCACCCCACACATCCTGCGGCACTTTCATGAATTCCAGAATATACGGTGCTGCAAACCATCCAAGAATTCCAATCGGAATACCTATAATATATATAAATGTTATTGAAGTTCCACATACTGAAACAACTTTTTCCGATTCCTTGGCCCCGGTATATTGTGAAATAAGAATAGATACACCTGTTCCTATTCCTAAAAAAACACATAATAATACTTCAACCGGCTGTGAACTCGTTCCTACCGCAGCTAAAGATGTATCACCACAGTATTTACCTATTACAAGTGCATCAACCGTAGTATATAACTGCTGCAAAACATTTCCAATAATAATCGGTATCGCAAACAGTATAATATTTCTCATAATACGACCTGTGGTCATATCAATCTTGCCTTTTTGTGAATTTGCCATAATATACTCCTATCATTAAATAACCTGTCTGTATCTGTTAATTATAATAATACTGTAATTGAGTTATATATTCTAGTGATTTATGGCATGGAGTACAGAAAAAGTGTCCTCACTATACTTATTATATTCTCCCAATCTCTTCAACTTTCTCCCAATTATAAAGCAATTTGGGAGTAAGTTAAAGCAATTGGGAGTAAAAATACCAAAAACATATAATTCCCTTTAAAGAAAATACTTCTCAATCACTACAGCCCTCTCAATCCAGCTATGTCTGCCCTTACAGCATTCATACCCGCTGTCAGCGATTTCCTGCAAATGTTTCGTATCAGCTAATGCACATTTAACCTTATCCGTAATTCGTGCCGCAATACACTCATCATATCCCGACTTTTCATAGTCTCTTAAATCCTCAAGTGAATAGAACAACACATTTTCACCATCTGCAAATGTGTTCTCATAAAACAGCGAAGTATCAGTAAGTGTAACACCTCCATTAAGCATAGTATTAAACACTCTGTCGTGTGCGCCCATCTTAAACCATGGCATTACATTAAGAGAAATCTTTGCCTGACTAATCATATCAAGACACACCTTGGAATCAACACCACCATGCTCAATTATATTCTCATGGTGGTTACATTCGATATAATTATAACCTTCTCCATAAGTATGAATCTTAAGTCCTGAATCAGCCAGTGCCCTTATTGCAAGCTCCCTGTAGTGGAATCTTACAGCAAGATCTGCATACATCATATTAGGCATGCAGTCGACAAGCTGTTCGTCTGTAATATCAGGGAATTCCCTGCGTAACGCATTTTCCGCCGCCGCATCAATCGTCTCTGACGGATTGTCTATCAGATATGACAGCACACCCTCATAGAAATCTATATACTCATCATCCATGTTGTCCAGATGTTTCCTTAGTATTCTTTTCGGAGTGTAATTACCTGTAAATATAATATCTATCGGTCTTTCCTTCATTGACAGGTAATTCTTATCAGGCATTATACATCTGTTATAATTAAGCTCTGTTCCGGCTGTAAGCATATATTCAGTATGTACTTCCGGGAAAAATCTGCGCATGTATGCGACATGCATTTCATCAATATCAAGCTGGATATACTTTTCAGGGTGCTTTCGGATATATTTGTTGTAATAAAGCGGGTGATCTACAACCACATTTACAACCTTAACACCTGCCCAGTCCCAGAAATTCCAGCCATCATCACGATACAGACCGGCTTCTCCTGCTATTCCTTCAAAGTTAAATGTAAACATATACCACTCGTCTGAGCTGTGAGCCTTGAAAAATTCCACCAGTGCAGAAGAACTGGCCTGCTGTAACATTAAATTATACCAGAAGACGGAGCAGCCCATCTTCTCCCATACAGCAGCCATCTGCTCTGTAAAGAATTCTAATGTTTCTACTCCGCCTTTAAATAAAATCAATCTTTTCATTATTCTTCTCTGTTAAGCCATAATTGCATCAAATATTCCATCTAATGCAGACACATCAAGTTCCTCAGCCTTTCCTGAATCGACAAGTCCAGCTACCTTTGCGTCCATTGGAAGCTTTGCAACAGTCTTGATATCGTTAGCTGCTGCCACTTCATCAATCTTACTCTTTCCGTATATATAATGAATATTACCGCAATCTGGACATTTAAAATAAGACATATTCTCGACAATTCCAAGAACCGGAATATTCATAAGCTTAGCCATATTAATTGCCTTCTCCACAATCATTGAAACAAGATCCTGTGGTGAAGTTACAATAATAATTCCGTCTATCGGCATAGACTGGAAAACAGTAAGAGGTACATCTCCTGTTCCCGGAGGACAGTCAACAAACATACAGTCTGTCTCATCCCAGTCAACATCTTCCCAGAACTGCTTAACAACACCCGCAATAACAGGTCCTCTCCATATAACCGGATCAGTCTCCTTTTCCATAAGAAGATTAAGTGACATAACCTTAATACCATTCTTTGAAGTCTCAGGATACATTACAGTTCCATCTTCATTACATGTTACCCTTTCAGTAAGTCCAAAAGACTTAGGAATAGATGGTCCTGTAATATCTGCATCAAGTATTGCCGCTTTCTTTCCTTCCTTATTGGCTTTGACTGCCAGCATTGATGTGACAAGTGATTTACCAACACCTCCCTTGCCACTGACAACAGCTATAACCTTCTTAACTTTGCCATTATTGGCATTTCTTAATATCTGTGGTCCTTTTCTTGATTCGCAGTCTGAACTGCAGCTTGAGCAGCTTCCTGAACAATTCTCGCTCATAACTTCCTCCCATTATTCATTCATATATTTTTGTTCAAATTCTTCGACTGGTATAGGCTTTGAGAAATAATATCCCTGGAATATATGACACCCCATCTCTGTCAGCATAAGAAGCTGTTTGTCTGTCTCTACTCCTTCAGTAATTACCTCCATTCCAAGCTTTCCACCAAGAGAAATAATAGTCTCCAGAATATCCTGTCCCTTAACCTCATTCTCTGTAGCACGAAGGAATGCCATATCAATCTTAAGAACATCTGCACTTATATCTTTTAACATATTCAGCGAAGAATATCCACTTCCAAAATCATCAATCTCTATCTTAAATCCATAACCCCTGAGGTTCTTAATTACCTCCATATTCTTCTTAAGATCAGACATAAGTGCTGTCTCGGTAATCTCTAACTTTAACATCTTAGGTTCAATATCATATTTCTTAACAATCGATGTAATAACCTCATATACATCTATAATATAAAAATCCTTAGTAGATATATTTACAGAAATATAATGAACCGTATCACCCTTCTTCTTCCATTCACTTAATTTAGCTGCTGCACATTCCCACATATACATATCAAGCTTATATATAAGACCTGTCGTCTCCAGAATATCAATGAAGAAGAATGGCGACAGTAACCCTCTATCTGGATGCTGCCAGCGCACAAGCGCCTCTGCTCCATAAACCTTACCATGAGTATTAACCTGTGGCTGAAGAAACATTTTAAATTCTTTTCTTTCAAGTGCACCCTCAAATTCTCCAATAACTCTTCTTTCTTCAAGAGTTCTCTTTAACAGCTTATCATCATAGTATGCAATATTAGCTTCATAATTATTCTTAATAGTCTCGCTCGCAATAAATGCTTTATCACACATATTACTTACAGGCTCATCAACATCTTCAATATCATAAACACCAACTACAACCCTTATCTTAAATGATGCATTGTTGAATCTGTCCTGCATGCTTACAATACTATTCTGCATTATTTCATTCTTAAAACTGTCCTTCGGCATACACACAGCAAATCTGTCATTCTGGATTCTTCCACATATATAGCCACTTTCAGATGAAGCCTTGATAAGCCCCGCCTGCATTTTAATAATCTCATCACCTTTTTCGATTCCAAAAAGCTCATTAACAAGCTTAAAATCTTTAATATTACTGCACACCAGGCAATATTTGTGATTCCTGTCGTTTCGCACTACATTGGCAGTTTCCTCATAGAACTGCTCCTTATTAAGAAGTCCCGTGAGATTATCATGTGTAGCTCTGAACTTTTCATATTCTAAAAGCGCAACAGCTTCCGTACGATCATTAAATATGAAATAATCACATATAAAATTATGCTTATCATCATATACACGATTATATGAAATATCAAAGCTTCTTCTCTCTTTCCCCTCGCTGATTGTCTGCCTGAATTTCTTATTATCATACTCTGTCTGAGTCTGAAGCCAGCTAGCATAATTATGCTCTACTTCATTAATATTATCAGTAATAGAATACATTTCTTTAACAATACCATTACAGTATATACATCTTCCAGCGTTATCAAAGCATATAATTCCACTATTCATATCCCTGATTATAAGTGAAAATGTATTCTCAATAAGCTCATTAGGAACATAACTGTATGTCAGATAATATATAAGTACAGACATGATGCCAAATACAACCATTGACATGTCATATATTGAATCAGACCATGTAGTCATTATATCAAGTAAAAATGCTGCAAATAATAATATAAGAATAGCAAAATACCTGAATCTGTAGAATCTTGACATTCTCTCAACCATTACTATATAACTTAAAATAAGCAGCAACATAATGCCATAAGCAAATACATAATGTAACCTGCCCAGAACATTACCTTTTGCAAACTGAACAATTATCTGGTCACCCGATATATCTGTTATATCAAATATCCATCTCGTCCATGCATTAATCAAAAATGCAACGGTCTCAAACAGCGAATAGGCAATCATAAAAACTTTTACACCCACAATGCCCTTAAACATGCCTGTATAATACTGGGTATAATACATAAGAAGTACAAGCAGCCAGTCAAAGCTCGCCATAATAAGTCCCTTACACAACACTGTAATGGTAGTCCCTGGAACATATGTATACACTAAAAATATTATCCCACACATAAATGCACCAAGCTCATATAAAAACACAACTCTTGCCAGTGCACCCTCTTTTTTATATGCCTTTAAAGCACACGCCCCAATCATTAAAATTACCGCCGTAATTATAAGCCTATAAAATACTCTCATAAGCGATATCTCCTAAATCAATACTAAATTTCACGACTTGTTTAAACAGTATTATAGCGCAAACTTCTTATTATTGCAAATGTGGCACAGCCAGATTCTTTTAACTCTGGTAAACAAACAGACGATTCATTCCCTCCTGCCACGGATACTCAAATTCCAGATAAATAATTTCCTTTCCAAAACGTGCAAATCTTTCTTTCCAGTAATTTGTTGTAGCCTGTCTTAGTCTCATAATATGATTCTCTTCATAAATGTTATTTCCCATATTCTCATATCCGAAACTTTCCAGTTCTTCTTTTGAATAATACGGATTCATTTTAATAAACCAATATCCACCAGGCTTCAATACCCGTTCTAAATCTTCAACTACCTCCTTTGACACATCTTTGGGCATTACATCCAACACATTTGATAATATCACTCCATCAAATGAATTTTCTTCTAATTGCTTTACCGTATGGTCTGTACCTTCAAGAAAAGTTGCCGTTTTATAATCACTTAATCTTGCTGTTTCAGTTGCAAATTCTATGCCCGTTTTTGAAGCATCAATTCCTAAAACTTTATGTGTAGGCTGATACTGCAAATATTGAAAAGAAATATCTCCTGTACCACAGCCAAAATCTAATACATTTGTTGTTTTTTGTGCAAACAGTTTTAACGCTTCGTCAAACATTGTTTCAACTTGTAAATCTAAAGTTCTTAAATCCACAGGTGTACATTCCTTAAATACCTGATTCCACATTTCTGTTTCTCGCTCATATGCCTTGTTCATAATACTGCCATCTCCTTTTATTCTCACACATGCTGCACAATAGGACCGCCTTTATCAAATTCATTTAATCATGTTCTTTAATATATTGAACTGCCTTTTTGTCACTCTTTGATTTTTCGTGTTTTATTATGCCCATTGCTCTTTCTTTATCCATAGATTGTACCATTTTCGAATCCTCCTTTAGTAATGTGTCAAAAGAAATAGCAAATTGCCAAACTCCTCTTGTGTTAATTGATTTTCTTTCCGAATGTTCAATATTTGATTTCCTATATTCATAATATTACGACCTCCTTTCAATAATATTATCCGAAAAATAATGTTCAAAATAAAGCAATCATCACATTACATTGCATATATAGTTACGCAAAGATTCTTTGACATGTGCTTTTCTCTATAAATTACAATTCATTTTACCCATTTTAACATAAAACTCAACCAAGTTAGAACTTCCATTTACAATCATTCTATTTCCCCTGACGCCAAGTGCCACAAAAGTGCCCAAAATCATAATAATGTTTATTAAGGCAATATCACAACAGTTGAATGATATTTGTCCAAATCCATGCTATAATAATTTCCAACGATATATGTGTAAAGAAAATGGAAGGAGTAAAAAATGTATTCAAAGTTTGTGGCAATATTAATCAATAGTGCATTTGGTTTATGCATTACATATACTGTTTTTTCAGTGTATTTTGCTTTAACAAGTAAGTTTATTGTAGAACGCAGTTTTATATTAGGATTTTCATTGTACAACATTGTATGGATGGTGCTAGATATTGTTTACAATGAAGCAAGATATCATAGACAAGGCGGCGGTCTTTTCTTTTGGACATCCATCATGTTACCTCCGATATTAATAATGTTAATATTGATATTGTTAATAGTGATGTTTTTTTAATCTGACGAGCGACTAAAATATAACCTCCTGAAGCTCTTTTTCACTCCTAAATGTATATTTCATGCCAGCCTCCTATTTCACAATGCTTACAACGTCATTTACGGCATTATAGTAATACAGATTGTCAAACATTACATCTGCCTTCTCCAAGTTCTCTTTATTAGTTTCTTTATTAGTCTCTTTAATCATTTTCCAAAATGCTTTTTAAATTAGTCAATACAAAAATAGTCTCAAGAATGTTGCTGACATCTTCCTGAGACTGATTATCTGTCTTTGATACAATATCCATAAATCAATATCAATGATTATCTTATATGTAATGGCTAAATCCGTACCTTCCAACATCCTGTAGGGTATAGTTTTTAGTCTGCTCTTGTTAGAATCAGCATTTACCAAAGTATAGACAATCCTGTCCTTTAGTTTCTCCAAATTGATTTCACAATCAAACTTAGGAAACAGGCTTCTGTTAATCACAGCTACAATCTCGTCAACTGATTCACTAGTCCAGTAACATATCTTTGCAACATTCATTTCTTTTTTTCTTACCTGAATTCCTTTCAGTTTTGTGTCATTGTTTTTCATAACTTCAACTCTTTTCACCTCATATTCTTCTCCAAGTCTTTTCTGCACTTCATCAATCACATCATTCATTCTGTCGTCCATAGCAACCTCCTATAAATAAAATAAGAGCAAGCACTTAAGTTTCTATACTCAAGTACTTGCTCTGTTTCTTTGTATCAAAGTTATTATATATGGGTATAGGGTGGTGATTTGCGGGTATTCTGTAAAATATAGTCTAGAAACTGGAAGCTATAAAACTTTTATTTCAATGGCAACAACACCATATTTCTCTATCATTTCTTTAGAATAATACATGAGCATTTCTTTCGGATTTGCAATCTCATCTTTGTTATATCCAATGGATACTTTACTGTGATGCTGATACAATTCTTCAAAAGATAGATACCGATACATGTTGATTACCATGCAGTCTATTTTCTCTTTATTACTTGTATCTGTAAATATAATGGTATCACCTGTTGATATTAGCGAACGCTTCTCATCAAACAGTCGCATTTCTATTGTTTTTGTTTGTTCTTTTATCTTTACGAAAGAATCATGCCATATGTCCATTTCGTGTGTCATAGCATATCTCCCCACTTCCGATTTGTTT
>OJOJ01000562.1_pt1 | contig 11576 bp, 7 predicted proteins | sample 1598041 | NCBI WGS metagenome assembly OJOJ01 (sample SAMN01915218, study PRJEB22387) | human gut metagenome | isolation source: stool | host: Homo sapiens | place: USA
GCCTTACGCTTTTCCCGCTGATACTGCCGTTCCTTCTCTTTCTGCTTCTCCTCCGGCGTTTTGGGCCTGGGGAGGGCATAATGATTGCCCCAGTTTTCCGCATAGTCCTTCAAGATGCCCAGCCGCTTGAGGGTCTTCTTGTCGGAACGATTTCCGATTTGGCAGAGCAGTTCGTAGGCATCCTTCTTGAAGTCCAGCAGATCATACACATCCACCAGCACTTCCTTGGCCTGCTTGTCTTCCGACAGCTCCAGTTTCTCCTTGAAGGTATAGAGAGCACGGACACTGTCCGGATCTCCTTCTGTCTCCCGAAACTGCTTTTGGAGTTCAATATATTGCTTCAGGTATTCGTTCATGGTCACAATCTCCCATCAATCCCACCAGAAATACCAGACGGTGGACTGCCACAGGACATCTGCCAAGGAGCCAATGCTTCCATCCTCATTCTGATCCAGATCTGGGCAGAAACCATATTGCTCCACAGCCACCTCCATAGCTCTTTCCTTGGAGATCGGAGTTGGAAGTTCAAACTCCAATTCATCGTGGCTCATGGCGGCAGGGATGGCACCATGTTGCTCGAACCAATATTTCGCCACTGCCATCAGGTCCGGTGTGTCGGGACACTCATTCCAATTTCCAAAGGGCAGGTAGGCGAAGATCTCCCAGGGGTTCTTTACCGGAATTTTAGCCAGAATGAGCGGATATGTCATTCCGGTATCATCGTTCCAATAGTTTGCGAAGCGGTCGTTGGGTTCTCCGCCCTCCATCTCGCCCAGGACTTCCTCCTCCCAGTCCAGATCATCGTCCTCGGCTTCTTCCTTGCGCTGGCCGGTCAATTCCTCCAAAATCGCCTTTCCGTCCTTAACAGGAGCGGAGAGCATCTTCTTCCGGTACTCCTCTACCGTTTTGAGGTCAAATTCATAGCAGTCCGCATCATGCTCCGGGTCGGCGTTCATTACCAGACATTCCAACAGCGTTTCATCATCCGCCTGGATAAGTACGGGAACAAAGCCCTCCCGTACCCCCAGCCGCTGGGCGTAGCTGTATGCCGACATGATGGGGTCATCATCTGCCATGGATGGGAAATAGGTACACTCGCAGTCCAGATACTCCATGATGGCATGAGCCACTTCGGAAGGCTCCAGCGTGTCCTCGTCGAAGTCCTGTCCCTGCCAGTTTTCAAAGCGTTCCTCAATCACTTGAGCCATGGTCTGATAGTATTTCTCATCAAATGGGATGAATAAGTATGCCTCCTGTTGAAATTCATTGGAGTGGTATCGGGACGGACCAAAATATTTCAGGGCATAGTCATCAATGTCGGCAGGATAGTAGGGACTGTCGCCCTCTCCGTAGTAATAGCCTGCAAAGGCACGGCCTTGCTGATTGAACAGCACAGAGAACAGACAGCCGTCCAGCTCATCCCGGATAAACTCCCGCAGATCCACGCTGGCAGGGTCGGCTTTGACCTGTTTGGCCACTTCGCTGTATTCTTTCAGGAAGTCCTCGCCCATCAGGTCGTGCTCCATGCACCAGCGCAAGTAGATGGCCATGTGGTTATAAGCATTGATGGGGTCAATAGGCAGTTCCTTCTCCTCAATGCTCTCAAGGTGATAGGAAGCGTCGTCCATCTCACCGTCAAAATCATCATTGGAAAGGGTGCCACGGGTGATAGCATTCTGGCGAGTGGGGTTTACGACAAAACTGATCCCCCTCATCTTGTTCAGCAGAGCGTCTACATCATGTTCCAGTTTATAGTCCAACTCGTCCTCATAAAGCGGAATGACCTGATAGAAGTTGACCTCCTCGCCGCCCGGCAGGGTGCAGACCTCGCCGCCCTCCTCTGTACTTTGGGGGCCGGTGAGAATGGCGGCACACAGCTTCGTATTTTCCGCAAAGTTCTCCTTGTTATCCATGGTATGTCCAAAGCCCAGCCAGGTATCGCTGGCAATGGGAAGGCGGGCCAAGGATTTCAGCAGGCGGATGGGCCAGTACCACTTTTCGTCTTTCATGGACTCCTGATCCAGCTTCCAGTCCGCAGGCAGGGCAATGGCCAGCTCCGCCCGCTCCAGCTTATATTCCGCCAGTTCCTCCGGCACATTCATCCGGTGAGCGCCCATGCCCATGGTGACCAGGGTGCAGTAGTCCCGCTCCTCAGAGGGCGGCACCACACAGATGTCCACATGGATGTCGGGAGAAACCAGCTCATGGAACACATTCTCGAACTTGCCGAAATACTGCTCAATGTGCTCCTCGACGGCTTCCATCTCCTCCTCGGTGTAGACTTCGGGATTACTGAATTCTTCCTCATCCTGCGTGTCATCATTGTCTGAGTGGTCGCAGCTGTCATCCTCCGGATCTCCCTTTATAGGCTCGTAACCGATCTTCAGGGTCATCTGTTCCTCTGGCAGAGAGACACCGGGGCTGCGGGTGATGGTGTGCTTATCGTCCGCAGAAAAACCGATGGTCTCGCCGTCTTGCAGCGTCACATCACACGCCAGCACATAGGAGGCAAGGCTGGCCAAAAAGTCCCGCAGTTCCTCCGGCTCAGCGTCGGTGTTCAACACCTCCATTTCCTCCTTGCCAAACACATCCATGCCGTAGGTGTAGCCGTTTAGGCCCCCCTCGCTCCGGTACAGGCCGAACCAAACCCAGTTGAAGATGGGCAGTTCGTCCTTTTTGAGCATATCGGCAAGGCCCTCATAGAAACGAGGCTCAAATACCACGCCGCTGGTGTAGACACCGGTGGCGTATTTCTGCTTGCAGCACACTGCCATCGCCTTGGTGAACAGCTTACCTCGTTCCAGCAGTTTTTCCTCCTCGCCCAACACAGCCACCATGATATGGGCCTTGTGCGCTTTGGCCACTTCTACGGCCTCTGGCCACATATAGTTGTTTTCGGCGTTGATCTCTGCTTCATTGTCCGGGATGTGACCGTGGAAGAGTGTCACGATCAGCATCATATTGCCGACCCGCATTACCACAGCGTCATCGCTGTTCTCAACATCTTCGTCGCCCTCATCCGGCTCCTCATCTACGATGCCCCATTCTTCCCGTAGATTCCGGATCAACTGCTCCTTGTCCCATTCCGCTTTGGAGAGGAGCACAGACCCGGCAAAGGAGCCCTTACGGTCAGTTTTCTCCTCGTCGGCGTCATCCTCAAGATCCTCTACATCTTCATCCGGATCATAGAGGGATTCATGCTCCAGTCCGCGGACAAATTCCTCAAAGCTGTCTGTCAGATGGGTAATCTTGTAGTCGTTTTCCTGATCCACATGGACTACCGCAGGCTCTCCCTGGGGGCCACAAACCCGGTAGTCCAGGAAGATCATATCGTGTCCGGCGCTGGGACAGTCGCAGATGGCCACTCCGATGGCAGGATACTCCCACTCATCGATCATAAACTGGCTTCCCAGCTCTCCGCAGAGGGAGCAGCTCTTTTCCCGCCCGATGCCGAAAATGCCGGTGATGGCCACATGGTCTTCTGCCCAACAGGTCGGCTCATCGCAGGGATAGCAGGTATTCACCGGAATGCCGCCGTTGTGCTGCTTCATCAGCCAGATGTAGGCGGCGGGCAGCTTGTAGCCCAGTTCCTCCTCCACGCTGGCGATCAGCTCATCGGAAGGCGGATCGCTGACATACTCTTTCAGCGCATACATACTGTCGTCCCAGAAGTTGGTGAGGTCGAAGCCCTCGAAGGGGGTATCACCGGGCACGAATTTGGCCTTCTTCCGGCTGCGCTGGCGTTTCCGGATCTCCGCCTTACACTCCTGAATCACCGCCGAGGCATTTTCGTCCTCCGGGTCCAACTCTGCCCACCGCTGGGCGTAGGGAATGGCCTTTTCCTCCTGGCCGTAGAGATACTGATAGCCATAGGCCATCCGCATATTCCACTCCGCCTTGTCCTGGCCTTCCTCCCGGACGGACTCCAGCACCTCAATGGCCCTCAGAAGGGCTTTGTCTCCCTTGGATTTCAAAGTACCTTCGTCATGGTCCCCGATGATGGCGTAGTTCTCCAGTGCACGGGCCAGGGCGTAGGCGGTGCGGTAGTTCCTCCAGTTCTCCGGGATGGCATTCAGTGCCTGGATACAGCGGGTGTACTCGTCTTCGTCGTTCCACTGCTCCAACTGAGCGAAGAATGCTTCGGCGTTCTGTTGGGTATAAGGAATATAGTCCATGCCCGTCAGCGCCTCGTCCAACTCGTCATCCTGATTCTCAGTTTCTGACCCAGCATCTTGTTGCTTTAGGGGTACAGAACCGGCTTCACGGCGGAAGGTGTGGAAGATGGCCCATGGGATGTCCGTGCCTTCAAAGAACTCTTTCGCCATGTTCAGCGCCTCTTGGATGTCCCAGGCGATGAAGTCCACATAGCCACAGTAGAGGCCGGTAGCCCCGCCGGTGAGAGTGAGCACTTCCGAACCATCCCCGCCGGTGAGCACTTCCTCCAGTTTGTCCCGGAAGTCGAAAATTTTCTGACTGCCTTCCTCCTCCCGCAGGGTATCCAGGGGATAGCAGAAGAAGCCCGCCACCGCGCCGTCGGCATGGAGATCGTCCATAAAATCATTGTCGGCATTCAGATAGCCGTTGATGAGCGGCACACAGCAGGTGGAACCGGCCATTACATCCAGCCGCCAATCGGCGTCCGGGTCCTGTTTGGGTTCCATTTTGTAACCAAGGTAGCTCTCCAGATAGGCTTCCGGGTCGGTGGAGAGCTCCAGGCCCTGCTCCCGCAGTTTGTCGGGCAGCTGGGACAGGAGGAAGGACGGCTCTGCCTTGGGTTCCTCCAGCACATCAAAGCTGTCTATGTATCTCATGTGGGGGATCTCGCCCAGCACTTGGTCGGTGAAGGTGGTGAGCATCCACCAGGCCCGGCCTTCCTCATCCCGGAGCATAGGCAGCAGCTTTTCACAGTAGGCGGAGATGGCGAAGCTGTTTTCACCCTGCTCCTCCAGCCAGATCTGCACATCCTCCCCGGAGATATCCCAGCCGTCCTCGGTGCGCAGGCCGATGTTCTGGAGGGGCTGACGGCCCACAAGGATGTTCCAGTGCTCCAGCACCTCCTTGGGGGCGTGCTTCTGGAAGTAGACCAGCTCAAACAGCTTGACCTTGTCGCCCTCCGGGGTGAGGATCAGCTCATGCTTTTTGCCGTTGAAGCCCATCTCGAAGGAGATTTCGTCAAACGCCTGGTTCAAAGCCCCTTCCATTTGGGCCACGAGTTCTGCGCCGCGGGTGTGATCTTTGTCCTCATCCATCATCTGGCGCAATTCTGCTTCCATCTCGGCAAAGGTTTCCCAACAGTTCTCTGTCCGCTCCCGGAAGCACTCCCAGAACTGCGGCAGAGAAATACCCTTTTTGCACGAGTCAATTAGTTCCTCCATGTCCTGTCGGGTGTTGAGCTTAGGATCATCACCGGGATGCAGTTCCAGAGCTTTTTCAAAATGCCGCAGAGCGCGGCCCTCCTGATCCAGATAATAATAGGCATACCCCATACGGAAATTCCAGGAATAAGTATCTCCCAGTTCCTCCTCATGGGACTGCATCAGTTCCAGTGCCTGGTGAAGCAGCTTCCTTCCCTCCGGCTCGCTGGAGTCCGCCAGATTGTTGTAGGCGCGGGCCAGCTCCATATCCATTTCCGGGGTACGCTCCTCGGCAGAGATTGCCTCCAGTGCGTCAACGATTTTCTGGTGTTTGTCCTCCTCATGCCACTTCTGGCACTGCTTCAAAATATCCATATCAGGGTCCTCCTCGTCCTCATCTGGTTTCCAGTCTTTGATCTGCTGGAACACGCCATTTTCATCCCGCTCAAAGGCGCAGGGAGCGGGGGTGTTCAGCAGAGGAATGATGTCGGGATCGTCATTGCAGATCGTGTTCAGCTTGTAGATCCCGGCGTTGTTAGGGTCGTCCATGTACTCGTCGCTCTCATCACCGGCGGTAAAGCGCCAGCCGCTGTCCCAGCCGCCGTCCGGCTCCTCCCTGTAGCAGTAGCCCACCTTGCAGCCCTCCACTGTGATGCGGTTGGTGGCGATACAGCCATCGGCACCCTTCCAGTCGGGGAGCAGATCTTTTACATCTTCCGCCTTTACATGGTAGTTCCGGTTGCGGCCAGAGGCTTCGTACAGCTCCTTCCGCAGCATCTCCACCTGAGAAGCCATATCCGTGATTTCATCCTCGCCCATCATCTCGCTGATGTCGTATTCCAGCGGGGCATGGACAAAGTCCGCCAGGGCCTTGTCCATGGCGTCGTGCTCCTCTGGCGTGGCGGTGATGCGAATGCGGCGGGCAGGGGTGTTGTACTCGTCCAGATCCTGAAGGTTTACACTGCCACTGACGCTGCACTCCAGCAGGATGGCGGCCAGATCGGTGACCACATCAATGGCGAAGTGGAAGTCCATCTCCACGCCATCGGAGTGTGTAAACTCCAGATACTCCACGGTCTGGTGGAAGTTCCAGTTCTGCTTGTCCAGCCCGATCTTGGCGAAAATCTCGCTGAGGGGGATCTCCTCCTTTTTCTGATCCTCTAAAAATGCCACAAGGTTCAGACTGTCATCGGAACCGCCAATAAAGTTGCCCCAGTATTTTTTGATATACATTTGTCGTGCCTCCTGTTCTGAATCCAGTCGATCAATGAGCTGATTCAAGTGTTCCAACCACGCAGGAGCGATCTCACCGCTGTCCTCGTTCTTCCAAAGATCCACAATCTCACGGATGCCGTCCTCGTCCGGCACCTCGTTTTTGATGTCGGTGAGCTGCCGCAGCAGGAAAGCAAGGGCTTCTTTGGATGCTGTGAAACCGGTGACTTTATCCCATATAGCTTCTTCATGATCGTAGTCCAGCTTGCCATTATCCTTCCATTGGAAATACAGCTCCGCCAGAGCCATCGCAGTATTGTCAAAGAGGAAGTCGATTTGTGAGAAGTCAGCTCCCAGCATGACTTCCTCTTTCATCAGTTCGATCATCTCGCCCAGATCCATTACCGGATGCTCCGGTACATATTCATTTTTGAGGATGTCCAGTACATCCAACCCTTCGTCACGCTCTAATGCTTTTATGCCCCATGCTCCCATGTCGGCACCTCTCTTTCTTTATTTCGTATCAAGCTTCTATTGTCAATCATAGTTCTCCAACCGAATGATAGGCCGATAAAAGTCATAATCTCCGTTTAGTTCATTGTCCTCCTGCACTTCTGGCTTACAGTGGGGCGAACAGGGTAGGAAACCGAGAAATGGGCCCAGCCCACCGCAGATATTGCACCCGCCATCGCCGCCGCAGGTGGTAAGCCTATCAGCCTGCACCACTTCCCGCATATAGGGATCGTAGGCGATGGACAGGCCGAAGAAGTTGGGTTCCTCCATGTCATAAGGCCGGTTCTCATCCTCATCCATATCCTCAAACCAGCGCAGACGCATGGAGTAGTCTAACCCATCTCCCCATGGGAACAGGGTCCGACACCCTCCGCCGCACAGGTAGGCCCACTCGTCCGCCGTGGGCAGGGAGAAGCCCCTGTTTTCCAGCATGGCAAGAAGCGCATCGTAGTCTGTGCGGTTATAGATACAGATCTGAAAGCCCTTTTCCGTCCGCTCAATGCGGGCCGACTGATGCAAGGTAAGACTGCTGCTGTCACTCCAGGCAAAATCACGGAATTCCTTCAGCCAGTCAGGGTGGGCAGTCAGCCTGGGATCGTCCATTTTGACTGGCTCCCAGTTAATTTCCTCCAGCTCCCGGCCCACCAGCATAGGGCCAATGGCTGCCTGCCGAACGGGAGCCATGTTTTCCTGGATCAGCTCCTCCGGGTCCCGCTCCATTTCCCATTTCCGGAACAGATACTCCAATTCCTCCCGGCTCTCCTGATTCAGTCCCACGGCAAACTGCTCCCAGCCCAGGGTGACGGTATCGCCGGGGACAAAGACGAACTCCCGACCATCTTTTTTGAAGATGCCGGTGGTGCAGCTCTGGCCCCAGCGGTCAAAAGTATGTAGACCGAGAAAGGTCATATCATAACGGGCAGCCAGGCTTTCCACCAGCGTCTGCTTCTCGGTTGTATCCATTTGATTGAATTGGGGACGGGACAGTTTTTCGTTCATGGCAAGTCCTCCTTCGATTCGTTTGGCGTGTTCCAGCAGATAGCTCCGACCATCCTGCTTGGCCTGCTCCAAGTATTGTGGAAGCATGACGGAATGGATGGCGTCCAGTGAGACCAGAACAGCGATCCGCTGGTATTCCTGTAATTCGAGGGAATAACAGTTCCGCTCCCAGAACAGCGGAGCGAACTGTTCTACACAGTCAGGACGCAGAGCGGGCATCGCCAAAAGCGCCCGCCGGCTCACATATTCATTGGGGTCCTTTGCGAAGTCCAGGATCATGTCTTTGACTTCCTGACTGCACGGACATTCTGGCAGATAAGCGGCAAACTGCCACTTGGCCTCACTTTCATTGGAGGCTGCGGCCCTGCGGCAGAGACGCTCGAACCATTGGGGATGGGAAGTGGTCTCCTGTATAAACCCCTCCGCTTCGTTGTCCCTGGCGATCAGATAGACCATCTCATCCAGCAGGACGCTGTCTGCTGTTTCTGCATCCATTTGGGTCAACACATGGCAAAAGGCATCAAATATATCATTCCACGCAGGGTAATCGACCTCCCATGCACCGCCGATCTCCTCGGTGGTTTTTCCGGGATAAGTGATTTCCTGCCACTGATGAAATTTTCCTACCTGCTCCAGCAGGCACTCCCTGATGTCCTTTGCCATACGCTTACCTCACAATTCTTTGCACAGGTTTCCCAGTTCCAATGCCTGTTCCACAAGGCCCAGGAGCAGGCTGGAAAAATTCTCGGCAATCTCCTCCAGATCGGCATAGTCACGGTTATAGCCCCGGACTCTGCCGCTCTCCAAGTCGATAAATACGATACTCCCGTCACCCAAGCCTCCGATTGGAAAGGTGGGGCCGTGGTCATATTCGCTCATGTAATCCTCATAAGCCTCTTGAAAAATCGGGTAGGCTTTTTCCAACTCTTTCAGTGTGAAAATCCACGGCTCTGCCAAATAGCAGCCGCCGAAGTTCAAAAGTAGCCAGCGGTACTCTGCGGGGATGGGAGTATACCTGCTTTCAAATCGTTTCACAGCATCCTCCGGTTCTGGGCGGGTACCCTTTGTGAAGGCACTTGCTTCATAAGCGGCCTTGATTTTGTCACGGTATCCCTCCAATTTTCTTACCTGCATCATGTTCACCTCTGATTTCTCCCGTTCGGCAGTCCGCGATTTCTTTTCTACAAAGCGAACTGCCTCTGTCAACAGCGCGGGAAGCTGATTTCCGTCTGCCGTTTCATACCGCTTGACTGGATGCGTCCAATCAAAATTATGAATGATAGAAATGATGTATCTGTCCTGATACCAGCCCATATCCAACAAAAATCCGTTTGGATATTCCACTTGCAGCATATCTTCTTTTTGTGTGTCATCCAAAAAGGTGACTGTTCCAGTGCCAAAATCCACCTTGCGCCACGCTTGAACCATCGTTTGTCCTCCTACAGCCGATCCAGATTCTCTTGCAAATCGCCCTGCATCAAGTGCTGGGCAATGGCTTGGTTCAGTGCCTTATATGAGTGATAGGCTGCCTGCTCTACATCGTGCAGGCACTCCTCCATCAGTGCCTCCGGAGAAATGCCTTCCCGTTTGCCATAAAGATGGCCGAAGGCATAGCACACGGACTTGAGAAAGCCGAAAATGTAGTCGTGATTTCCACGCATACTGGGCAGGTCATTGAACGAGCCCATGCCGCCATAAGCCCGAAGGTGGTGGGCGACCTCCCGCCGCTGGGTCCAGTCCTCAATATCCCGTTCCAGCCAGTCAATCCAGTTTTGGAACTCTGGATGGTCTGCCAGAAGGATGGAGCGCAGACAGGTCAGAGCTTCGGTATAAATATCTGTCTGTTTCATCCAATTTCTCCCGTCCCCTTTAATTCTTCATTATAGGCGTGGCTCTCCCAGATGGCCTCAAATTCCGCCTGCTCTATGATGCAGGCGTGGAATTCCTCGCCCCAGACATGGGCGTTCAACTCCTCCACAGTGGGGATCGGCGTAATCTCGATGGCACCGTCGTAAAGGTCAGGGTTGTTGTGGGTGCGGCCATCTGCAAAAATGTCGATGGAGCGATGGGCCAGCCGCTCATTTTCGGTATCCACTTCATAGAGGATGACCGCTGGTTCACCCTCCGGTGCGCCCTCCCAAAAGAGCTTGATGTACTCGATCTTGCCAAGATAAGTCCGCATCGCTTTTTCATCGGCACAGGCTACTCGGATCATTTTTGCCAGCAGCATCAGGTCATCGATGTATTGGGAGTACACGCAGAACACATCTTCGTCGGAGTCGAAGTGAAACAGATCCACGCCGCTGTTGTTTTCCTCGAACTCCTGGATCACGCCCCGGACAAGCCGCTCCCAATCCTCGCTGCTGCCGATCAGTCCCAGCCGTCGGAATTCCTCTGTCCGGAATCCGTCACTGATTTTCAGCAGAAGGGAGATCGCATAGGGGTGGTGGGGAATGAGAAAGAATGGCGCAATCTGCTCCGGCTTCACCCAGATTTTGAAGGGCGGACGCGGGTCAGGTATCCAGGGCAAGATTTCCCATTCGTCCTCCGGTCGGTTTCCGTATTGGCAAAGGTCTTTCATAGTGTTCTCCTCATTCGATGTCGTTTCGTTCTTCTTTTACATCCAGTGGAGCACCGTCCAGAGATGTGATCTGTGACAGTTCTGTTTCAGTCAGATTCTTCAGGAAAATGCAGTATTCGTCCGGGTGGCCTCCCACAAATTCCATTTTAGGCATTCCGATCTGCTGTGGGTCGGTGATCCACAGGCAAGGCTCTCCTGTTGCCCAAAACCGAGTCAGAGTAAGAATTTGGCCGTTGTAAATCACTTTCTGTTCCATCTTCATTTCTCCTGCATTTGCCTCAGTAGCTTCACGATCCGCTCCCGGTTCTTTGCGGTTTTCATGAAGGTGGGGAGATGGTCAGCCTGGGTCATTTTCGCTCTTCCCGGCGGCTTTTCCCGCAGGTCGGCGCTGAGATAGCCGATCAGATAGGCAAGATGTTCTCGGTTGAGTGCCCATACAGGTTTTCCCTGAAATGAAGTCAAAAACCATAGTTCCAACCCGAAATAAGGTTCTCGTCCATCCCTGATTTCGCCAATATATGAAAACGCCTCCGCTGTTTTATGGACTTCTCCCGGCATGGTTGTCCCACAATAGGGGCAGGCCACATGGAGAACGGAAAAGTGCTGCCTTTCCTCATCTTCAATATCCACCCGGTAGTACCTGCCGCAGTTTTTGCACTGGTTATGGACATCGTAGCGGTAAATCGTCCGGTCACGGGTCTCCTGATGGCCGCAACTCAAACAGCGGAAATAGGCGTTATCCTCATCCGCTGTCACCACACCCGCGCCGTGGCACTTGGGGCATTTCACCTGAATGCCGGAGGTCAGGGCGTTGTATGCACTGTATGTAAAGTAGGGTTTATCGACGATTCGGCTCATGCGCCCACACACTCCTTTCATCCGTCTTTCTCTAAATAAAATCCCCATACGCAGTTGGA
>OJOJ01000572.1_pt1 | contig 11437 bp, 9 predicted proteins | sample 1598041 | NCBI WGS metagenome assembly OJOJ01 (sample SAMN01915218, study PRJEB22387) | human gut metagenome | isolation source: stool | host: Homo sapiens | place: USA
AATCCTCCCTGGCCTTCGACACCATCTATGCCGAGGGCCAGCGCCGGTATGTGGAGAGTCTGTCCAGCTATGCCCGGATGTTCCTGGGTCAGATGGACAAGCCCGATGTGGACTATATCGACGGCCTGTCCCCCGCCATCTCCATCGACCAGAAGACCACCAGCAAAAACCCCCGCTCCACCGTGGGCACGGTGACGGAGATCTACGACTATCTGCGGCTGCTGTGGGCCCGGGTGGGCACGCCCCACTGCCCCAAATGCGGCAAGGAAATCCGGCAGCAGACCATCGACCAGATCATCGACCAGATCATGGCCCTGCCGGAGGGCACCCGCATCCAGGTGCTGGCCCCGGTGGTCCGGGGCCGCAAGGGCGAGCACGCCAAGGTGTTCGAGGACGCCCGGCGCTCCGGCTATGTCCGGGTCCGGGCCGACGGAAACCTCTATGACCTGTCCGAGGACATCCCCCTGGACAAGAACAAAAAGCACAGCATCGAGATCGTGGTGGACCGGCTCATCGTCCGGCCCGACGGGGCCCAGCGGCTGACGGACTCCGTGGAGACGGCGTCGCATCTGTCCGGCGGCATCGTGCTGGTGAACCTGGTGCGGGAGGGGCAGGACCTGACCTTCTCCCAGAATTACGCCTGCGACGACTGCGGCATCAGCATCGAGGAGCTGACGCCCCGGATGTTCTCCTTCAACAATCCCTTCGGCGCCTGCCCCACCTGCACGGGCCTGGGGATGCAGCTGAAGGCGGACCCGGCCATCATCCTCCCCGATGACAGCCTGTCCATCCTGGACGGGGCCATCGTGGCCCCGGGGTGGAACTCCATCCGCTCCGACGGCATCAGCCGGATGTATTTTGAGGCCCTGGCGAAAAAATACCGCTTCTCCCTGCAAACCCCGGTGCGCCAGCTGTCCCCGGAGGTTCGGGACGTGATTTTCTACGGCACCCGGGGCGAAAAGCTGGAGCTGCACTATGACCAGCCCCGGGGCCGGGGCACCCTGTACCAGCCCTTCGAGGGCATCGCCAACAACCTGGAGCGCCGGTATCAGGAAACTCAGTCCGACGCCAGCAAGCGGGAGCTCGAGGAGTTCATGACCCAGTGCCCCTGCCCGGCGTGTAAGGGCCGCCGTCTGCGGCCGGAGGCGCTGGCGGTGACGGTGGGCGGCCTGTCCATTATGGAGGCCACGGAGCTGCCGGTGGACCGGGAGCTGGAATTTTTCAACGCTCTGACCCTGACGGAGACGCAGCAGCTCATCGCGGCCCAGATCCTCAAGGAGATCCGCGCCCGGCTGGGCTTTTTGCAGTCCGTGGGCCTCAGCTACCTGACCCTGTCCCGGTCCAGCGGCACCCTCTCCGGCGGCGAGAGCCAGCGCATCCGCCTGGCCACCCAGATCGGCAGCAGCCTTATGGGGGTGCTGTATATTCTGGACGAGCCCTCCATCGGTCTGCACCAGCGGGACAATGACAAGCTGCTGGCCACCCTGAAGCGGCTGCGGGACCTGGGCAACACCCTGATCGTGGTGGAGCACGACGAGGACACCATGCGCGCCGCCGACTATCTCATCGACATCGGCCCCGGGGCCGGGGCCCACGGCGGACAGGTCATGGCCGCCGGCACGCCGGAGGAGGTCATGGCCAATCCCAACAGCCTGACGGGCCAGTATTTAAGCGGCAAAAGGTCCATTCCCGTGCCGGAAAAGCGCCGCCCCGGCAGCGGGGAATTTCTCACCGTCCGGGGTGCGGCGGAAAACAATCTGCGGCATATCGACGTATCCGTCCCCCTGGGGACCTTTACCTGCGTTACCGGCGTGTCCGGCTCCGGGAAATCCTCTCTGGTCAACGAGATCATCTTCAAGCGCCTGGGGGCAGACCTGAACCGCATGAAGGCCCGGCCCGGCCGGCACGACGCCATAGAGGGCGAGGAGTTCCTGGACAAGGTGGTGGGCATCGACCAGAGCCCCATCGGCCGCACCCCCCGCTCCAATCCCGCCACCTATACGGGGCTGTTCAACGAGATCCGCAATCTGTTCGCCGCCACCCAGGAGGCCAAGGCCCGGGGCTACGGCCCGGGACGATTCTCCTTCAACACCAAGGGCGGCCGCTGCGAGGCCTGCTGCGGCGACGGCATGCTGAAGATCGAGATGCACTTCCTGTCCGACGTATATGTCCCCTGCGAGGTGTGCCACGGCAAGCGCTACAACCGGGAAACCCTGGAGGTGAAATACAAGGGCAGGAGCATCTCCGACGTGCTGGACATGACGGCGGAGGAGGCGCTGGAATTTTTCGCCCCGGTGCCCAGGATCGCCGAAAAGCTGCGGACCCTGTGCGATGTGGGCCTGGGCTATGTGAAGCTGGGCCAGTCCTCCACCACGCTGTCCGGCGGCGAGGCCCAGCGGGTGAAGCTGGCCACGGAGCTGTCCCGCCGGGCCACGGGCCGCACCTTCTATATCCTGGATGAGCCCACCACCGGCCTGCACTCCGACGACGTGAAGAAGCTGCTGGAGGTTTTGCAGCGGCTGGTAGACGCCGGGAACACGGTGCTGGTCATCGAGCACAACCTGGACGTGATCAAATCCGCCGACTGGATCATCGACCTGGGGCCCGAGGGCGGCTCCGGCGGCGGTACGCTGGTGTGCGCCGGCACCCCGGAGACCGTGGCAGCGTGCCCCCAGTCCTACACAGGGCAGTATCTGAAGAAATATCTGAAATAAAAATGACAATGCTCCCCCTATGAGAGGCCGCAGGGTTCCGCCGTCTCTCACAGGGGGAGCATATGATTTATACAGAGCTTTTCTTCTTAATCCTTGCGCCAGACGGAGGGGGACAGCGCCACCAGCATGGGGTAGATCTCCAACCGGCCCATGAGCATGGCCATGGACAGCAGCAGCTTTGACAGGACGGAATAGTCCGCATAGCTTCCGGCAGGACCCACCGCCCCCAGGCCGGGGCCCACATTGTTGAAGCAGGACACCACCGCCGACAGATTCGTTTCCAGGGTGAAGGGCTCGCCGCTGAGGCACAGGAATGCCACCAGAATACACAGGCAGTACAGGGCAAAGTAGATGCTGACGCCCCGCTGGACCTCGCCGCCCAGGGCCTTGCCGTCGCAGCGGACGGCAGTGACCCGCCGGGGGTGGACCAGGCGATTGATCTCCCGGCGGATGGTCCGCAGCAGGATCATGGCCCGGGACACCTTCAGGCCGCCGGCAGTGGACCCGGCGCAGCCGCCGATAAACATCAGCGCAAATAAAATTGCCCGGGACAGCCCCGGCCAGACGTTGAAGTCCGCCGTGGCATAGCCGGTGGTGGTGATGACGGAGCCCACCTGAAACGCCGCCTGCCGCAGGCAGGTGCCCAGGCCGCCGTACACTCCCCGCAGGTCCAGGGTGATCACGCCGGTGGCCACGACCACCAGCCCCAGATAGGTCCACAGCTCGTCGCTGCGCAGAACCGACCGCCACTGGCGCAGCAGCAGCAGATAATACAGGTTGAAGTTGATGCCGCAGAGGATCATGAAAACGGTGATGACCCCCTGGATATACGGGGAGTAGGAGGCGATGGAGTCGGCCTTGATGCCGAAGCCGCCGGTGCCCACGGTGCCGAAGGCGTGGACCAGGCTGTCGAACAGGGGCATGCCGCCCAGCAGCAGCATCCCCACCAGCACCGCCGTGATAAGAAAATACAGCAGGTACAGCACCCGGGCGGTGTCCCGGGTGCGGGGGGTCAGCTTACCCACCACGGGACCGGGCATTTCCGCCTTGAGGATATTCATGGACCGGTCGGAGCTGCCGGAGATCATGGTGATAAACACCAGCACGCCCATGCCGCCCACCCAATGGGTAAAGCTGCGCCAGAACAGCAGCCCGTGGCTCATGGCTTCCACGTCCGTCAGAATAGACGCACCCGTAGTGGTGAAGCCGCTGACCGTCTCGAAAAACGCGTCGGCATAGGAGGGAATCTCCCGGCTGAACCAGAAGGGCAGCGCCCCCACCGCCGACAGCAGCACCCACGCCAGGGCCACAATGATGTAGCCCTCCCGATTGAAAAACGTATGGCGGCGGGGCCGGGCCAGCAGCGTAAGCAGTCCGCCGATCACCGCCGCCGCGGCCATGGAGGCCAGCACCGCCCAGGCGCAGCGCTCGTGATACAGCACCGATACCAGCAGCGGCAGGGCCAGCAGTCCCGCCTCCGCCAGCAGAACCTTGCCCGTCGTATGGAAAATGATGCGATAGTTCATAGTTTTTATCCTCAATGCCTGCCAGAAGGCATACGCGGGCAAGCCCACAAGACCTCCGGCGAAGCCGGAGGTCTTGGCTTTGGATGTCAGTTTATTCGGCTTCGGCCAGAGCCTTGGCCTCGGCAATGGCCTTCTCCTGGGCCGCAGCGGGGCAATCCTCGTAGCGGACGAAGTTGAAGGTGAAGGTGCCGCGGGACTGGGTCATGGAGCGCAGGTCGATGGCATAGCTCATCATCTCGGCCATGGGGACCTCGGCCTCCAGCACCTGCTCGCCGTCGCCGGTGGGATTCATACCCATGACGCGGCCCCGGCGCTTGTTCAGGTCGCCCATTACGTCGCCCAGATAGCTGTCGGGAATGGTGACCTTCAGCTCGCCGATGGGCTCCATCAGCACGGGCTTGGCCTCGGGCAGAGCGGCCTTGAAGGCCAGGTTGGCAGCCAGCTTGAAGGCGATTTCGGAGGAGTCCACCGGGTGATAGGAGCCGTCCACCAGGGTGGCCTTCAGGAACACCACGGGATAGCCGGCCAGCACACCGTGCTGGCAGCTCTCGCGCAGGCCCTTTTCCACGGCGGGGAAGTAGTTCTTGGGCACGGAGCCGCCGAACACGTTCTCCTCGAAGATCATATCCTCCTGCTCGTTCTGGGGCTCGAAGATGATATGGACGTCGCCGAACTGGCCGCTGCCGCCGGTCTGCTTCTTATACCGGCCCTGCTTGCGGACGGTGGAGCGGATCTTCTCGCGATAGGCTACCCGGGGAGCGGACAGCTCCGCGTCCACGCCGAAGCGGCTCTTCAGCTTGGCGCACAGCACGTCGATCTGGATATCGCCGGCACCGGAGATGACGGTCTGGTGGGTCTCGGCGTTGTTGACCACATGGAAGGTGGGATCCTCCTCGTTGAGCTTGTTCAGGCCGGTGCCCAGCTTCTCGATCTCCTGCTTGGTCTTGGGAGAGATGGCGCGGCTGTAGCAGGGCTGGGCATAGTCCATGCCGTGGAGCTTCACGATGTTCTTGGGATCGCACAGGGTATCGCCGGTCTTGACCCGGTCCATCTTGCCGATGGCGCCGATGTCGCCGCAGCAGATCTCCTTGGTCTCCTCGCCCTTCTTGCCCTTCATGACATACAGGCGGCCCAGCTTCTCGGTGTTGCCGGTGGTGGGGTTATACAGGGCCACGTCGCCGGTGACCTTGCCGCGGATGACCTTGATCATGGAATACTTGCCGTACTGATCGGAAATGGTCTTGAATACGATGGCGGCGGCGGCGCCGTTGGGATCGAAGGCCACCTGGATGTCGTTGCCGTTGTCATCCTGAGCGGCCTCGGCGGGCATATCGGTGGCCACGGGCACCAGGTCCAGGATGGTCTGCATCAGCATCTCCACGCCCAGGCCGGTGATGGCGGAGCCGCACAGCACAGGGCAGACGCTGCCGTCGCGGACGCCCAGCTTCAGGCCCTTGGCCATATCCTCGGCGGACAGCTCCATGGTGTCGAAGAACTTCTCCATCAGCTCCTCGTCGGCGCCGGCGGCGGCCTCCATCAGCTCGGCACGCAGGGCCTCCACCTCGTCGGCCATGTCGGCGGGGATGGCGCAGGCAGCGGCCTTGCCGCCCTTGACCTCATAGGCGGTGTTGTGCAGCAGGTCCACAATGGCGGTGACCTTCTTGTTGCCGTCGATCACGGGAGCCACGATGGGCGCGATGGCCTGGCCGAACTTGCCCTTCAGGGCGTCCAGGCAGGACTGGTAGTCGCTGTTGTCCTCATCGGTGCGGTTGATGAAGATCATGCGGGGCTTCTTGCCCAGCATCTTCCAGGAGCGCTCCATACCCACGGACAGGCCGTCCTTGGCGGCGCCCACCAGCACGGCGCACTCGGCGGCACGGATGGCGGACAGAGCCTCGCCGGAGAAGTCGAAGTTGCCGGGGGCGTCCATGACGTTGATCTTCACGCCCTTATAATTCACGGGAGCAAAGGCCAGGGAAATGGAAATCTGGCGCTTGATCTCCTCGGCGTCGTAGTCGCAGGTGGTGTTGCCGTCGGCGGTGCGGCCCAGGCGGTCGGTACCCTTGGTCATAAAGAGCATCTGCTCGGCCAGAGAAGTCTTGCCGGAGCCGCCGTGGCCCAGCAGGGCGATGTTGCGGATGTCGTTGGCAGTCATAGTGGTTGTTCTCCCTTCGTTTTCTGTACAAGCGCGGTTTTTCCGCCGCGCATTCGCTCAACATATGGATTATATAATATTTTGCCGGTTCTGACAACTATATTTTTAGGGATTTTCAGCAAAATTTCCGGAAAAGTTCCCCGGCCGGGGCAAAATCAACCCTCCAGCAGCCCCGGCAGCAGGTGCAGCGCCTTCTCAAACTCCACACCGTACCAGGGGGCGTTGGGGTCCCGGCAGGTGACCTGAATACAGGCCAGGGTGAAATCCGCCGCCAGGCGCAGAGCCTCCGGCAGGCTTTTGCCCCGGACCATGGCCCCGGCGCAGGCAGCGGAGAAGATGTCGCCGGTGCCGTGGAAATGGTCGTGGACCCGGGGGGTATGATAGTCGAAGAAGCCGCCGGTATCCGGGTCCAGAGCCAGAACGCCCAGACGGTCCGGCCCGAAGGGCACGCCGGTGAGCACCGGATACCGGGGTCCCAGGTCCGCCACCCGGCGCAGCAGGTCCCGCCACCAGGACAGGTCCTCCGTCTCCCGGTAGGGGGTGCCCGTCAGCAGGCAGGCCTCCGTCACGTTGGGCACCGCCACATGGGCCCGGGCCACCACCCGGCGCATATACCCGGGAAAATCCGGCCCGAAGCCGGCATACAGCCGGCCGCCGTCGGCCATGGCCGGGTCCACGAACAGCAGGGTATCCGGCCCCGCCAGCAGGTCGAAAAACCGGCAGACCTCCTCCGTTTGCAGAGGGGAGGCCAGATAGCCGGTGCAGATGGCGTCCAGGGTCACGTTCTGGCTTTTCCAGTGGCGGGCGATGGGCAGCAGCTGGTCCGACAGGTCCCGGCTGATGAAGCCGGGGAACATGGTGTGGGTGCTGAGCACCGCCGTGGGCACAATGGCACATTCCACCGCCATGGCGGAAATCACCGGCAGCGCCACCGTCAGGGAGCAGCGCCCCAGGCAGGAGATGTCCTGGATACTGGCAATGCGTTTCATAAAAGGTCCTCCGTGCGTACAGTTCCTCCTCAGTGTAGCACATCCGGCGGCTCCGGGCAAGAAAAACCGGCGGACGCAAAAGCGTCCGCCGCAGGATATGCCGGAGGATATTCTATTTTTTCAGCAGCACAAAGGTAACGCCCCGGTTTTCCGCGTCCAGGTCCCGGTCCTGCCGCAAGCGGGGACACACGGCCAGCCACCGCCGTGCCTCCTCATTGAATATAGTGAATTCCTCCCCGGGCAAGAAGCACAGCTCCTGCTGCCGCAGCCAGGTGCGGCAGGCGGTACGCAGCCGCCCACCCCTGCCGGAGGAGCCGTATCCGTGAATCAGCTTCATGGCCGGGATTCTCAGATGACGGGCCGCCTCCACCTCCGCCGCCAGGCGGCGCAGAGCCTCCGCCGCGTCGGGCCGTCCCAGCTCCAGATTCAATTCCCGTATGGGCTTGCTCATGGCGTCTCCTTCATCTGTGTCACAAAATAGTGGAAGATCTCCCGGGCGTCCGGGGCGTCCTCCCGGCACAGGGCATAGCTCTGCCGCTCCGGGTGCCACTGGACCCCCAGCACCGGCAGCTCCTGATGCACCACTGCCTCTGTCACGCCGTCCTCCGCCCATTGCACCGGCCGCAGGGGCTCTGCCAGGCGGTCCGCCGCCTGATGGTGGCAGCTGGTAACGGCAGGATGCTCCCCCAGCAGCCGCGCCATGATTCCCTCCGCCCGGGTGGGGTGCACCATATCGCCCCGGGGCAGCTGGTGGCCGGAAATATCCCGCAGGGTGCCGCCCCAATAGACGTTCAGCGCCTGCATTCCCCGGCAAATGCCCAGGATGGGCCGCCGGGACCGGACAAAGGAATCCACCAGGAACGTCTCCGTTCCCGGCAGCGGACCCCGGATGTCCCCGCCGCCGGGCAGCAGCAGTCCGTCGCAGTCCAGGCTGCGGTACAGGTCCCGGCACAGCACCACCCTGGCTCCGGCAGCCTCCAGCGCCGCCGCATAATTGCCGTATTGGCCCGGCACGCCGTACAGGAAAACAGCAGGCTTCATCGCATTTCCCCCCTCCATGCATTACATGCGCGGAGGGAAGAAATTATGCCTACCAGTTCTGCTGCGCCAGAATGACCTTTTTGTAGCTGCGGCGGAAATACAGCAGCTCCGCTGCGCCGGTAATGGCCCAGGAGAAGATATACAGCAGATACAGGGACGTGATGGTGCCGAACCAGGCAAAGATGGTGTACACCCAAATGACCCGGAACACACAGGAGCCCATGACCACGATAACCGTGGGCACCACGCTCTTGCCGATGCCCCGGGAGGCGGCGATGCTGGCGTCCATCAGGGGCGACACCACATAGGAAAAGCTCATGATCCGCAGCCGCTCCATGCCCGCGTCGATGACCCCGGTCTCGTTGGCAAACAGAGACAGGAAGCTGCGGCCGAACAGCAGCAGCAAAACGCCGCATATGGCTCCCACACCGGCGGCATAGCACATGCTCACCAGATAGCTCTTGGTAATGCGCTGGGTCTTGCCCGCGCCCCAGTTCCGGCTGACGAAGCTGGCGCAGCCGGTGTAGAACGCCGCCATCATGTTGAACAGCAGGGTATCGGCGTTGGCGGCGGCCGCAGCGCCGGACACCGTTACCGCATCGAAGGAGTTGACGCCCACCTGGACAAACAGGTTGGCAATGGCGAAGATCGCGTTTTGCAGCCCCGTGGGGATGCCGATGGTCAGCACCCGCCTGGCCTCCTGCGGATGCACCCGCAGCCTGGACAGGCACAGACGGCAGGCGTCCTTCCGCCCCAGCAGGTGCAGCACGATCAGCAGAGCCGACAGGCACTGGGCGATCACGCTGGCCACGGCCACGCCCTCGGCGGCCATGTGGCACCGGATGACGAAGAACAGGTTCAGAATCACATTCAGCACACCGGCGACGGACAGATACAGCAGCGGCCGCCGGGTGTCGCCCATGGCACTCATAATGCCGTTGCCGCAGTTGTAGATGGCCATGGCCGGCATGCTCAGGGCATATATTTTCAGATACAGAGTGGCTCCGTCAATCAGCTCGTCCTTGGTATGCAGCATGGTCAGCATAGGACCTGCCAGCAGCACGCAGATCAGGCACACAATGATGCCGAAGGCGGCGCACAGCACGAAGGACGTGTGGACCGTCTTTTCCACCCGCTCCCGGTCGCCCATGCCCAGGCCCCGGGCCACCGCCACATTGACGCCGCTGCCCATGCCGATCAGCAGCCCCGTAAACAGCGACACCAGCAGCGTGGTGGACCCCACCGCGCCCAGGGCGCGATAGTCGGCAAATTTACCGGCGATGGCCACGTCGCTGAGGTTGAACAGCACCTCCAGCACCTGGGTCATCATCAGCGGCAGGCTGAACAGCAGCATATTTTTCCACAGGGACCCCTCCGTCATGTTGACGGACAGCGCGCCCCTTTTGCGATTTTCTTCCATGGAACACACCTCTGATCTCAAAAAATCCTGTACTCAATGGGACAGTATAACACCGCTTTTTCCGCAAAACAACCCCCCGCGAAGCTATATTTTCCTATGGGGAAAGCTCTGGGAATTGTGCACAATGATGGGAGCCATAAATTTTTATCCGCCCCCTTGACAACGTAACATTGTTATGCTATCATCATAACAATGTTACGGAACACTGTTACGTATCCAAAAGCGACGGGAGGAACGATATGGATCAGGAGTTGATCTCAAAAAAGGAGCTGCTGGAGACGTTCGGCATCTCCTACGGGGCCCTGTACCGGTGGAAGCGGATGGGGCTGATTCCGGAGGCGTGGTTCCTGCGGCGGTCCACGTCCACGGGACAGGAAACCTTCTTCCGCCGGGACCAGATCTGCCAGCGGGTCCGGCTGATTCTGGACAACAAGGAGCACCAGACCCTGGACGAGCTGGCGGCCAGTCTGGCGGAGAAGCGTCAGACCGTTATGGCCCGGCGAAAGCTCATTATTGAAACGGCCTATGGCCGCAGGGAATTTCCTCTGGAGGAGGTCCGCCGCGCCGTGGTGGCGGAGGGCCAGCGCCAGGAGGACGTATTGGAATTATTGAAGGAGGTCACATTATGAACGAGAAGATGGATATGAGAATTTCCGGCAGCAGCACCATGCCCGGCGGCGAATACGACCGAGTGTCCATCAGCGGCAGCGGCACGGTCCAGGGAGATCTGCGGTGTCAGAGCCTCAGCTGCTCCGGCAGCGCCCGGTCGCAGGCCTCCATCATCTTTTGATAGGGCTTGTTGGTCTTGTGGGTGGCGTTGTACATCATCTTCTCTTTCATGCTCTTGCCGGGCTTTACATTGCCAATGGTGATCACGCCGTACAGGCGCAGATCCCGGGGCAAATCCAGCATTTGGTAGAGCTTGTTCTCATTATATGTACCCGTTACCCAGCAGGTGCCCAGCCCGTGGTACACACACTGCAAAACAATACTTTCGCCAAAGTAGCCGCTTTGAATTCTGGCCCACTCCGTGTCCGGCCCGCACACAGCCACCAGCGCAAATTTGCCGGTAAACAGGGTAAAGGGGGCCGTGCCATCCGCCAACAGACGAAAGGAAAGCCCGCTTTGGCGATTGACGGCGTCCACCATCTCCTGCAAGATCTCCAGCACCCGGGGATCCGGCGGTGTGTGGCTGTAAGTACGGCGAGAACAGCGGGCGCCGATGGCCTCAATATATTCTGCATTGGTCAAATGTACCACTTCCTCTCTACGGCAGACACTGCCTACTGCACGCCCCCCGCCCGGCGCAAAACCGGGCAGGGGAACACAGCCTCAGTATAGCACAATCCCGGGAGAATTACAAGTCAAAGGTCACGCCGTAAGCCTGAACCCAGCCGTAGATCTGGACCACATACGCCACCACCTGTGCCCCGCGCATCAGCTGGCCGTACCAGGGCTCTTGCAGGGTGTCCGGGTTTTGGCACAGAGCGACCACCGCGTCCCGGTTCAGCAGCTCATACAGCGGGCAGGCGGTGTCCGTCAGCACCGGCTCTGCCAGCGCCTTTACCCGGGCAAAATACGCCGGATTAAAG
>OJOJ01000575.1_pt1 | contig 11427 bp, 10 predicted proteins | sample 1598041 | NCBI WGS metagenome assembly OJOJ01 (sample SAMN01915218, study PRJEB22387) | human gut metagenome | isolation source: stool | host: Homo sapiens | place: USA
CCTTGCACTCATGGTGGTCGGTGATGACCACGTCCATGCCCAGGGAGTTGGCATAGGCCACCTCCTCCACGCCGGTGATGCCGCAGTCCACCGTTACCAGCAGCCGGACGCCCTGGTCATGCAGGGACAGGATGGCGTCCTTTCCCAGGCCGTACCCATCCTCAATGCGGCGGGGAATATAGTGCACCACGTCACCGCCCCGGGACAGGAGGTAATCCACCAGAATCACCGTGGCGGTGATTCCGTCCACGTCATAGTCGCCGAACACGGCGATCCTTTCCCCATCGGCCAGGGCGCGGTTCACCCGCCCGGCAGCCCGGTCCATATCCTTCATCAAAAACGGGGAATAGGGCAGCTCCCGGTCCCGCTCCAGGAAGGCAGCGGCCTCCTCCGGCGTGGTGACGCCCCGGGAGGCCAGCACGGAGGACACCAGATAGGGGTATCCGGCCCCGGTGAGCCGGTCCACCGCCTGGGCAGGCAGGTCCGGTATGCTCCACTGCTGATATTTCATGACGGGACACCCCTTTCGCGGTACTGCAAATAATATTTTATTATAGCAAACGCCGAATGACTTGACAAGGGGCGGCGGGGCGTATTTTCGGGGATTTGGCAGGAAAAGCAAAGCCTCCGGCCGAAGCCGGAGGCTTTGCGCTTATTTCTCGCTGACGCTTTTCAGGGCGGTGGGCAGGCTGCCGTCCAGCAGCAGGATGCACCGGCGCAGATCGTCGCCGATGCTCTCCGGCATGCCGGATTCGATCCAGTCGAACACGCCGCTCAGCAGGCCCCGGGCATAGAACCGGGACACGAACTCCAGGTCCCCTTGGGTCACGTCCAGGCCCACAGCCGCCTGATCCACGATGCGGCGGATCACCGGGCCGTAGCCCTGCATCAGATAGCGCTCCAGATCCCGCCGGTTCACGGAGCGGTAGGCGTTCATCACCAGGTGACGCTTGCTGCGCAGCACGTCCGTGATGGTGTGCAGTTCCTGCCGCCAGTCGCTGCCGTTGCTGCGGATGCTCTGGGCCAGGGCGGCGGCCTCCCGGTCAAAGATCCAGCGCATCAGGTCGTACACGTCGTGAAAATGATAGTAAAACGTCTGGCGGTTCACACCGCACCGGGCCACAATGTCCTTGACGGTGATCTTTTCCAGGGTTTTTGTCTCCAGCAGCTGGCACAGGGCTTCCGCCAGGTCATGCTTTGCATTCATGGGCAGCAGTCCTCCTTACATAATGCCGGATTTTTCCTTGCTGCGGGCGATGAGCCGGTTCAGGGGCCGGGCCGGGTAATACAGCACCATCCCCAGCACCGCAAACAGCACGCACATGGCCGCCATCACAGCCAGATTCTTCCAGTACACATTCTCATACCGTCCGGCGATGGTCTCCCGGAGCATGTCCATGCCATAGTGGAAGGGCATGAACTTATACAGCGTCTGGAAGATCCCGGGCAGCACGTCGATGGGATAGACGCCGCCGGAGCCCGCCACCTGGATGACCATGATGATGACGGAGGCCGCCATGCCGATGTTGTCCAGGGCATAGACCAGGGCATAGTTCATCATGGTGAAGTTCAGGCTGCACACGCAGCACGCCAGCAGGAACAGCCCCGGATACGGGCATTGGATGCCGATGTAGTAAATGCAGCCGAGGCCCGTGACCAGGGCCTGGATCATACCGATCAGGAAAAACAGCTGATACCGGCCGAAGAACCGCTGCCAGGGGCGCAGCCGGAAGAGCCCCGGCATGGGGGCGTTCACATGGAGCATGGTGGCCGTCAGCAGGGAGCCCACGAACAGGGCCAGCATGATGTAATACGGCGCCATGGAGCTGCCGTAGCTGGTGATCTCGTATACCGGCACCGTCTCCATGGACACGGGGTCGGACAGGTAGTCCGCCAGGCCCTCGGGGTCGTTTTCCAGCACCTCCACAAAGCGGCGGAAGCCGTCACTGGTGACGATGCGGTCCATATCCTGGGCCAGCTGCCCCAGGTCGCCCCGCAGGGTGGACGACAGCTGGATGGCCCCGCTCAGGGTGGTGCCTGTGGACTGGATGGCCTCCTGATACCGGGTCAGCTTATCGCCCAGGGCCGACAGATTGCCGGATACGCTGTCAAACACGCTCTGCAGGGTCTGGAGCTTTTCCGTCACATCCCGGTTCAGCTCCTCCAGCCGCTGGTTCACGCTGCCGCTGATGCGCAGGGCCGCCTCCCGCAGCTCCTGGCGGAGCTCATCCACCTTGGCCTGTACCTCCTGGCGCCAGGTCTCCAGCTGGCCGGGGTCCTCCAGCGTTTTCAGCAGGTCCCGCAGCTCGCCGATGCGGTAAATGGCGTTGCCCAGCCGCTCCTGAACGGCGGGATAACCGGCGGCAAAGTCCCGCAGCTTTTCCAGCCGCTGCTGCTGCTCCGCCAGCCGCTGGTCCAGCTGCTGGGCGGGACCGGCCAGAAAGCCCGCCACATCCTCCGCCGTTCCCACGGCGGCGGCAATGTCGTCGGCGATGACGTCGATCTGGGCGTCGATATCCTCCAGCTGCCGGGCGATCTCGGCCTCCGTCTCGTTCAGGCGGCCGATGCCCCGGTCCAGGGCGTCCTGGATGCCGGACAGGTCATTGCCGCTGACGATGCTGTCCAGGTCGCCGGTGACCACCCCGGCGCAGGCCAGGATGCTGTCCGTCTGGTCCGCCAGGGTCTGCATGGCCGTCAGCGTCTCCTCCAGGGTGCGCAGGCTGTCCTGGGCGCTGCTGAGCTTTTCAATGATCCCCTGGGACACGTCGTCCGCGTCCAGGCCCAGAGCCCTGCACACGGAGCTGACGGTGGTGACGGCGTTGGTCACCGTCTCCACCACGGTGGCGTTGATCTCGTCCTGAACGGCGGTCTTGGCCTTGTTGGTGATCTTGGGGGCAATGGCGTTTTTCTTCTCGTTTTCGTAATATTCGATCTGGGGGTGCCGCAGGTCCGTGTCCAGAATGCTGACGAAGTCCCCGGTGAAGCCCGCAGGAACGATCAGGGCGGCGTAGTACCTGCCGGACCGGACACCCTCCAGGGCCTCCTCCCGGCTGTCTACAAAGTCCCAGCCCATCTGGTTGTTGCTTTTCAGGCCGTCCAGCACCATGGACCCGATGTTCAGCTTCAGGCCCAGCAGCTCATAGCCCTCATCCTCGCTGGTAACGGCCACGCGGATATTGGACGTGGCGTCGGGGCCGTAGGGGTCCCAGTTGGAAAAAATGTTGAACCATGCATACAGGCACGGGATCAGGCACAGGCCCATGATGACCACCACGGCCACCACGCTGGCGCTGATGCGCTGCCAGTCGGCCCGGAAAATTCTCCAGATATTCCTCATGCCTGCACCTCCCTGGACCGCCGGTCCTGATCGCCCATAGACCGGGAAATGCGGCCCAGCTCCCGGGACATCTGCTCAAAGCCCTGGGCCAGCTGGCGGCTGCTCTCCTGCAGGTCGGACAGGGTCAGGGCCAGCTCCGGGTGCAGGGGCTCCGGCTGTACCGGGACAGAGGCGGGACGGGGCGGGACAGGCTGGGGACAAGGCGGGACAGGGGCGGGACAAGGCTCCGCCGGGACAGGCTCCTCCGGGGCAGGCTCCTCCGGGGCAGGCTCCTCCGGGACCGCTTCGCTCTCCTGACTCCGGCCCCGCAGATGGGGCAGCAGCTGGGGCATGCCGGTGGGCAGGGCCATCAGCTGATCCAGCTCCACCTCCTTCTGGGTGATCTTCTTCACCTTGTTCTGCATTTCGTAGTCCACATATTCCACGGCGATGAGATACGCCGCGATGCCGAACATGGATACGATCCACAGCAGCAGGAAGATCACCCGGGAGCCGTCGGATAAAAACAGCAGCACCAGAAATGCCAGCGGCACCAGCAGCAGGCTCAGCATTCCCTTGCGGATGCGGCGCTGATTGCCGCTGTGGAACTGAAGGACCTCCTGCAAAAGGGCCTGATACAGCTGGCTATATTTCTTTTCGTCCATAGGGAGTCCTCCTTTCTTACAGCATTTCCGTTTCTTTCAGCTTCTCCTCCATGAAATGGTTCAGTCCCATAAAGGGCTTGCGCACCAGCAGGCCGATGACCAGGGCCGCCGCGCCGAAGATCAGCAGGCAGCCGATGTTTTTCAGCCATGTGGTCCCATACAGGCCGCATACGCACTCGCGCACGGCGTCGATGGCATAGGGGAAGGGGAAGATATGATAGATTTTCTGATACACGTCCGGCAGCAGCTCAATGGGGAACGTGCCGCTGGAGCCGGCGATCTGGAGCACCATGACCACCACTACAACGGCCTTGCCCACGTCGCCGAAGGACACGGTCAGGGCGTAGATCAGCAGGCTGAACACCAGGGAGGTAATGGCCCCGGTGGCAAACAGCAGCGCCGGCTCCACGCACTGGATCTTCAGCACCAGCAGGTCCCCGGCCACGATGACGGCGGCCTGAATCTGGCTCATGACGAAAAACAGGAAGTACCGACCGAAGAACAGCTGGTGGGGCTTGGGGTCCACCAGCCCCTCCAGGCGGGCGTGGGGCTTGAGAATGGCCACCAGCATGACGCCGCCCACCCAGATGGCCAGAACGGAATAGAAGGGGGCCATGGCGCTGCCGTAGTTTGCAATGGGATACACCGGCTCCACGGTGGTCTGCACCATCTGGGAGAAGTAGGCGCCGTAATCCTCCGGGCTGCCGCCCAGGATATCCAGCAGGGTGTCCAGATAGTCCGGGCTGTCGCTGTCCTCCAGGCCGCCCAGCAGGCTCCCCAGCTTGTCGATGGCCTGGCCCATGGCGTCGCGGCCCGGGGACATGAGACCGTCCAGGGTGCCGGCCGCCGCGCCGGCGGCTGCCAGCAGGTCCCGGGTATCGGCTGCCGTTCCGTGGAGGCCCTGGAGCAGGCCCTCCGTCTGGCCCAGAACGTTTTTCACATCATCCGTCACATCGCCGAACACCGGCGTCAGCAGGGTGTCCGTCAGCTTCTCCAGCTGGGCCACCAAAGCGATGGTGTCCTGCAAAACGGCGGAGTTCTGCCGGATGCCGTCGGCCACGGTGTTCAGCCGGTCCCGCAGCTGATAGCAGCTGTCCGCCAGGCGCTGGGCGGCGGCTGCGGCCTCGGCCCCCACGGGCCCGGCCTCCACGGCGATAGACCTGGCCCAGGCCGTGAGCTTATCGCCCATATCGTCCATGGTCTGGGCGGCGTCCCGCAGGTCCTCCTGAATCTGGGGCAGCTGAGCGTCCACGTCGATGCCGTTCAGAATTTTCTCCGCCGCGTCAAAGGCCTTGTCCAGGGCTGCCTGGGCCTTATCCAAGGCGGCGTGGACCTGGCGGTTCAGCTGGGCCACGGTGTCCAGAAGCTCCTGGCTGTCGGGGCGGTTCTGGTTGAGATTCGCCACCAGGTCCGACAGGTCCTGGCGATAGCTGCTGTTGTCCTGGCCCGCGGCCTGGAAGGCGTCCACGGTCTGGGCGCAGGAGCGCAGCAGACTCCGGGCCTGGCCCAGCAGCCCCTGAACGGAGCCCACGGGGTCGTCGCCCTTCAGCTGGTCCGACAGGTCGTTGGCTCCCCGGAAAACGGCGTCCACCACCACGTCCAGATAGCTTTTGCTGATGGTGGTTTTCAGGGATGACACCGCCGTGTCGGTAATCTTGGTGGCCACGGCGTTTTTCTTGTAGTTTTCATAATAGGTGATGGTGGGCTTGCCGGTCCACTCCGTCAGCATGTGGTACATATTATAAGAGAAGTCTTCACCGATGACCACGGCGGCGTAGTAATCCCCGGCATAGACGCCGTGCTCGGCCTCCTCCTTGGTGTCCACCGCCACCCAGTTGATGCTGGTGCTGGTGCGCAGATCGTCCACCACCTCCCGGCCCTTGTTGACCTGGGCGCCGTCCTCCTCCGTCCAGCCCTTATCCAAGGACGCCACGGCGATGCTGATGTTGCCGGTGTTGCCGTAGGGGTCCCAGTTGGAGTAGATATTCAGCCAGGCGTACAGGCTGGGCAGCACCGCAATGACCAGGGCCACGGCCAGAGCAAAGAAATGCGTAAACAGCGAACGGGCGTCCGCCTTGATGATGCGCCAGATGTTCCGCATACGTTCCTCCCGCTTCCGAAAAAAGATTCCGCGCCGGGGCGCGGCGTTAAGACAGTGTATAGGCTATTATACTATACACTGTCAAAATTTCCATCCCTTTTTTGCATTTTTCAAGATTTGTTCATATCTTCCGGCAGAAGCCGGGCCATATCCTCCGGCAGCGGGGCCGTTACCGTCAGGCGGCGGCGGGTGACGGGGTGGGTCAGCTCCAGCCGGTGGGAGTGCAGGGCCGGACGGGGGATCAGGTCCCGGTCCTCCTGGCCGTAGAGCCAGTCCCCCAGCAGCGGGTGGCCAATGGCGGACAGGTGCAGCCGCAGCTGGTGGGTGCGGCCGGTGCCGGGAGTCAGCCGCAGCAGCGCCCGGTCCGGCCCCTGCCACAGGGTCTCATAGTCCGTGTGGGCCGCCAGACCCGCCGGGTCCACCCGCCGCCGCAGCAGGGAGTCCGGCTCCCGGCCGATGGGCAGGTCGATGGACCCTGCCGCCGGGTCCGGGCAGCCCCGGCACACCGCCAGATACGTCCGGCGGAAATCGCCGGAGTGCAGCTGCTCCATGCACAGCCGGTGGACGTACCCGGTTTTGGCCACCGCCATGACGCCGGTGGTGCCCCGGTCCAGCCGGTTGACGCAGTGGAAGCTTCCCTGGCCCAGATACCGGCACACGGCCCCGGCCACGGTGACGGTCTCCTCCGTCAGGGCCGCCGGGTGGATGGCGATGCCTGCGGGCTTGTTGAGGATCAGCAGGTCCTGGTCCTCCCACAGGATGTCCAGGGGATAGTCCACCGGCCGGATATGGGGATTGTCTCCGGGCAGGTCCGACACGTCGGCGGTGACGGTGTCTCCGGCGCGGACCAGCGCTGCCACGGTGGCGGGCTGCCCGTTCAGCAGAATGGCTCCGGGCCGCCACTTCAGCCGGGAGAGAAACGAGCCGGAGATCCGCAGCTCCTGCCGCAGGAGCCTGCGCAGGGGCCAGCCCTCCTGCTCCGGCGCGACGGTATAGGTCAGCAGGCGCATGCTGCCGCCTCCCTTCAAAATAACGTGACAAATTCTACGGGAATATGATACACTATGGGCAATTAAGATTCAAGGAGGATCTCCAAATGGCATCAAAAGTATATTGGGCCGACCTGCGGACCGATTACCGGGAAAACCTGCCTCAGAAGCTGACCCGGCTGATGAAAACCGCCGGAATGGGCCAGATCGACTTTGAAGGCAAGTTCACGGCCATCAAGCTGCACTTCGGCGAGCCCGGCAACCTGGCCTTCCTGCGGCCCAACTGGGCCAAGACCGTGGCGGACTTTGTGAAGGAGCGGGGCGGCAAGCCCTTCCTTACCGACTGCAACACCCTGTATGTGGGCGGGCGGAAAAACGCCCTGGACCACATGGACGCCGCCATGCTCAACGGGTTCTCCCCCCTATCCACCGGCTGCCAGATCATCATCGCCGACGGCCTCAAGGGCAACGACGAGGCGGAGGTGCCGGTGCGCGGCGGCGAATATGTGGAGAAGGCCCGGATCGGCCGGGCCGTGATGGACGCCGACGTGTTCATCTCCCTGAGCCATTTCAAGGGCCACGAGGAGGCGGGCTTCGGCGGCACGCTGAAGAACATCGGCATGGGCTGCGGCAGCCGGGCCGGAAAAATGGAGCAGCACAACGCCGGCAAGCCCCATGTGGCCCAGGAGCACTGCGTGGGCTGCGGCGCCTGCACCCGCATCTGCGCCCACAGCGGCATTACCGTCACAGACCGCAAGGCCAGCATTGACCACAGCAGGTGCGTGGGCTGCGGCCGGTGCATCGCCGTCTGTCCCTGGGACGCCATCCGGGTGAACTGGGACGAGACGGTCACCAATCTGAACCGCAAGATCGCCGAGTATGCCCAGGCGGTGGTGGACGGGCGGCCCTGCTTCCACATCAGCCTGGTCATCGACGTGTCTCCCAACTGCGACTGTCATCCGGAGAACGACGCGGCCATCATCCCCAATGTGGGCATGTTTGCCTCCTTCGATCCGGTGGCCCTGGACATGGCCTGCGCGGACGCGGTAAACGCCCAGCCGCCCCTGCCGGGGGCCGCTGCCGCCGGGGACTGCGGCCATGACCACTTCCACCATCTCCACCCGGAGACGGACTGGATGAGCTGCCTGGAGCATGCGGAAAAGCTGGGCATGGGCACCCGGGAGTATGAGCTCATCAAAATCTGACCAATAAGCGCAAGACCTCCGGCTAGGCCGGAGGTCTTGCTATACAATATGCAATTTTCTTGCCGGATATTACGATTTGTTGTCGACCTGCCGGAAATAAAAATGTGGAAAATGGAAAAACTTCTTTACATTTCGAATATACGTATGTTATAATCAACAATAACAGGAAGAATCATGAACAGAAAGGTGGTGAATTCTTATGTGGGTTGTCATTCTCAGTGTGGTTTGCTCCCTGGCCGCCTATGTCGCGTGGACTTTTTTCTCGGAATATCTGTTGAGCTCGGCGGGATTGAACGACATGGGAGCGACTCTTGCTGTTATTACCATGGGAGCGTTTATCATGTACCAACTGAGAGGAAAAAAGAAGAAGTAGCACATTTTGATCTCTGCGCAGAGCAATGAATATAGAAGAAGCAGACAGGCATCTCCGGCAGCGGCCGGGGATGCCTGTTCGTTATACAATGTGCAATTTTCTTGCCGGATATTACGATTTGTTGTCGATTTCCAGGCCCCGCAGGGCCTTGCGGAACTGGGAGGAGAACAGGATCACCGTGCCTGTGACGGCGATGATGTCGGCCACCGGCTCCGCCAGGAACACGGCCCGGGTCTGGTCCGCCAGCAGGTGGGGCAGCAGATAGATCAGCGGCAGCAGCAGCACGAACTTCCGCAGCACCGCCACGATGATGGAGCAGGGGGCGTTGCCGATGGACACAAAGGTCATCTGGCAGGCGATCTGGATGCCCATCAGGAACAGGGCCCCGCAGTAGATCCGCAGCACCCCGGCGGTGAAGGCCACCAGCTCCGCGTCGGGAGTGAAGATCCGGGCAAAGACCCCGGGGAACAGCTGGATGCAGCCCCACAGCACCAGGGCGTAGCCCAGGCTTACCTTCAGCAGCAGCCAGAAGGTCTGGCGCACCCGCTGGGCGTTGCCCGCCCCGTAGTTATAGCTGGAGATGGGCTGGGCCCCCTGGGCGATGCCCTGAAGGGGCAGCATGGCGAACTGCATGACGCTGGACAGAATGGTCATGGCTCCCACCGCCAGGTCCCCGCCGTATTTCAGCAGGGAGGCGTTGAAGCACACGGAGATGACGCTTTCGCTGGCCTGCATGATGAACGCCGCCGTACCCAGGGCCACGCAGGGCAGGATCAGCCGGGGCCGGATGGGCAGGGCGGCCTTTTCCAGCCGCAGCAGGGTCTTTTTTCCCCGCAGGAAGGAGATTACCCACACGCAGGAGATGCCCTGGGACAGCACCGTGGCCAGGGCAGCCCCCCGGACGCCCATGTCCAGGGCAAAGATGAACAGCGGGTCCAGCAGAATGTTGGCCACCGCGCCGATGAGCACCGTTTTCATGCCCACCTGGGCGAAGCCCTGGGCGGTGATGAAGGCATTGAGGCCCAGGGTCAGCTCCACGAACAGGGTGCCCAGGGCGTAAACACCCATATACTGGGCGGCGTATTCGATGGTGTTCCCGCTGGCGCCGAAGGCCAGCAGCAGCGGCCGGTTCCATATCAGCAGCACTGCCGTCAATACCAGGGAAATGGCCACCTGTAAAGTGAAGCACCCTCCCAGAATGCGCTGGGCCTGGTCATAATCGCCCCGGCCCATGGCGATGGACGCCCGGGGCGCGCCGCCGGAGGACACAAAGGCCGCAAAGGCGGAAATGATCATGATGATGGGCAGGCACACCCCCACGCCGGTCAGGGCCATGCTGCCGGTTTCGGGAATGTGGCCGATGTAGATGCGGTCCACAATGTTGTACAGCATGTTCACCAGCTGGGCGATGACCGTGGGCACCGCCAGCCTCCACAGCAGCCTGCCCACGGGCTCCGTGCCCAGAAATTTCTTGTCCTGTGTCATTGGTCGTCCTCCTGTGTCATTTGCGATAGATTCCGCTGAAAGCCCTCCAGGCAGCGGCGGAAGGCCGCCAGGTCCTGGGGGTCCAGCCCCGCCGTCATCCGGCGGAAAAACGCTTCCTGCACCTGCCGCCCCCGCTGCACCACAGGCTCCGCCCGCCGGGTGCATACCAGGCGGCATTTGCGCCGGTCCCCCGGGGAGGGCTGCCGCAGCAGGTAGCCCTCCTGCACCAGCTTCTCCACATGGAAGGACACGATGCCTGGCTTCAGCCCCCGATAGGTGCAGATGTCCCGGGCGGTGTCCAGCCCCGGGTTGTTGGCCAGAAACAGCAGGATATCCACCCCGTTGGGGGCCAGCCCCTCCCGGCGGCACAGGGGCTGCATGGCGGCGGCGTACCCCTCCAGCAGCTGCCGGGCCCCGGTATAGACCTGATAGGCGTTGGTCATGAAAAATTCCTCCGATTTTAGATAGTTCAATATTGAATAAATGCTATCATACACCCATCCCGCCGCCGGTGCAAGAGGAAATCTGCACAAAACGACAGGACGTTATTGAACACGATGTTGAGGAGTTGTCTTAACCAGCCGTAAGCGCGAAAAAAAACAAAAACTTGCAGTATCTATTTACAAACCGATTTTCTTGTGGTATACTACCAAAAGTGGACCCGAGCAGGACAGAAAAATGTTAGAAAATGGAAAGGACGTGTCGTATGAAAATCGCAAAGATCCTCCTGCCTCTGGCCTTGTGCTTCGTGCTGCTGGCCGGGTGCGGGAAAAAGGTGGAGCTGGCCGGTTGGGAGGACTATAAGGACCATCCCGCCCAGGATGTTTACGCCGGTGAGGTGGCCGCCCCGGAGCGGATCGTGATGACCCGGGATGGCCGGGAAAAGAATAGCTTTGACAAGGGCACGGAGACGTATGAAAAAATCGTATCTACCCTGGGCCAGCTGATAGAAGCGCAGCTTGATGAAAATGAACAGGTAAAGGACCTGGGCCGGAAGCTGGACGGTACAAAGTCCGGGGCAAAGCTGGAGAGCGGCGTCTGGCTGATTTATGAGTATGCGGCGGATTCCTACGCGCCGGTATATTTTGAGCTGACCGACACACAGAACAGCGTTGTGGGCATCTATTCTCCTGTTGAGGACAGCCTGACGCTGCACGGGTTCTGGTCCGAAACCGGGGCCCAGGAACTGCTGGATTATCTGAATAAACAGTGAGTGCTTGAGAGGAGAAAGCTATGAAGAAAATCGCAAAGATCCTCCTGCCTCTGGCCTTGTGCTTCGTGCTGCTGGCCGGG
>OJOJ01000591.1_pt1 | contig 11245 bp, 10 predicted proteins | sample 1598041 | NCBI WGS metagenome assembly OJOJ01 (sample SAMN01915218, study PRJEB22387) | human gut metagenome | isolation source: stool | host: Homo sapiens | place: USA
TCAACCTTTATTATAAATAAAAGTTATGAAATATATTCTCTTCGTTAACTTATAATTAAGAGAAAAAAACTCACCGCATGGCCATTTAAGCCAGGAATAAATTAGCTTCCCGTTCATCATTTTTGTGATCTTGCGCACATCTTTGAGATAACGCACTTTCTTCACCAGTACGTTGCACGCTTTGTCAGCAGAAGATTGCAACAATCTTTCAGAAGGCCGCGAATCCCCCGTTTTGTCGTGGTAATGTATGCACTTTGTGTTAGACGGGATAGGTTTTTAAGATGGAAAAACTGCGGGTAGGAATCGTTTTTGGTGGTAAATCAGCGGAACATGAAGTGTCTCTGCAATCGGCAAAAAACATTGTCGATGCCATTGATAAAAGTCGCTTCGACGTTGTGCTGCTGGGCATTGATAAACAAGGGCAATGGCACGTCAGCGATGCCAGCAATTATCTGCTAAATGCAGACGATCCTGCCCATATTGCGTTGCGCCCTTCGGCGACCAGCCTTGCGCAGGTGCCAGGTAAACATGAGCATCAGCTTATCGACGCGCAAAACGGTCAGCCGTTGCCGACGGTGGATGTCATTTTCCCGATTGTCCACGGTACGCTGGGCGAAGATGGTTCCTTGCAGGGAATGCTGCGGGTCGCCAATTTACCGTTTGTAGGTTCTGATGTTCTGGCTTCAGCAGCCTGTATGGATAAAGATGTCACCAAACGTCTGCTACGCGATGCCGGGCTGAACATTGCGCCATGCTCCTTGCGTCACACGCGCGCACGCCAAAGAGGACGAAGGGCTCCGCTGGGTCGCGCGTCTCAACGAGATCGAGCTGCTTGCCTGTCACGCGGAAGCCAACGAGATTTTCCACCTGCGGGAAGAACAGATCCTTGGCCGAGCGGACGGTATTGAGCTTTTTCGTCAGCTGCAGCCCTTCGCGCCAGAGCGTGAAATTCGCCTGACCGGCTGCGTCGTCCGCGGGGATATAGAGCTTCTGCTCCGCCGCGAGCGCGGCGAACAGAGCGGGAAGCTTCGAAAGCAAAAGCTGTTTCATTGCGCACCTCCCCGTTCATACACGACGGACGGCTCACAGTCGTCCTTGCGGAAGTCCATGAGCGGCGGGCGGGAATCAAAATCCGCGCCGGCCTGGTACTCGCCGTAGAGCTCGTTGATGTCCTTGATGAACTTGCGGTTGAGCAAGTGCAGCGGGATATGCTGCGGACAGACGCGCGAGCATTCGCCGCAGTCGGTGCAGCGGGAGACGACGTGGAACGCGCGGATGACGTGGAACATGTTTTCCTCAAAGGAATCGGCGATGGCCTTGTTTTCAAAGCCGGAATCGTGGTTGTCAAACACGCATTTTTCGCACGAGCACGCCGGACATACGTTGCGGCACGCGTTGCAGCGGATGCAGCGCGAGAGCTCGCCGCGCCAGAATGCGTAGCGCTCCTCCGGCGTCATCGCCTCGAGCTTTGCGACCTCGTCAAAGCGGCCGCAGTCCGGATCCTCCTCGCCCTGTTCGCCGAGCAGCTCGTCGAAGCAGACGATCTTTTTGCTCTTGCAGGTCCTGCACTTGAGCAGCAGCGCGTCGGTTTTCCTGACGGTCTCGTCGCCGTAGATGGTGGCGAGCTTCAGCTCTTCGCCGTCTTCCGTGACGGCGGTCACACCGGCGGCGCCCAGGGCCTTGATGGCCTCCATGTCGCACATGCCGTCGCACTGCACGCCGACGGCATAGACATTCTCACGCAGGATGCGGTGTTCCTTCAGAAGCTGGACGAAGGAATAGCTGTCGCACGGCTTGAGGAAGACGGCGGCTTTGCCGCCCTTGCGCGATTCCGCGATCAGGTATTTGGACAGATTCGCGCCCGAGAAGACGCTCCAGACGAAGTTCTGCTCCACATCCTCCGCGCTCGTGAACGTCGAAGGGGTCAGATCGTAGAAGAACTCGCCCGCGCGCCAGCCGATGACGCGGTCAACGGTCTGATCCTTTAGCAGCTGGATGGCTTTTTCTTTTACTCCTTGCATCTCAGATCCTCCAGTCTGCGGTTCTCGCCGAGCTTCGTGATGGTCTCGGCGAATTCATTCATGGTCTTGGCGAATTTCGCGCCCTCGGCCGCCGAGACCCACTCGACCCGCGTGCGCTCACGCTCGATGCCGAGGAAGTCCAGCATGGAGAACAGCAGCGTCATGCGGCGGCGGGCATAGTAGTTGCCGGTGGTGTAGTGGCAGTCGCCCGGGTGGCAGCCGCAGAGGATCACGCCGTCCGCCCCGCGCTGGAACGCGCGGAGGATGAACATCGGGTTCAGCCTGCACGAGCAGGGGATGCGGATGATCTTCACATTGGCCGGATAGCTCAGCCGGTTCGTACCGGACAGATCGGCGCCCGCGTAGGAGCACCAGTTGCAGCAGAACGCCACGATCGTGGGCGTCCACGTTCCGTTTACCTGCATATCGCATCCACCTCCGCAATGATTTGCCGGTTGGAGAAGCCCTTGAGATCCATCGCGCCGGACATACACGCGACGGTGCACGCGCCGCAGCCCTGACAGACCGCCGGGTTGACCTGCGCCACGCGCCGCACGAGCGTCGTGCGGTTCGGGCCCCGGAATTCCTTGTCAATGTACGTGATCGCGCCGTAGGGGCAGACCTTTTCACAGTTGGAGCAGCCGTTGCACATCAGCTCATCCGGCTGCGCCACGCACGGGTTGCAGGTCAGGCTGTCCTTGCACAGAAGGCCGATGACCTTCGCCGCCGCGGCGGACGCCTGCGCGACCGTCTCGGGGATATCCTTCGGCCCCTGGCACATGCCGGACAGGAACACGCCTGCCGTCGGGCTTTCGACCGGGCGGAGCTTCGGGTGGGCCTCGGTGAAGAAGTCGTTCGTGTCCATGGAGGCGGTCAGCATCGTGGCCAGCGGCCGCGCGGACTTATCCGGCTCGATGGCGGCAGCCAGCACGACCATGTCAGCGTCGATATGCAGCTGCCGGTTGTCCAGCAGATCGGATGCCTGCACCTTCAGCTTGCCGTTTTCGGGCGTGACCTTGCCGACCATGCCCTTGATGTAATGCACGCCGTACTGCTCGACGGCTCTGCGGTAGAACTCGTCAAAGTTCTTGCCGGGGGTGCGCACGTCGATGTAGAACACATACACGTCCGTATCCGGGTATTTTTCGCGGCAGAGCATGGCGTGCTTCGCCGTGTACATACAGCAGATCTTGGAGCAGTAGGGCTTGCCCTTCTCCACGCCGTCACAGCGGGAGCCGACGCACTGGACGAAGACGATGGTCTTCGGGTGCGTGCCGTCGGACGGGCGCAGGAGCGTGCCGCTCGTCGGGCCCGCGGCGTTCATGAGGCGCTCAAATTCCAGGCTCGAGACGACGTCCGGGCTCTGGCTGTAGGCGAATTCATCGAATTTGGAAAGGTCGATGGGGTTGAAGCCCGTCGCGGCGACGATGGCGCCGTATTCCTGCTCGATGAAGGTGTCGGTCTGCTTGTAGTCGATCGCGCCGGCGGAACAGACCTTTGCGCACACACCGCACTTGCCGTTTTTGAGCATGCTGCAGTAGTTCGGGTCGATGGTCGCGACCTTCGGCACGGCCTGTGCGAAGGGGATATAGATGGCGCGGCGGTTGTCCATGCCGAGGTTGAATTCGTTCGGGACCTTCTTCTGCGGGCACTTCTCGGTGCAAAGACCGCAGCCGGTGCAGACGTCTTCCTTGACGAAGCGCGCTTTGCGGCGGATCTTCACGTGGAAGTTGCCGACGAAGCCGCCCACAGATTCGATCTCGGAGTAGGAATAGATGTGGATCTTCTCGTTCTGTGCGCAGTCGACCATCTTCGGGGTCAGGATGCACGCGGCGCAGTCGAGCGTCGGGAAGGTCTTGTCGATCTGGGTCATCTTGCCGCCGATGGTCGGCTGCTTTTCCACGATATCGACTTCAAATCCGGCCTCGGCGATGTCGAGCGCCGTCTGGATGCCCGCGATGCCGCCGCCGATGACGAGCGCCCGCTTGGTCACGGGGCTGCTGCCCGCGGTCAGCGGCGCGTTCAGATGTACCTTGGCGATGGCGGCCCGGCCGAGGATGATGGCCTTTTCCGTGCCCGCTTCCTTATCCTTGTGGATCCAGGAGCACTGCTCGCGGATGTTGGCGATCTCGACCATATAGGGGTTGAGACCTGCCTTTTCACAGGTCTTGCGGAACGTCTGCTCGTGCATTCTGGGGGAGCACGAACAGATGACCACGCCGGTCAGCCCGTATTCGTGGATCTTCTCCTGGATCATCTGCTGGCCGGTCTGGGAACACATGTACTGATAATTGGTGGAGAAAACAACGCCCGGCTCTTTTGCAAGCGCCTGCGAGACTCTTTCCACGTCGACGGTCGCGGCAATGTTGCTGCCGCACCAGCATACGAAGACGCCGATCCTCTGCATTGCGTTCCCTCCTTACTTTTTATATTTGCGGAACGCCGCGGCAATGGCCTGCTGCGGCAGCTCCCCGTCGAGAATTTCCGGGATGCGCTCGGGCTTCAGATGGTCCATGCCCTGCTGGCGTTCGACTGCATTGCGCACGGCCTCGATGAGCTTTGCGGGCTCGACGTTTCTGGGACAGCGCTCGACGCAGGCAAAGCAGCTCAGGCAGGTGTAGATGCCTTTGGAGCTTAAAAGCTCCTCAATCCGCCCGTTTTCGACCATGGAGACGAACTGGTGCGGATGGTATTCCATCTCGTCGTACGCCGGGCAGCTTGCCGAGCATTTGCCGCAGCGCATGCACTTTCTGGGGTTCACGCCGGAGATGCGGGTGACGGTGTCGATCATGTTCTGGTTGTTCATGCGTCCTCCTCCCCGCAGCCGAGCGCCTCGGCCAGCAGCTCTGTGAAGTAGACGACCGGGAGCCTGCCGTCCGTGTTGTGCAGCAGATTATAGCTGCACAGGGGACATGCCGTGATCAGCAGCTCCGCGCCCTGCGCGCTTGCGTTGTCCATGATCTTCTGCGCCTGCTTGGCGGCGTAGGCCTTGTTTTCCACGGCCATATAGCCGCCGCAGCATTCGTTGCGCTGCGCGTAGATGACGGGCTCGGCGCCGATGGCGCGGATGAAGTCCTCGAGCATTTTCGGGTTCTCCGGGTCGTCAAACTGCATCTCGCGGCTCGGGCGCAGGAGCATGCAGCCGTAATACGCGCCGATCTTCCGGCCCGTGAGAGGCTTCACAACGGCCTTGCGGACATTGTCCCAGCCGATCTCGTCGCGCAGGACCTCGAGATAGTGCAGAACCTTCGTCTCACCGGCGTAGGGCGTCTCGGGTTTTAAGTAGTTGTTGACCTTTGCGCGGATCTCGTCATTGTGCTGCATGTCGCCGTTCACGCGCTTTAAGACGTGGTGGCAGGCGGAGCACAGCGATACCAGCGGCTGGCCCGCGTCGCGGGCCGCCATCAGCGCGCGGACGGAGGCAAGCCGCGTGGCGATCTCATCGTTTGATTGCGGATAGACCGCGCCGCAGCACTGCCATTCCGGGATCTCGCACAGCGAAAAGCCGAGCTTTTCCGCGGCAAGCCGCCCGGCCTTATCCAGCTGCGCGCCCTTGGTTTTGAGCGTGCAGCCGGGGAAATAGCTGTAATTCATCTTACCACCCCATCAGATCATGTTCTCCGGGTGGAACACCTCGTCGAAGCGTTCGGCCGTCAAAAAGCCGAGGCTGACGCAGGCTTCCTTGAGAGAGATGTTTTCCTTGTATGCCTTTTTGGCGGTCTTGGCCGCGTTTTCGTAGCCGATGTACGGGTTCAGCGCCGTGACGAGCATCAGGGAGTTGTGGAGATTGTGCTCCATCTTCTCGCGGTTGGCGCGGATGCCGCAGGCGCAGCGGTCGTTGAACGACACGATGGACTCGGCCAGCAGACGTGCCGACTGCAGGAAATTATAGATGCAGACCGGCATGAACACGTTCAGCTCGAAATTGCCCTGCGACGCGGCCATGGACACGGCCACATCGTTGCCCATGACCTGCACGGCGACCATCGTAACGGCTTCGCACTGGGTAGGGTTGACCTTGCCGGGCATGATGGACGAGCCGGGCTCGTTTTCGGGGATGAAGATCTCGCCGAGACCGTCGCGCGGGCCGGAGGCCAGCCAGCGCACGTCGTTGGCGATCTTCATCATGTCGGCGGCCAGCGCCTTCAGCGCGCCGTGGGCAAAGACGATCTCGTCCTTGCTGGTCAGCGCGTGGAATTTGTTCTGCGCGGTGCAGAAATCCTTGCCGGTGAGCGCCGCGATCTCGGCTGCGACGGTCGTGTCGAAGCCCTTGGGCGTGTTGAGGCCGGTGCCGACGGCGGTGCCGCCGAGGGCGAGCTCCTTGAGGGGCTTTACGGCCAGCAGCAGCATCTCGCGGTCGCGCTCCAGGCTCGTTCTCCAGCCGGAGATCTCCTGCGGGAAGGAGATGGGCGTCGCGTCCTGCAGATGGGTGCGGCCGGACTTTACCACGCCCTCGTGCTCCGCCTCCAGCCGGCGGAACGTCGCCGTCAGCGTGTCGATGGCGGGGATGACCTTATCCTCGATTGCGCAGACGGCCGCGATGTGCATCGCGGTCGGGAAGGTGTCGTTGGACGACTGGGACATGTTGATGTCGTCGTTCGGGTGCAGGAGCTTTTTGCCCGCGATCTCGTTGCCGCGGTTGGCAATGACCTCGTTGCTGTTCATGTTGGACTGCGTGCCGGAGCCGGTCTGCCAGACGACCAGCGGGAAGTTGTCCAGCAGCTTGCCGGAGATGACCTCGTCGGCGGCCTGCTCGATGGCGGAAAGCTTTTCCGCGGTCATCTTTTCCGGGCGCAGAGCGCGGTTGGCCCGCGCCGCGGCCTTCTTCAGAATGCCAAATGCGTGGACGATCTCAGCCGGCATCGTCTCAATGCCGACGCCGATCGGGAAGTTGTTGTGGCTGCGCTCGGTCTGTGCGCCCCAGTATTTGTCGGCCGGGACCCGGACCTCGCCCATCGAGTCGTGCTCCATGCGGTATTCCATAAGCGCGTTCTCCTCTTTATATTATAAATTTTGTGTTCAGATCTCGACCTGGCGGATGACGTCCTTCAGCTTTTCGGCGCTCGCGCGCAGCTTGTCGATCTCGCCGTCGGTCAGCTGGTTCAGGATCTTGCCGCGCACGCCCTGGTTGTCGACCAGCGCGAGCGTAGACAGGCAGACGTCGGACACGCCGTATTCGCCGTGCATCATCGTCGAGACGGTCAGCGCGGTCCCGGCGGTACTCTGCACGCACTTGCACAGATGGCAGACCGACATGGCGACGGCGTAGAACGTCGCGCCCTTGTTCTTGATGACCTGCGCGCCGGAGGTCTTGACGAACTGCTCGATCTCCTCGTAGTCCTGGTTCCACTTGATGCGGTCATGGTCGGGCGAATGCGCCTTGTAGGAGTCGATGTGGTTGTTGGCGATGTGGACGAGGCTCCAGGGCACGAAGGAGGAGTCGCCGTGCTCGCCGTAGACGTGCGCGTGGACATTCTTCGGGCTGATGCAGAAGCGCTTGGCCAGCGTCGACTGCAGGCGGCTGGTGTCCAGGATCGTGCCGGAGCCGATGATGTGGCTCTCGGGCACGCCGGAGATCTTGTGGAACACGTAGGTCAGCACGTCGACCGGGTTGGAGACGATGATATAGATCGCGTCCGGCGCGGCGGCGGTGATCTGCGGGGTGATGTCCTTGAGGATGTTGATGTTGGCCTGCGCCAGCTCCAGCCGGCTCTGCCCGGCCTTGCGGGGAAGACCCGAGGTAATAATGACAATGTCGGAGCCGGAGGCCGCGTCATAGTCGCCGGAGCGGACGATCGTCGGAGAACAGAACGGCGCGCCCTGATAGATATCCATGGCCTCGCCAAAGGCCTTCTGCTTATTGACGTCGATCAGGACGATCTCGGATGAAATGCCCTGGATCATCAGGTCGTTCGCAATCGTGGAGCCGACGCTTCCCGCGCCGATAACAGTGATCTTGCTCATACACAAAAACCCCCAATTTTAGATTTGAATCGAACAAAATATACCGATATAATTTTATCGGTTACGGTAAAATTATATCGGTATCGGATGAAAAGTACCAATGCTTTTTTACGGCAGGGTATGTGCTTTTTGATATGAAAAATCCAGGAGGATCCTGCCTGCAATGTCAGACAGACGCCTTGTGATCCCGGACAAACTGAACAAATCCGGCCTCGATTTCGCTCATTGCATATTGTTTGTGATATACCAGCGCGTTGAGGTAGAGGCTCTGGTTGTCGCTGCAGGGCAGCTGCACGAGATTCCAGCGCTGGATGCAGTGCTCCGGGATGGCCGGGGCGAGCATGTAGGAGTTCGGGATCTTCTCCAGCAGCGTCATCTGCGCCAGCCGGTCGACGCAGTAGATCTTCCGGCGGACAAGCTCCTCGGGCTTGCCCTGCACGCGGAACATGTCGCCGTGGACGATCTCCGGCAGCCCGTCCAGCTCCGCGCGCATGACGGATTTCCGCCCCGCCAGCGGGTGCGACTGGTTCAGCGTGACCAGATAGTGGTACTTGCTCAGAAGCTCGAAGCTCAGGCCCCGGGCGCTGGTCTGCTCGTCAAAATAGTCGCGGTATTCCGAGCGGAAGCGGATGACGCCGATCTCGGTCTCGCCGCTGGCGAGCGTCTCGAGCGCGATGCGCGCGTGACACTCGCGGATGACCGCGTCGACCGGCTCTGCCTGCGGCAGTCCGGCCAGATACTGCGCCGTCAGATCCAGCATGGCCGCCGAGCGCGGGATGCACACGCGCAGCCGGTTCGCCACGGCCCGCTTGGGCCCCAGCGCCTCGATGGCCTCGGTCTCGCGCAGGATGGACTTGGCGTGCTGCAGGAAGATCGTGCCGCGCGTCGTCGGCCGGACGCCGCGGGTCGAGCGCTCAAAGATGCGGAAGCCCAGCATCTGCTCCACATCGTGCAGGATGCGGCTGAGGTTCGGCTGGCCGATAAACAGGTTCTCCGCGGCCTGCGAGATCGACCGGGTGCGTTCGATCTCAATAATATACTGTAAATGCTGTGTGTTCATGCCGATACCTCCGCTGCTGTTTTATATCAATTATAATATACCAATTTTTGCGCCGTTTTGCAATGCAGGGGCCCTTGGCGCTCTGCACAAAATCATATACCCTTTTCACTCGTTTCTTGGTGCTTTTCGCGGCCAATCCGCAGCGGCAGCTCCACGTGGAACGTGTTGCGCCCGTCCCGGCTCTCGGCCCAGATCTTCCCGTGATGCGCCTGTACGATCGCCTGCGCGATAGCGAGCCCCAGACCGAAGCTCCCGCTGCGCGTCCGGGCCGGATCGGCGCGGGTGAAGCGCTTGAAGATCTCCTGCAGCTGCTGCGGCGAGAGGGCCGGGCCCTCGTTTTCGAGCGAAAGATGGCAGCTGTGCCGCCCGCTGCGCTGCAGCTGCAGCCGGACGGTGCCGCCGGAGGCGTATTTGAGGGCGTTGTCGAGCAGGATCTCCACGAGCTGGCCGAGCTGCCGCTCGTCGCCGCTTACCGTCAGCTCCGGCTCCACCTGCGTCTCGAGCGTCAGCCCGCGCTCATAGAGCGCGGCCTCAAACAGCAGCGCCGAGGTCTCGGCGATCTCGCTGAGGCAGACGGGGGCAAACGCGGCCTGCGGCCGGGCGTTTTCCGCCCGCGCCAGCTCCAGCAGCCGCTCGACCAGCGCGCGCATCTGCTGCGCCATGGTGCGGATGCCGTCGGTGAACTGCTGCTTCTGCGCCTCGTCGTAGTCCGGGCTCTGCAGCAGCTCGGTGTTGGTGAGGATGACGGTCAGCGGGGTCTTGAGCTCGTGCGAGGCGTCGGCGACGAACTGCTTCTGCTGCCGCCAGGCCGTCTCCACCGGGCGGACCGCCCAGCGCGCCAGCAAAATCGCCAGCCCGATCAGCGCCAGCAGACTCCCGCCGCCGATCAGCAGGCTGCTGCGGACGAGCCCCTGCAGCGTCTGCTGCTCGCTGGAGATATCGGCGAAGATCACGCTGCCGTCCACGCGGCAGAAGCGCAGATGATAGGCCGGGATCTCGCCGATGTCCGCCTCGGACGCGGAAGCGGCCGCGGCGACGGCGCGCAGAAAGCTGCGGTCGGTCAGGTCATAGTCGGTCGAGCCGATCGCCACGAGATTGCCGAACGCGTCGGTCCGCAGCACGAAATACGGCAGACGCACCTGCCGCGACTGCCCGGGCGGGATGGGCTCAAAGGGGTTGGCCGCGATGGCCTGCATCATGCTGATCGACTGCGCGCGCAGATCCTGCCGGGTCATCGTATAGGACATCCCGAAGATCACGCCCAGCATCACCGCGGCGACCAGCACGATCACAAGAACGATCTTGATGCGAAGCTTCCGGATCATGCTCCCTCCACCTCCAGATGATAGCCCAGCCGCCGCGCGGCCTCGATGTGCACGTTCGAGCCGATGGCCTTGAGCTTTTTGCGCAGGAAGCCGACGTAGACCTCCACATGGTTTTCCACCGCGTTCGAGTCAAAGCCCCAGACGCGGGCGAGAATGGCCTCCTTGGAGACATTCTGTCCCTTCATCTGCAGCAGATACCGCATCACGTCAAACTCGCGCGCCGACAGCCGCAGCTGTTTTTCACCGCACACCAGCGTGCCGGAGGACAGGTCGAGCGCCGTGTTGCCGTAGGAGAGCTCGTTCACCTCCGCGCCCTGCCGCCGCAGCAGCGCGCCGATGCACGCCAGCAGTTCCCGCGTGTCAAAGGGCTTCGTCAGGTAATAGTCCGCGCCCGCGTTGAGCCCCTCGATCCGGTCTTCGAGCGAAGACCGGGCCGTCAGCATCAAGATCGGTGTCCCGCAGCGCCGGGCCCGCACCTGCCGCGCGACCTGATACCCGTCCAGCCCCGGCATCATCACGTCCAAAATCAGCAGATCGTACACCCCGGTCTCGGCATACTCCGCCCCCGTCTCGCCGTCATAGACCGCCTCGACGGCAAATCCCTTCCCCTCCAGCATCGCCCGCAGCGAATCCGCCAGCAGTTTTTCATCTTCCACGATCAGAATCTTCATATGTGTGTCCTCTTTGAGTTGGTAAATGGATATCTTTCCTGAAAGCCTTCCCCTACGAGGGGAAGCCATAGAGAAGCGCAGTTCCAAAGCCTCCCCTTCCAGGGGAGGTGGCTCGGCGCAGCCGAGACGGAGAGGTCGTGCCGGGAAGAGACAACCTCTCAGTCGCCTTCGGCGCCAGCTCCCCTGGAAGGGGAGCCTTTGGGT
>OJOJ01000598.1_pt1 | contig 11173 bp, 7 predicted proteins | sample 1598041 | NCBI WGS metagenome assembly OJOJ01 (sample SAMN01915218, study PRJEB22387) | human gut metagenome | isolation source: stool | host: Homo sapiens | place: USA
GCAGCACCGACACCATCCTGCCCCACGCCTGCGCCTACGCGCGGCCCATCCTCATTGCCGCCCCGCTGATGATCTCCAGCCTGGTGATGAACAACATCCTGCGGTATGAGGGCAAGGCCAGCTTTGCCATGATCGGTCTGGTCACCGGCGGCGTGCTGAACATCGCGCTGGACCCGCTGTTCATGTTCGTGTTCGGGCTGGGCACCGCCGGGGCCGGTATTGCCACCGCCCTGAGCCAGAGCATCAGCTTCTGCATCCTGCTGTCCATGTTCCTGCGGGGCAAAACGGTCAGCCAGTTCCGCCTTTCGACCGTCACCCGCGAAGCCCGCGATTTCGGCCGCATCTTGCTGGGCGGTGCGCCCAGCTTTGGCCGTCAGGGCCTGAACAGCATCGGCGGCATGCTGCTGAACCTTGCCGCCCGCAGCTACGGCGACGCCGCCGTGGCCGGTATGAGCATCGTGTCCCGCATCTTCATGTTCATCATCTCGGTGGCCATCGGCGTGGGACAGGGCCTGCAGCCGGTGGCATCCTTCAACTACGGTGCCCGCAAATACCGCCGGGTGCGGCAGGCCGCCATCTTCACCATCGAAGCGGCCTTCTGCATGCTGGTGGTGCTGGTGGGCCTGTGCTGGGTGAACGGCGATGCCCTCATCCGTCTGTTCCGCGATGACCCCGCCGTCACCGCCGTGGCGCTGCCCGCCTTCCACTACCAGTGCCTGGCCATGCTGCTGCAGCCCATCATCGTGGTGGCCAACATGACCTTCCAGAGCGTGGGCGCGTCCGGCCGGGCCACCTTCCTAGCCTGCTGCCGACAGGGCGTGTTCTTCATCCCGCTCATCCTCATCCTGCCCCGCACCCACGGGCTGTTCGGCGTGGAGATCTGCCAGCCCATCGCGGATGTGCTCACCTTCCTGGTGTCCCTGCCCTTCCTGATTGCATTTCTGCAGCAGCTGGGCCGGATGGATGACGCCGAACAGAGCAAAACCGCGTCCTGAACTTCTGTCATAAATCTGTAACCATCAGCCGCGCATTTTCTGCAATGGAATGCGCGGCTGTCTCGTATTCCAGATGAACCGGAACTTTCTTCCGGGTGCGTTTTTCCATTCCAGACAGTAGCATCTGCATTTTGCATTGCTTTTTGTATTGTTCTAAGAGGAGTGATCCCATGAAAAAGACCGTTTCCCGTCTGGGCAGTGCTGCTCTGTGCGTAACCCTGAGCCTTGCGCTGGGCTGCGGCTGCGCGGTAATGCCGCCTGCCTCCTCCGAGAAACCCGCTTCCTCGGCAGTGTCCGTTCCCACCGACGCCGAGGGCAAGCCCCTGTACGATGCCACCCGGCTGGACGACGGCCGCCTGCGCATCCTGTACGGCTACGACAACTCCGGCGACTGCCGCACCGTCCTGTGCGGCAGCAAAGTGCTGTACCAGTCTGCCCGCAGCGAAAACGTGAGCCTGCTGCAGGATATCGTGACCGGCGAAACGAACTACTGGTTCCGCACCTGGTCGGACTCCACCGGCCGGGGCGGCCGCCGCAGCGCCCTGTACGACAAGGACGGCAGCGAAGTGATGGCCTTTGACGGCGAGCAGAGCGCCACCATCCAGAACGGTCTGCTGGTGCTGCAGGAGAGCAGGATGGTCGGTGACAGCTACGATGTCGACTATGACAGCTACGGCACCTGCAGTGTCATCGACCTTGCCACCGGCGAGAGCCTGCCGGTGCCGGAGGGTGCCTACAGCTGCATCGTCTGCGGGGACGCACTGGTATTCAACTGCTACGCCCGCCCGGCAGACCTTGCCGCAGACGAATGGGACGACGACCCCAGCCTGCACAGCTGGGTCACTGTCCAGCAGAAGGACGGCACCCAGACCTATGGGTCCTCCACCTCCACGGCCAGCCGCATTTCCTATGAGCCGGATGAACTGGACGACTGGGTGGAACTGGACATCTCCCATGCAGACGGCAGCCCGGTCGACCAAGTCCTGCACAACCCTGCCACCGGGGAGGGCCTGCGCGGCTACCGGCAGACCTGCGGCCACGGTACGGCAGCTTTCCTGACCCCAAGCGGCACCTATCAGCTGCGGGACCTGACCACCGAGGACCGGGGCGTGATTGCCGAATTCGACGCCCTGCCCAGCAACTATTTCCCGGGGTATGTGGTCACCTGGAACGTGGACAGTGACTATCGTTATTCCCTGCACGACCTTTCCACCGGGGAGGTCACACCGCTGTATGCTGTCAGCCTTGCCGGGAACCGCATCGCCCTGTATGCGCAGGACGGCAGCCTGAAGGTCTACGACACCGACACCGGAGCACTGCTCACCGACGTGAACGCCGGGACCATTGGGGACGATCAGCGCGTGACGCTGGACTGTGAGGAGGACGGCTTTGTCTGGATGGAGCTGCGGGATGCCGACAGCTATGAGATCGCTGCCATCCGGGTGTACGGCCCCGAAGGCCTCGTCTCCGACCTGAGCAGCCTGAATGAGACCTACAATTATCTGGGCTACCTCACCGCCGATGCCAACGGCAGGCCGCTGTACTACGGCACCCGCAGCGTTCCCGGCAGCAGTTACGCCACCGGATGCGATGTGCTGGACGAAACCGGCAACGTGGTGATGCAGGGCCTTGGCAGCTGCTACAGCTACTACGACAACAGCCTGAACGCCCTGCCGGACCATGTATTCGTGGCACGGCGTGGCTTCTATTACGGCTGGATGGACACCGACGGCAACTGGCTTTACTGCCAGAGCATCTTCTCGTCCGTCAATGCCGATGACGAACTCGGTTACTGAACCATGACAGGAGGTTTTTTCTGATGAAAAACACGAAAATTTCCCGCCGCAGCTTTCTGCTGGGTCTTGCCGCCTGCTCTGCCGCCGGGGTCCTGACGGCCTGCTCCGGCAGCAGCGGGCCTGCTTCGTCTGCTTCCACCGCCCCGGAGCCCCCTGCTTCCTCGGCTGCCAGTGAGGTGACCGCCGCACCGTTCCTGACCGTGGAGGACTTCCCTGCCCTGGACGGCAGCACGGCCTGCATCCCCCTGATGGCACAAATGCTGGCCGACACCACCGGCATGGACCTGGAAGAAGCCCAGAGCATCATTTCGGTCAGCACCACCGCTTATGCCTGGGAGAGCTTTGGTCTGTACAACACCGACACCAAAATGCTGGTGGTGTACGAAGCCCCGGATTCCGTCAAGGAAGAGCTGAAGGCCGCCAACGTCCAGCTGGAGCAGAAGCCCATCGGCGTGGACGCACTGGTGTTCATCGTGAACGAGGACAACCCCGTGACCGACCTGACCCAGCAGCAGCTGCGGGACATCTACGCCGGAAAGATCACCAACTGGAAGGACGTGGGCGGCCAGGATCTGGACATCGTGGCCTTCCAGCGCCGGTCTGACTCCGGCAGCCAGACCCTGTTCCAGAAGCTGCTCATTCAGGGCGGCGAACTGATGGACCCGCCCACCGAGCTGGCCCCCACCGCCATGGGTGAGCTGGTGGACAGCATTGCAGAGTATAACAACTCTGCCAACGCCATCGGTTTCTCCGTCTATTACTACATCGACCAGATGTATTCGAAGCCCGGACTCCGCCTGCTGGCCGTGGATGGTGTGACCCCCAGCAATGACACCATCGCCAGCGAGAGCTACCCCCTGTGCAACGAGTTTTATGCGGTCATCCATGGGAATGCCGCCCCCGACAGCCCCCAGCGGAAGGTCTACGACTGGCTGAGCACCGACGAGGGCCGCCGATGCATCGAAACGGCAGGGTATGTGGCCTGCGGCGGAGCGGCTACACCACCAGACACCACAGCGGCGTCGTGATGAGCGACAGCACCGTAGAGAGGGCCGTACACTTGCTGGCGAACGCAGAATCGGCACCGTACTTCTCGGCAAGGATGGCAGTAGTGCCGCCCATTGGCATCCCCGCCAGAACAACAGCGACCCCGGTGGCCAGCTCTCCCACATGGGCTGCGCGGCAGCCCACCAGCACCACCAGCGGCATCAGGAACAGCCGGATGACACAGTAGAGGATGGCGTCCCGGTCCAGCAGCGGGTGGAGGTCGCAGCTGCCGATGATAGCCCCGATGAGGAGCATCGACATGGTCATGTTGCAGTTGCTGGTGCACTGGAGAGCTTTGCCGAGAAAGGCGGGCAGCTGGCACTGGGTCAGCATGAGGGCCATGCCCACGAACACCGCCAGAATACAGGGGTGAGTCAGGGTCTTGCGGAGGACGGCGCGGTGGCGCGTCCTTCTCCCGGGGCTGGCGGCTGCATCGTCCTGCATGAAGTAGGACACGCCCATCGACCACATCACGATGCGCTGCGGGATGAGGTAAACGGATGTCAGCAGCAGCCCCACTCCGCCGAACAGGCCCTCGGTCAGCGGACTTCCCAGAAAGCCCGCGTTGGAGCAGACCGTGCCGTACTGCATCACAGCCTTCCGCGCGAAGGCGTAGCGGTCATAGCAGACCGCGCAGATCACGCCATAAAACACCTGCAGCACGATGGACAGGATGAGGATGTCCCGCGTGCTGCGGAAGATCTCCGCATTGAACTCGATGCGGAACGACTGGATGATGTTTGCCGGCAGGATGAGAAAGAGCAGCAGGTCGGTCAGGCAGGCGCGGCCCTGCTCGGTGATGATGTGCTTCTTCGTCAGAAAGATGCCAATGGCCAACAGCAGCAACATCTGCGCCTGCAGGCTCAGCATAGTGGAAAATTCAGGCACAGATATTCCCCTCTCGTTTGAACGTCCTCTTTTGATGAATTTTCGATGAATTTATTATACCGGCATGGTGCGGGAAGTGCAAGGCCCGCAAGCCCTCCGGCAGCATGATTTTTCCGAATGGTCGGATACCGCCACACCGCAAAAAGCAAAAGCCCCGCGATACACGCCGCCTTTCGGCGGTATATCGCAGGGCTTTTTTGGAGCTGGTGACAGGAGTTGAACCTGCAACCCACTGATTACAAATCAGTTGCGCTGCCATTGCGCCACACCAGCTTATTTTATTGTTTTCCGAAGGGCGGTCTGCCGATTGATAATGCCTTCCGCCTGTGACAAATCACTGGTTTATAGGATAGCAGAAACCACGCAAATTGTCAATATCCACTCGTGTTCTCGGATGGGAAGCGTCGGGCAGCGTGAGCACTTTTTTCCTGTTCGTTCAACGGTTCGTTTCCCGGGCTGTGCAGCGGCAGCAGGCATGTTCCGGCAGGCAGAGCCATGCCGCGCCGGCGCGGGCTGCAGGCACAGCGCCCCGCCGGCAGCGTTTTGGCCGTATCAAACCGATAAAACCGCTTGCAAGGCGGGGTTTGCAGCGCTATAATTAAATTGGGATATTATATAGAAATGCCGTCTGCTTCCCGGTGCGGCGCCTGCGGCAGCAGCCTTGACGGCGGACAAACCCAGAGGATTTCTGTGAGGAGAGTTGTTTATGTGTCAGATCAGGGTGAATCTGCGCCGATGGGCCTGCCTTCTGGCAGCGCTGGCGTGCCTGCTTGCGCTGCTGCCGCTTCCTGCACACGCAGCGGGAGCCGCGTCAAAAGTGGTGCGTGTGGGCTGGTATGAGGACGCCTACAATATCACGGGCAAGAACGGCGAGCGCAGCGGCTATGCCTACGAATACGAGCAGTCGGTCGCGGCATACACCGGCTGGACTTACGAATACGTCAAGGCCGGCTGGTCGGACCTGCTCCAGATGATGAAAAGCGGCGAGATCGACCTGATGGCTGGTGTTTCCTACACCGAGGACCGTGCACAGGACATGCTGTTCAGTGAGCTGCCGATGGGCCGGGAAATCTATTATCTGTATGCCGACCTGACCCACACGGACATTTCGGCCTCGGACCTGCGCACTCTGAACGGCAAACGCATCGCCCTGCTGAAAACCAGCGTGCAGGCCGCCCAGTTCTATCAATGGGAGGAGGATCACGGCCTGCATCTGCAATATGTGTGGTCCAACAGCTTCGAGCAGGGCAAGCAGCAGGCGCAGGGCCGCGAGATCGACTGCGTCATTTCCACCGAGACGCCTGCCTGGGTGGAATACGGCATGTCTGCCATTGCCCAGACCGGCGGCTCCGACATCTACTTTGCCATCAGCAGGACCCGGCAGGACCTGAAGGAAGAGCTGGATCACGCCATGCGCAAGATGGAATTCGACAAGCCGTTTTACGCTGACGAGCTGTACCAGCGGTATCTTTCTGCCTCCTATACACCTGTGCTGTCCAGCGAGGAACAGGACTGGGTCACGCAGCATGGAGACATCCGGATCGGTTTTCTGACCAGCGATGCCGGCATCAGTACCTATGTGCCGGAGAGCGGGCAGCTGGTGGGAGTGATCAACGACTACATCACCTTTGCATCCGACAGCATCAGCAACCAGAAGCTGGATTTTTCACTGGTCGGGTATGATTCCATGGAAGAGGAGATCCAGGCCTTGAAAGACGGCCAGATCGACCTCATCTTCCATTTTGCCCAGAACCCCTATGTAGCGGAAGAGAACAACTTCGTTCTGTCCAACACGGTCCTGACCCTGAACATGGCGGCAGTCACAGCGCAGAATTCCTTCAACGAGAACCATGCGAACACCGTTGCTCTGCTGAAGGATGACCTGCTGCTGAAATGGTACGTTTCTTACTGCTATCCGGACTGGAACATCGTCGAGTACAATTCCCTGAAGGATGCCGAGGCAGCCATGCGCAGCGGCGAAAACGACTGCCTGCTTGCCGAATCCGGCGAGGTCGCGAAGTACCGTGAGGACAAAAGGCTCCACAGCGTTTTCCTCACGCAGGACGGCAATGTCTCTTTTGCCGTGGCACGCGGAGATGTCACCCTGATGTCGATTCTGAACAAGACCCTGCGCACGATCCCGGCCTCCATGCTGACGGGTGCGCTGCCCATGTACGAGGCCTCGCTGGAAAAGGTGACCGTGACCGACTTTGTAAAGGATAATTTTCTTGTCGTCTCCGTGATGCTGATCACCTTCTTCGGGATGATCCTGGCGGTCATCCTTGTCTCGCTGCGCCGGTCGCGCATCGCTGAGGCAAACGCCAAGGAAGCCGCCCGGCAGGCCCGGAAGCTGAACCAGAAATTGCAGGAAAGCCAGCGAGAGCTGCGGGCGGCCCTGCAGCAGGCGGAGAGCGCCAACTCGGCCAAGACCACCTTCCTGAGCAACGTGTCTCACGACATCCGTACCCCGATGAACGCCATCGTGGGCCTGGCCAGCCTGATGGAAAACGACCTGCAAAACCCGGGCAAGCTGCAGGGCTACATTGACAAGTTGAAGACCGCCAGCTGGCATCTGCTGAACCTCATCAACGAGATCCTGGACATGAGCAAGATCGAAAGCGGCAAGGCCACCCTGAACATCCAGCCCTTCCGCATGGCCGAGCAGATCGCGCAGGTGGACAGCGTGATCCGCCAGCAGGCCGTGCTGCGGGACCAGCAGTTCACCGTACAGGTCCACGACCTGCTCCACGAGAATGTGGAAGGCGACGCCACCCGCCTGCGGCAGGTACTGCTCAACATCCTGTCCAATGCGGTCAAGTACACCGGCCATGGCGGCAGCATCTCGCTGAATGTGGAGGAGATCCTCCGCAGCGGCCACTATGCCCGCTACAAGTTCACCGTCACCGACAACGGCATCGGCATGAGCGAAGAGTTTCAGAAGCACATTTACGAGTCCTTCAGCCGGGCCGAGAATTCGGTAACCAACAAGGTGCAGGGCACCGGTCTGGGCATGGCCATCACCAAGAACATCGTGGACATGATGGGCGGTGTCATCACGCTGCAAAGCCAGCTGGGCAAGGGCACCCGCTTCGAGGTGGTGCTGGACTTCAAGATCTGCGAAGAAACGGCGCAGGCAGCACCCGCCGTCTGCCCTGCCCCGGCGCAGGACAGCCCGTCGCTGCACGGGATGCGCTTCCTTTGCGCCGAGGACAACGAGATCAACGCCGAGATCCTGCAGTCCCTGCTGGAGATGCAGGGCGCTTCCTGCACCATCTGCCGCGACGGTGCCGAGGTCGTGGAGAAATTCCGGACCGTGGCCCCCGGCGAGTACGACGCCATCCTGATGGACGTGCAGATGCCCGGCATGGACGGCTACGAAGCCACCCGGATGATCCGCAGCGGTGCAAACCCGCTGGGCCGGACCATTCCCATCATCGCCATGACAGCCAACGCCTTTGCCGAGGACGTCAAAAAGAGCCTGGATGCCGGCATGAACGCCCACCTGTCCAAGCCAGTGGACCTGAACGCACTGGAGCAGACCCTGCAGCGCTTCCGCTACGAACCGTCTGCGGAGCAGCCGCAATAACCGACAGCATAAAAGCCCTGCCGCTGAAAATCAAGCGGCAGGGCTTTCTGTTTGCAGTCCGGTCAGGCAAGGGCCTGCTGGATCTTTGCAAAGTCGGCCAGGGTAAGGGCCTCGGGGCGGATGCGGGCGTCGAACCCGGACGCCTCGATGGCGGCAATGACCTTTTCCTTGGGCAGGTTCAGGCCGCCTGCAATGGCGTTGGCCGCAGTCTTGCGGCGCTGGCCAAAGGCCGCACGGATCAGTGCAAAGTAGCCGTCCTCGTCCTCCACCTGCACGGCGGGGGTGGGGCGGATGTCCATGCGCACCACGGCGCTGGTGACCTTGGGGGCCGGGTAAAAGCTGCCCGGCGCAGCGGTGAACATCAGCCTGGAGGCGGCGTAGTAGTTCACTGCACAGCTGATGGCACTGGAAGCCCGGGTGCCGGGCACGGCGGCCAAGCGGTCGGCGGCTTCCTTCTGCACCATCACGGTCAGGCTCTCGATGGGCAGGCGGTCGCCCAGCAGCTTCATGACGATGGGGCTGGTGATGTAATAGGGCAGGTTGGCGCACACGGCCACCGGCATGCCCGGGAACTCTGCCGCAATGAGGGCTTTCAGGTCCACCTTCAGCACGTCCTGCAGCACCAGCTTGAAGTTGTCCACCCCGGCCATGGTCTCGGCCAGCAGCGGCGGCAGGCGCTCGTCCACCTCAATGGACACCACCTTGGCGGCACGCTTGGCCAGCTCTTTGGTCAGCACACCGATGCCGGGGCCGATCTCGATGACGCCGTAGCGCTTGTCCACCCCACTGGCATCCACGATCTTGGTGGGGATGCCCGGATTGATGATGAAGTTCTGTCCAAAGCCCTTGGAGAGCGCAAAATCGTATTTTTCGCACAGGGCACGGATCACGGAAATGTCGGTCAGTTCGGGCATGGAGGCCATCCTTTCTCAGAAAAAGGCTGTTGCAGGGTATGCAGCAGCCTTTGGGGTCATTGGTACTATTGGCGGCAGGTCACTCTCCCAGTCAATGCCTGACGGCATTGCCAGCCCCCTCGGAGACGGGGCCTTTTGGCGTAACCGGACAAGCTCCGGCAAACGATCTGCTTTGCCGCACGGAAAAGTCTCCCTCCCAGAGGGAGGTGGCGCGGCGCAAGCCGTGACGGAGGGAGTTTACTGTGCCGCAGAATCGGCCGCCGCTTCGCTCTGTGCAGTGTCTGCCGATCCTTCCGGTGCATCCGTCTCCGGTGCAGTCTCGGCGTCAGCGGCGGTGCTGTCGGCAGCCTCCGAAGCAGCAGCGGAAGAAGCACTGTCGTTGGCACCGGCCACGGTGGTGGTGCCGCTGAGCTGCTGGGCTGCGCTCACGGCGCGCTGGACCTGCGGGTCCGTGGTCGGGGTGTAGTCCAGATAGGAGTTGGCTTCATCCGCGCTCAGGGCGCGCTCCACATCCACGCTCAGGCCCGTGCCGTCAAAGCTGGTGCCGTCGCCGCAGAGCAGCTTTGCCACCGTGATGCTCACGGCGCTGCCGTCCGACAGGCGCTGCGGGCTGCTCTGGATGGTGCCCTTGCCCATGGTGGTGGTGCCCACCAGACGGGCACCGCTCATGGTGCGCAGGCTGGCGGCGAACAGCTCCGCTGCGCTGGCGGTGCTGCCATTTACCAGACACACCAGAGGCAGGGCCGTCTCGGTCTCGCTGTCGCTGCTGCCCACCACGGTGCGGTTGCCGTTTTTATCCTCGGCGTAGGCCACCGTGCCCTCCGGCGCGATCAGATTGATGCAGCTGATGGCATCATCCAGAACGCCGCCGCCGTTGTCACGCAGGTCAAACACCAGGCTGGCGGCACCATTGGCGCTCAGGGCGCGGATGGCGTAGTCCAGCTCACTGGGGGTGCTGCCGTCGAACTGACGGATCTTGATATAACCCACATCGCCCAGCATCTGATAGTCCACCGTGGTGCTGGTGTAGCCGGAGTGGGTCAGGTCTGCCGTATGGGAGGATGCCGCGCTGTCCAGCCAGGTCACGGTGACGGTGGTGCCGGCCTCGCCCTGCAGGCGGGACTGCACCGCATCCACGGTGGTCAGGCTCTTGACGTCGGTGTCGCCCACGGCGGTGATGTAGTCGCCCACCACGATGCCGGCTTCCTGGGCAGGCGAGCCGTCGTATACCTTGGTCACCTTGGCGTAGCCGGTCTGGTCCAGACCCAGCTCCACGCCGATGCCCATGATGGTGCCGTTCTGCACATTGACCAGCTCGGTGTAGGCGGTAGCGTTATAGTAGCGGGCGTACTTGTCGCCGGTGCCCAGCAGGTAGCCTGCGGTCAGGCGGTCGTACAGCGTGTTTTCGTCGATGGTGTAATAATCGTTGCTGCGGACGTAGCGGTCCACCTCTGCGATCTTATTGTACATGCTCTCTTTTTCCTTGACGCTGCTCACCGTGCTGTCAAACAGACGCATGGCCACCAGCATGGTGATGGAAAAAGTGACCGTCATGGCAAGGATCACGATGGTGACCGCCATGCCGATGGAGATTTTACGGTTCATGTCAGCTTCCTCCCTGTCAGAACAGCAGCATCATGAAAATACTGCCCAGCAGCGAGAGTACAAACACCCCTGCCAGCAGCAGGCAGGCGATGCGCAGCATCCGCTTACGTTTTTGTTCGTTCATAAAAACCAGACTCCTTCACGATGGATCAATTGTGCGGGAACGGGATGTAGCCGCGGGGGTTGACGGCGTTGGCCTTGCTGCCGCCCTTCCACACCTCCAGATGCAGGTGGTTGCCGGTGGAATTGCCGGTGCTGCCCACATAACCGATGATCTCACCCTGCTTGACATACTTGCCCGCCGAGGTGGCCACCGAGCGCATATGGCCGTAGAGGGTGGAG
>OJOJ01000607.1_pt1 | contig 11045 bp, 7 predicted proteins | sample 1598041 | NCBI WGS metagenome assembly OJOJ01 (sample SAMN01915218, study PRJEB22387) | human gut metagenome | isolation source: stool | host: Homo sapiens | place: USA
AAAGCTGGTTCCTTGAATGCATAACAATCCTGTCCCGATACCCCCAATGCGTTTGCATTGGATGAAGGTAGAGATGCCTGAGGCGAACAATGCCATGGATACCAGGAAACTTGTGGTTTCCAAATCCAGTTTCAATGCTCCTGCAATAATAAGAGGCGGAGTGATGATGGCTACAAAAATGGCTAATAAATGTTGTATGGCCGCAAAGATAGCTTCTCGTACAGGAGGACGGTCATTCAGTCCGTAAATCAGCCCTGTTGTATGAGTTGAGGTTGCTTTTTCCTCCATACGATTATCTTATTTTGATTTCACAATTGTCCAGACTGTCAATGATAGCCAGCGATTCAATGCGTATGCCTGCGTTGCGTAAGTAATCACCACCGTGTTGGAATGACTTCTCGATGATAAAGCCCATACCGGCAAGTTCGGCTCCTGCTTTCTCTACCAGGTCGATAATACCTTTGGCGGCATTGCCATTGGCAAGAAAGTCATCAATGAAAAGAACGCGGTCTCCTTTTTGGAGAAAGTCCTTACTTACACAAACGTCGTAAGAACGGTCTTTGGTAAAAGAATATACACTGGTGGTGAGCATGTTTTCCATGGTAACGGGTTTTTTCTTCTTTGCGAAGACCACAGGAAGCTCAAGCAGGTATCCCACCATGATGGCGGGTGCGATTCCGCTGGCCTCGATTGTCATTACTTTATTGATATTGGTCGAGGCAAAACGACGTACAAATTCCACAGCTATGGATTTCATTAAAATGGGGTCCATCTGGTGGTTGATAAAGCTGTCCACCTTGAGTACGTTGCCCTCGCGCACAATGCCGTCCTTGCGGATACGATCTTCCAGCATCTTCATAAGCAGTCTTTGTCCTCCAGCCTTTTTCCATTCCGGGGCACAAAGCTGTGCCCGCAACCTGTATGTATTTTACCTAGTATAACGGAAGTGCCTGCCTTTGGCAAGTGGCTTTGTGCCCAAATTTGAAAAAATCCGGGCTGCATCTGCGTGGGCTTTTTCCAAAAGCATGCCTATGGCAAAAAGCACCGAAACTCCGCAAAACAGTCCTGTAATTTTTGGCTTTCGGCGCTCTTGTGCTTTGCTGATTTTTGAGTATACTTGGAAGAAAGACCGGTGCCTGTACGCCGATCGGAGGAGAGGGAGAACGGTTATGAAAACGGGACTTGTACTGGAAGGCGGGGCTATGCGCGGCATGTTCACCGCCGGTGTTCTGGATGTGCTGATGGAGCACGGCATCGCGGTGGACGGTGCCATCGGTGTTTCGGCGGGGGCCGTGTTCGGCTGCAACTATAAGTCGCACCAGATCGGGCGCACCATCCGCTACAACACCGAATACTGCAAAGATAAGCGCTACGCCAGCTTTGGCAACCTGCTGCGCACCGGCAACCTGTACAGCGAGGATTTCTGCTACCACGAGGTGCCCGAAAAGCTCGACCCGTTCGACGACAAGGTTTTCCGGGAATCCCCCATGGATTACTTTGTGGTCTGCACCGATGTCCGCACCGGCGACCCCATCTATCATAAGTGCCGCACCGGTGATGCGGAGGATGTGCGCTGGATGGAAGCCTCGGCATCTATGCCGCTGGCCGCAAAGATCGTCAAGATCGGCCATTACGGCCTGCTGGACGGCGGCGTTGCCGATTCCATCCCCATCCGCTTCTTTGAGTCCATCGGCTACAAGCGGAACCTCATCATCCTGACCCAGCCCAAGGGCTTCGTGAAAAAGAAGAACCCCATGCTGCCCGCCATCCGTGCGCGGTATCTGCGCTATCCGGCCTTCGTGGCAGCGGTGGCCGACCGTCACGAGCGATACAACGAGGCCCTCTCCTACATCGCCATGCAGGAGGCATCGGGCAAGGACTATGTCATCCGCCCGCCCATCCCGCTGGAGATCGGCGCTATGGAGCGCGACCCCGCCCAGCTGCGCCGGGTCTACGATACCGGCCGCGCCGTGGCGGAGAATCAGCTGGATAAGATCGAGGCTTTCCTGAATGAAGTGAAGGAGATGGAGGAATAACCTCTCCGTCACGCCTACGGTTCACGGTCAGCCGCCTCTTTGTCCAACCTCTCAGTCTGCTTCGCAGACAGCTCCCCTAGTAGGGGAGCCTCTGGCGAAGAGATAAAGCTTTCCGCCATGCCAAGGCCTCCCCTCGGTAGGGGAGGTGGCAGCGTGTAAGCGCTGACGGAGAGGTTATCCCCTAACAGAAAAAAGCAGGCCCCTGCCCTTCCGGGCGGAGGCCTGCTTTGCTTTTATCTCTTACGGGACATCGGTCTCGGAGATGGGCGTATCCAGCTCATCGGCGGGCGCGGAGGCGTCCGCTGCTGCTTTTCCGCCCTTTTTCTCCTTGCGGGGCGCTTTCTTCTTTTCGGGCTTGCCGCCCTTGGGGCCGCGCTTGCTGCGAATGCGCTTTGCCAGCAGCAGGAGCAGCACCAGCAGGGCCGCGCCGCCGGCGCAGAACGCCCAGACGGGAAGTTTGCTGGGCACAAAGGCCACTTCCACCTCGGTGCCGGTGACGGTGAAGGTGGTGTAGCTGCCAAAGCTGCCCGTCTCCACTCGCTGCCAGCTGCCGTCGGCCTGCTTGACATAGACCTTGCCCTCGGCCTTGCCCGGGGTCAGGTAGCGGATCTGATGGGTCTCGTTGCCGTCGTCGGTGAACTCCAGCAGCCACTGCTCGGTGACGCCATGGACGTCGGCTGTGATGTCCTGCTGGGTGACCTGCACCGCGTTGGAGCCGCCGAAGAAGCCGTCCACATAGAAGACCGGGCGACCGTTCTCACGGGTCACGCTGCTGCCCAGCGCCGGGATGTAGGAGGTGTACTCCACATTCACTACGGTGTCGGTGTGGAGGGCATCCAGCACGGGGGTGCTCCACTCGGCGTAGTAGCCCTCCTTCTGGGGGATCTCCGGGTAGTCGGCCTCCGTGAAGGACGCGCCGTAGTCGAAGCTAATCTTCTTGATGGTGTGGCCGTCAGCCTTGAAGACGAGGTTCAGCTTGCGGAAGGCCGTGGGCAGGCCCTCCTGCGCGAGCAGGGTCTCATAAGTGACCGGCTCGGCCTGCCCGGCCCGGCTCAGGCGGTCGATGCCCTGCAGGTCGTCGGAGACGAAGAGGTTGCCCACGAAGCTGCCGTCCTGACCGCCGGAGATGGCGCCCACATACTGCTGGCCTGCCAGCACCGAGACGAGGGCGCAGTTGTTGATGGCGATAAGACTGCCGTCGGTGAGGTCGCTGTCGCTGCCCTGACCCACGATGCCGCCGACGTACTTCTCACCGCTGAGGGCGCATTTTGCCCAGTTGCTGCGGAGCTTTGCGCTGGCCGCACCAGCGATGCCGCCCACCTGATTGACGCCGGTGACGTCGCCGTAGGACTCGCAGGCCGTCACAAGGCCCAGCTCCTCCTGACCCACGATGCCGCCGACCATGTCCTTCTTGGCGGTGACGCTGCCCTCGTTGGTGTTGCCGACGAGGACGGCGCTGACGGTGTAGGAGGTGCGCAGGAGCGAGGTGCCCTCATCCTTGTTGTCCTCCTCGGGGTCCAGCAGGTTCTCGACGCCCATGGTGCCGGCGATGCCGCCTACGTTCATGTCGGCGTCGATGGTGCCCCGGTTGATGCTGTTCTCGATCTTGCCGTCGGACTGGGCGGCGATGAGGTCTTCGGACTCATCCTCATAGATGGTCTTGCTGCCCGGGTCGCTGATCTCCTGCACGGCGTCCAGCATCAGGTTGGACACGACGCTGACCTGTGCGGTCACAGCCCGCATCTTGGCGGTCAGCTGCTCGCTGGAGGTCCGCATGGTGCTGTTGATGTCCTCCAGCTTATCGGTCAGGCCGCTGACCGCATCAAAGAGGGAGTCCTTGGTGTTGGTCAGCTCCGCCGAGGGACGGGGCACCTTGATGGGGTCCTGCTGGTTGAGCCAGTGGAGGATGTCGCGGGTCTGGCTCATCATGTCGGTCAGCCCGCCGAGGCCGTCCTGCATCTGGCCCAGCGCCACAGAGGTATGGACCAGCGTTGCGCTGGTGAGGGCGGCGTCGGTCTTGAGCAGGTCGATGGAGTCGCTCAGGTCATCCATGGCGTCGCTCAGCTTGTCGGAAGCATCGCTCAGCTGATCGAGACCATCCTTGATGCTGCCGCCGCCGTTATTGCCGACCCAGTCCTTGATGTTGTCCATGATGCCGTCGGTGATGCTGCCCATGCCGTCCAGCGCGTCAGAGGCTTTGGTCAGAGCCGCAGCCAGCTCGGGGTGGTCGGAGGCCGAGACGGACTTGGCCGCGCTGCCCACGATGCCGCCCATCTGGGTCGTGATGGTGGAGATGGTTCCGATGGCGCTGGCGATCTGAGAGGTCGCACGGGCGATGTCACTGTCGTTGGACAGGAGAGATGCCGTCCTCAGCAGGCCCATGCCTGCGGTGACGGCCTTCATGGCCGGAGAGAGGCCGCTGCTCAGTGTAAAGACGCTGGCCACAGAGTTGGCCACCTTCAGCAGCTCGATGCCGGTCTTGAGGTTCTGATCGGACTTTGTATCCGGGGAAAGAGAGTCGTAGGCCGAGAGGATGCCGGAGATGGCCTGCGAGGCAGCGGTGTCGTCGCCGGTGTTGATGGATTCCAGCAGCTTCTTGATGCCGTTGGAGATACCGTGCAGGCCGTCGCGGTTATCTGCGGCGGCGTCTGACACCTTATCCAGACTGTCGCTGGTCTTGGCAAGGGCGCGGGAGGCCATCAGCATCTCCGCAGCCATCTCGCGGATGGCCCACTTGAGGCTGCCGGTGGCTTCGGCGAGCTTGGCCATGGCGTCCTCGCCGGTGTCCATGACCGGCTCCAGCTTGGTGAGGGTATCGGCCAGCAAAGTGGAGGCGCGGTCGATCTCGTCGGCCACCTCATCGCCGTAGTCGCTGGCCTGATCGTCCAGCTGGCGTGCCGCTGCAATGGCGGTGTCCATCTGGCTGGTCATGGCGCTGAAGGAATTGGAGATGCTGGTGGTGGAGTTCTCGACGACGCCGGTGGTGTCATCGACAAGGCCGCGCAGAACATCCAGCTCCGAACGGAGACGCTTGATGGTGTCCTTGGAGAGGTCGAGTTCGCGATAGGGTTCCGCCTGACCGGCGATGCCGCCCACGTCCTTGCGGCCCAGCACACGGCCCTGATTGACGCAGCCGGACACAAGGCCGTCGGTACGGCCCACGATGCCGCCCACGTTGTAGCCGATGTGCTCGTAGCCGATGGTGCCGGTGTTGACGCTGGTGAGGATCATGCCGGAGGAGCGGCCCGCGATGCCGCCGGTATCGGTGGCGACATTGGTGGTGGAGCTGCCGCTGTTGTCGGAGGAGTCGATGCTGGCCTTCCGACTGTTGATGTAATCCACCATTTTTGCCGTGAAGCCGTCGGTATCCAGCGAGGCCTCCTGATACTCGGTGTTGATGCTGCCGACGTTCGTACAGCCGGTAATCGCGCCGAGGTTGTAGCCGGTGATGCCGCCGGTGGCAGACTTGCCGGTGACGATGGCCCGGGCGGTACAGTGGTCGATGGTGCCCTCGGCCTCGTTGCGGCCCACGATGCCGCCCACTTCGCTGTCGCCGGTGACGACGCCGGTGAACTGGCAGCTGATGAGGGTGCCGTGGTTGATGCCCACGATGCCGCCGGTGGTGGTGTCCTTGGTGTCCGAGACGGACACGACGCCCCGCACGCTCAGGGACTCGATGGAGCCTTTTTCCTCCACGATGCCGAAGAGGCCCGCCGGGGAGTACTCGCCCGACACCGTCAGGTCGGAGATGGTATGTCCGTTGCCCTTGAACTGTCCGCTGAAGGACGGGATGGGCGCCCAGAACATCCCCTCAAGGGAGAGGTCCTGCTGCAGGACGACGGTCTTGCCCACCGACCACTGATCGTAGGCACAGCTCTTGGCCAGCGAAAGCAGGTCCGAGACGCTGTTGATGTAAATGGTATCGCTGTCGTCAGACGCGAACACCGGCAGAGCGATGCTCAGCGTCAGCACAGCGGCCAGAAGCGCAGCCGTCAGGCGGCGCAGCAGCTTATTCTTCTTCATTCTGCACCTCCTGCGGTCTGTTGTCATCCAGTTCCTGCGCCACATTGCCCGAGATGACGGTCAGCTGGACGTCACCGTCCACGATGGCGTTCATCGTACCGGCCACAGAGCCGTGGATCTCGCCCTGCACGATGCCGTTGACCCGCATCCGGCCATTGCCGCTGCTGCGTGCCACCAGCTTGGGCACGGCGAAGCTCGTCTTATCGACGATTTTAGAGCCAACCAGCAGGATCTGGGGCAGGACGAAGAGGACGAGGAAGATGGAGATGATGGTGCCTCGGCCAAGGCACTGGCCGATGCCCACGATGCAGGCGTCGGAAGTCATCTGGCCGATGAGGATGCCGGACACGGTCATGATGGTGCCGGAAGTCAGGATGGTCGGGAACGCGAAGTTGATGGTCTCGATCATGGCCTGCTCGTGATCCATCTTGTCCTTCAGCTCGCTGAAGCGGGTACCGATGACGATGGCGTAGTCGATGTTCGCACCCATCTGGATGGAGCTGACGATCAGGTAGCCCATGAAGTAGAGGCTGGTGTGGGAGAAATAAGGGAAGGAGAAGTTGAGCCAGATCGCGCCCTGAATGACCACGATGAGCAGCAGGGGCATGCCCACCGACTGGAAGGTGAACAACAGCACCAGCAGGACGATGAAGATGGACACAACGCTGACGACGACATTATCGATGGCGAAGGACTTCTGGAAATCGTACTCGTTGGTGGCGTCACCGGCCATGTACAGCTCGCCGTCCGGGTAATACTTCCGGGCGATGGAGCGGATGGTATCGGTGAACTCATAGGTCGTCTGGCCGGCCTCCAGCGAGGGGCTGAGGTAGATGAGGACGCGGTTGTACTTGTCGCCCTGCAGCTGAGCCAGTGCGCTCTCCATCTTCTCCCGGGCCTCGTGGAGGTCGTCCAGTTCCTCCTGCGAGAGGGAGACGATGCCGGTGTCGGCCTCGTCGCAGACGTAGAGGAACATATCCACAAGGGGCACCCGGTACGAGGCAAAGTTGCCGATGATCTGGCCGTACTCCTCGTTCTCGATGGCGTAGGCGGTGTAGACGAGCTGGGCGGCCTCGTAGTCGAGGTCGGCCATCTCAGAGAACTGGCGGGCGGTGAGCTTGTCTTCCAGCATATAGCCGTCCTGGGCCTCAATGTTGGACAGGCCCTGCGTATGGTCGATCTCGTCGTAGCTTTCCAGCTCCTCCAGCATCTTTTTCTCGACGCTGTAGTCGTCATTCTTGGGGTAGACGAGGGCCACGAGGTTGGATTTCGTAAAATTCTCCTCGATCATCTGGTCCGCGATGAGGGATTCGTTCATCTTGGGCACCTTGATGACATCGTAGCCGTAGGCGTAGGGGCAGAGGCTCGAGAAGTGGTAGGCGATGAGGATGACCACCACGAAGATGGCGGGGACGATCTTACGGGTACGCCATGCAAAGCGGCCCACGAAGGGGATGTCCGGCACGAAGTTCTTGTGCTTGGTCTTGTCCATGTAGGGGCCGAAGAGCATCAGCAGACCGGGCATGACCACGAACACCGAGATCATCGAGAAGAGGATGGCCTTGATGAGGCAGGTGGCCATATCCGCGCCGATCTTGAACTGCATGAACAGCATGGCCACCAGACCGCCGATGGTGGTCAGGGAGCTGGAGCTGATCTCCGGGATGCTCTTGCTCAGCGACTCGATGACAGCTTCCTTCAGCGGCATGGTCTGGTGCTCTTCTTTAAAGTGGTTGCAGAAGATGATGGCATAGTCCAGCGACAGGGCCAGCTGCAGGATGTTCGTCACCGAGTTGGAGACGAAGGAGATGGTGCCCAGCAGGAAGTTGGTGCCCATGTTCAGGATCATGCCCACCACAAAGGTGAGGATGAGGACGGGCACCTCGGCGTAGGTCTGGGAGGTGAAGATCAGCACCACCACAATGATGACGGCGACGTACACCATGATGACCCGCACCTCGGCATCAATGGTCTCCTGCTGGGTGTTGCCCAGCGAGGTGGAGACGTAGATGTCGTAGTCGGCCAGATACTCCTTCACCCGGTCGAGGGCCTCGAGGCACTGGTCATCCTCCTCGGGGTAGTCGAAGGTGATGGAGTAGAGGGCCGATACCGAGTCCTTATTATAGTGGTCTGTGGTGTCGTCGTAGTCCAGCATCTGGACGCCCTTCAGCTCGGTGAGCTGATCGGAAAGTGCGTCAGCCTCGTCGGGGGTGATGTTGGCCACCATGACATCGGCAGAGCCGTAGGTCGTGAACTGATCCTCCATGATGTCCAGACCCAGACGTGTCTCTGATGTCTTGGGCAGATAGGTGGTCATGTCCGTCTCGACCTTGACCCATTTCACCGCGAATACCGTGAAAATGGTCGCCAGAACGACGAACAGGAACACAAGGTTGCGGCGCTCTACGATCTGGCGCGCAAGCTTGTGCATAAAGTCTATCTGTGGTTTTTCGTGTTCGTTCAAAGCGTCCGTCCTCCTTTGTCGTGATTTTTTTGCAGTTTCATCCCCGGGGATGGGCTGCACAGTCGTCTCATAAGCAACCTCCGTTTGATACACAACTTTTGGTGATTTTGTTAAAATTCACACGGCAATATTTGTACAAATGATATAATAAAGCCCGACCTGTCAAAATGCAATCAACAAAGCCGCTCGAATGATAAAATTAACCCATTCTTTGCCGGAGCGAAGCGTGCCTCAGTGCCTGCGCCGCCTGCGCGGGCCTGCATTGACATAGCCGAACACCGTGCCGCACACGCCGCCGACGATATGCATGAAGTTGGCCACGTTGTCCCGCACAAAGATGATGTCATACATCTGCTGGCCCAGATAGAGCGCCGCCACCAGCAGCATGGTCACCGGGATGCCGCCGGAAAAACCGGACAGGGACGCCAGCATGATGAGCATAAAGACGATGCCCGACGCCCCCAGCAGGGCCGTGCGGGGGAACAGAAGGCACTGCAATACGCCCGAGATAAGGGCCGTGAGCAGGATGCCCTTCAGAAGCGGCAGACTGCCGTACTTTTCCTCCATCGGCGGGCCGACCACCAGCAGCAGGAGCATATTGTTGATAAAGTGATCCCAGCTGCCATGCCCCAGCACATGGCCGAAGAGCCGGAAATAGAACAGCGGATCTTTCAGCGAGGAGCGGTAGACGCTGAACAGATGGGTGGTGGTCCAGCCGCCGGTGTACCGGCCCAGAAACAGTGCCCCCAGCGAGAGGAGGAAAAATGTAAGGATGACCGGCGAATTGTACTGGACCGCCAGCGTGAATTTAGGTCGTTTCGTGTCTGTATCCTTCTTTCCCAGCGGGCCGTCCGGGCCGCAAGCTGCGTGATGAAGCAATGATACCATAAGTTCCAAGGCTTTTCCAGATTTTTTCCGCCAGAGAAGCCGATTTTCCGACCCTTCAGCCCCGGGTCTGCACCCAGTAGGCACCCATGCTCTGGCCGGGCTGGTCGGTGACTTCGTCCCGGAGGTAGTCTGCAAGGCCCACGGCCTCCGGCTGCCAGCTGCGGGCGGCCTCCACGGTGGGGTACTCCACCTCGGCGTACCAGAACTCCGTGGGCTGGCCCTCGTCCACATGGTTCACCTCCAGCACCGCGCCGTCGGGCAGCCGGTAGCTGCGGCGGAGCTTCGGGATGAGGGGCTTCGCAATGATCTTCGTCTCAAGGTCGCGGAAAAGTGCTTCGTCGATGTCCCGCTCGATCTCCTCCCGGGCCAGCCCGCCGCCCGACTTGAAGCAGAGGACATAGCTGGTCTTTCCGCCGGTGAGGGCCTCTTCCCGGATGCGGACGGTGGGCTGCACGCTGATGTAGCCCTGCCGCATGGCAAACTCCTCCTCCAGCGCCAGCCCCTCCGGCCAGCCCGTCACCATCCATTTGCGCTCGATCTCCATGATGTTTTCCTTCCTTTCGGCGGTTTTTATATTTATTCTAGCACACTTTTATGGTATTATAAAGAAGCAGCCGACCGCGTGCAAAAGCCTCTCCCTTTGGGAGAGGTGTCACCGAAGGTGACGGAGAGGGCAAGCCGCCTGTGGCAGAGTCTCCGCACAGCGATAAGCAGTTCCTTTGTCAAAGCGATGCTGTCACAGCGTCCGTGCGTTTCCTTCAGCATCCTTGCCCTCTCAGGCGCTTCGCGCCAGCTCTCCCAAAGGGAGAGCCTTAAAAAGCATCAAGGAGCAATCATATGAAATCAGACCGCACCTACCCCATTTATAAAGTAAATAAAAAAGCCGAGGCCAGCCTTGTGGGCGGACACCCGTGGGTGTACGAGAACGACATCCTCGCCTTCCCCGAGAGCGAGCCGGAGAACGGCACCCTCGCCGATGTGGTGAGCACCAAGGGTGCCTACCTCGGCACCGGCTTCGTCTCCCTCAAGAGCAAGATCCGCGTTCGTCTCATCTCCCGCAACGCCAACGATACCTTCGACGCCAGCTTCTGGCGGCGTCGGGTGGAGTATGCGTGGGCCTACCGTAAGACCGTCCTTGAGCCAGATGACCTCTCGGCCTGCCGGGTCATCTTTGGTGAGGCCGACCAGTTCCCGGGCCTGACCGTGGACCGCTTCAACAACATCCTCGTCACCCAGACCCTCAGCGTGGGGATGGAGAAGCTCAAGCCCCTCCTCTTTCCCCTCCTCGCCGAGGTGCTGCGGGCCGACGGCCAGACCATCGACGGCATCTACGAGCGGAACGACGAGGCTCTGCGCGCCAAGGAGGGCCTCGGGCAGAACAAGGGCTGGTTCGAGCTGCCGGGTGAAAATCACCCCGCCTCCACCCAGACCGAGATCTGCGAGAACGGCGTCTACTACCACGTCGATTTCGAGAACGGCCAGAAGACCGGTTTCTTCCTTGACCAGAAGTACAACCGCCGGGCCGTGGCACGCCTCGCCGCCGGACATACCGTGCTGGACTGCTTCACCCACACCGGCAGTTTCGCCCTGTGCCACATTTAAGAACGCCCATGCTTCATCAAGGTCTACAATCT
>OJOJ01000609.1_pt1 | contig 11034 bp, 8 predicted proteins | sample 1598041 | NCBI WGS metagenome assembly OJOJ01 (sample SAMN01915218, study PRJEB22387) | human gut metagenome | isolation source: stool | host: Homo sapiens | place: USA
GAAATCGTGCGCGCCGTCACCCCACTTGGTGAAGTAGCCCACGTAGGCCTCGCTGCGGTTGCCTGTGCCGGCAACCAGCCTTCCCTCGCTGGCAGCCACCGCGTACAGCGTAGTCATGCGGAGACGGGGGGCGATGTTGACGGCCGCCGCGGGTGTGACTTCGGTAAGGCTGCTGAGCTGCTGCATCTCGGCCTCTCGAACCGGAGTAAGGTCGATGAAGCGGGTCTCTATGCCGTATTGGTCGGCGGCGATACGCGCATCCTCCGCATCCTGGCCGAAGTTGCGCTTGGATGCGCAGGGCATTATTATGCCAACGGTATTGTCGCAGGCCGCCTTGCAGAGTATGCCCACCAGGGCGGAGTCCTTGCCGCCGCTGTTGCCGTATACTATGCCTTTGGCGCCGCTTTTTTCGAGCAGATCCCTTATAAAGGCCACTCGCTCTTCGTATTCTTTTTTATAATCTCGCATACTGAAGCCCTCTCAATAATCAGTTTAGCACCATTCTATAGTTGCCGGAGGCTTGCCGGTTATGTCGTAGACCACGCGGCCTGCACCTTTGACTTCGTTTACTATGCGGGAGGATACTGTGCCCAGCACCTTATGGGATATGGGCGCATATTCGCAGGTCATGAAGTCGGAGGTTTTGACGGCCCTCAGGGCTATGACATAGTTATATGTGCGGAAATCGCCAACTACGCCTACGGAGCGGGTGTCTGTCAATACCGCGAAGTACTGATCCGCCTTTATGCGGCGCTTTGCGATCTCCTCGCGGAATATGGCGTCCGCATTCCTCAGTATCTCCAGCTTCTCCGGGGTTATTTCGCCCATCACGCGGACGGCGAGGCCGGGGCCGGGGAAGGGCTGCCGCATGACCAGATATTCCGGCAATCCCAACTCGCGGCCAAGCTGACGCACCTCATCCTTGAAGAGCATACGCAGCGGCTCGATGATCTCCTTGAAGTCGACATAGTCGGGAAGACCGCCGACATTGTGGTGGCTCTTGATGACTGCGGCATTGCCAAGGCCGGATTCGATGACGTCGGGGTAGATCGTGCCCTGAGCGAGAAAGTCGACCGCGCCAATCTTCTTCGACTCTTCCTCGAACACGCGGATGAACTCTTCGCCGATGATCTTGCGTTTGCGCTCGGGGGCGTCCTGACCGGCCAGCTTTTTGTAGAAGCGGTCACGGGCATCGACGCAGACAAAGTTGATGTCGAACTGGCCACCCTCGCCAAAGACCTCGCAAACCTGCTCGCGCTCATTCTTGCGCAGCAGACCGTGGTCCACGAACACGCAGGTCAGCTGCTTGCCGATGGCCTTGGCCAGCATGGCGGCCAGCACCGAGGAATCGACGCCGCCGGACAGGGCGCAGAGCACCTTGCCGTCGCCGATGCGCTCCCGCAGGGCCTTGACATTGTTCTCCACGAAAGAGTCCATCTTCCAGTCGCCGGTGCAGCCGCAGACATTGTACACGAAGTTGCGCAGCATCTTCTTGCCCTCTGCGGTGTGGAGCACCTCGGGGTGGAACTGGACGGCGTACAGACCCTTCTCCTCATTCTCGGCCGCTGCCACCGGGCAGTTGACGGTGTGGGCCGTGATCTTGAAGCCGGGCGCTGCCTGCTCGATGTAGTCGTTGTGGCTCATCCAACAAATGGTGGAAGGCTGCACATCGGTGAACATCTTGCTGCTGTTGTCCACGAAGACCTCGGTCTTGCCGTACTCGCGCTCCGGTGCGCGGCAGACATGGCCGCCCAGCAGATGCATCATCAGCTGGCTGCCGTAGCAGATGCCCAGCACGGGCACGCCCCAGCTGAAGATCTCCGGGTCGACCGTGGGGGAATCCTCCAGATAAACGCTGTTGGGGCCGCCGGTAAAGATGATGCCCTTGGGGTTCTTCGCCTTGATGACGGACAGGTCCGTCTTATAGGAATAGATCTCACAGTAGACATTATTCTCGCGGACGCGGCGCGCGATGAGCTGATTGTACTGGCCGCCAAAGTCCAGCACGATCACGGTTTCATGCTGCATGATGTTCTCCTCTCTGTTGTTCCTGGTGTGCTTTCTATAGCTGGATTTAGTATAGCACATTCCACAACCAAAAGCGACATCTTTTGTATATTTTCCTGTTTTTGTTTTTCATTTCGAATTGTAAACCTTTTTGCAACTCTCAAGTTGACGCCGCTGCTCCAGTCTGTCATACTGGGCGTATGGCCGCTTTGGGCCAGACACCGGCCCCCGGGGCCGCAAGTATAGGAGGAGCATTCATTATGAGTCAAACCACGCAGGCCGCTTCGGCCAGCAAGTCCAAGTTTTCCGTCCGCGACATCTGCTACGCGGGCCTGTTCGCCGCCGTCATCGCAGTGATGGCCCAGATCTCCATCCCGATGCCTCTGGGCGTCCCCATGACCATGCAGACCTTCGCCATCACGCTGGCTGCTGTGGTGCTGGGCTCCAAGCTTTCTGCCATCGCTACGCTGGTCTATCTGGCGCTGGGTGCCGTGGGCGTGCCGGTGCTGGCCAACTTCTCCGGCGGCTTTGATAAGTTCGTCGGCCCCACCGGCGGCTTCCTCATCTCCTTCCCCCTGATGGCTTACATCATCGGCCTCGGCGTCGAGCACCGCGACGCCTTCAAGGGCGCGTTCGTCACTGCCGTCGTGGTGGGCACTCTGGTCAACTATGTGGTGGGCGTCGCCCTCTTCGTGGTGGTGGCTCACAGCACCATCGCCGTCGGTATCTCTGCCTGCGTGCTGCCCTTCATCCCCACCGCCATCATCAAGGCTGTGCTGGCCTGCGCCATCGGTCTCAATCTGCGGAAGCGTATCCCGGGTCTGAAGGCATGAGCATCGTACTTCGTCCCCACCATCTGCTCTGCACACAGGGCTACTCCGGCAAGGGCTACGACAACGATTTTGTCGCCCACATGACCGATGTGGTGCACCAGCTCCGGGATGTTCCCGGCACCACCATCCGCCTCACCTTCTCCACCGACACGCTCTGTTCCTGCTGTCCCAATAAACTGGGCGAGGATCTCTGCGACACGCAGGAAAAGGTCAAGCGCTACGACGCAAAGACAGTGGAATACTTCGGCCTCGAGGAAAAGGAATACGTCTATCAGGACCTCATCCGTGCCATCGACGCCAAGGCCACGCCCGAGATCCTCGCCGACATCTGCCGCGACTGCTGCTGGTTTCCCGTCAGCGCCTGTTGCAAGAACATCTGCGAAGGCCGGTATGTGAAGTAAGCTGCAAGCTCTGAAGTCCCATGTTCCCACGACAGTGTGAACACGGGACTTTTTGCATATAACAGAAGACCCGTGGTGCAGAGCTTTTCCGCACCACGGGTCTTTTTCCAATCTGATCAGGCGATGAACTTGTCGTACAGGCCAAACACAAAGATGAACAGGACGATGAGGGGCAGGCCATAGGTCAGATAGCCGCGCATCCAGTCCCGCACCTTGAGGCCGTCGCCGGTGTTGACTTCCTTCTTGTAGTTGTCCCAGCCCCAGCCGTAGCGGGTGACGCAGAACAGCAGGTAGACGAGGGAGCCGAGAGGCAGGAAGAGGTTGCTGACGAGGAAGTCCTCCAGATCCAGCACTGCGCCGCCGAAGATGGCGAAGCCGTCCCATGCCCAGACATTGTAGCCCAGCACGCAGGGCAGTGAGAGGGCGATGATGAGGAAGAGGTTGACGAGGCTGGACTTCTGACGGCTCCAGCCGGTCAGCTCCATGCCGCAGCAGATGATGTTCTCAAAGACGGCCAGCACGGTGGAAAGGGCCGCAAAAGCCATGAACAGGAAGAACAGGCTGCCCCACAGACGGCCCATCGACATATTGGCGAAGATGTTGGGCAGGGTGATGAAGATGAGGCTGGGGCCGCTGGTCTGGTCCACCCCGTAGGTAAAGCAGGCCGGGAAGATGATGAGGCCGGAGGTCAGAGCCACGAAGGTGTCCAGCACCACGACACGGACGCTCTCCCCCAGCAGGGCGTGCTCCTTGCCGATGTAGCTGCCGAAGATGGCCATTGCGCCGACGCCGAGGCTCAGGGTGAAGAAGGCCTGATTCATGGCCCCCACCAGCGTGTTGACGACGCCCACCTCCTTCATGCGGCCAAAGTCGGGCACAAGATAGAAGTGCAGGCCCTCCTTTGCGCCGGGCATGAACAGGCTGTTGACGGCCAGCACCACCATGATGACCAGCAGGGCGATCATCATCCCCTTCGTCACCTTCTCAAGGCCGTTCTGCAGGCCGCGAGCGCAGACAAAGATGCCGAACACCACGACCACCACCATCCAGAAGCCCATGATGAGCGGGCTTGCCAGCATCTCGGTGAAGGCGTCTGCCACCTGACCGGCATCCAGACCGGAGAGCTTTCCGGCGGCGGTCATGTAGAAGTAGTGGAGCATCCAGCCCGACACCGTGGTGTAGAACATCATCAGCAGATAGCAACCGATGAGGGTGAAGTAGCCGTGGATGTGCCACTTCTGGCCGGGCTTCTCGAGGGCCTGATAGGCGCGCACCGGGCTTTTGTGGCTGGCGCGGCCCACAGCGAACTCCATGCTCATGATGGGCAGGCCCAGAATCACGAGGAAGAGCAGGTAGAACAGCACGAACGCGCCGCCGCCGCCCTGACCTGCCATGTAGGGGAACTTCCACACATTTCCGATGCCGATCGCGCAGCCGGCGGAAAGGAGGATGAACCCGAGTCTCGATTTGAGTTTTTCGCGTTCCATTGATTGTCTCCTTTATTGCACCATGCAAAGATCTGCGCCCGTCGTGCTTCGTACACGACGGGCGCACAGTATATTGATTATATCACAGCTTGCGGCAAGTTTTCCAGAAGTCTCACTTGAATCTTTTTCATATTTTCACAAAAAAATCCACTGTATCCTCACCCTTTGAGCAGCTCCGCCTGCATTTCGTCCAGCTGCTCGTAGCTGTAGAGGCGGTTGAGGGCCTCCACCAGTTCTTTTTTCGAGAGCCGGGGCGGCAGCCCGAGGGCTGAGAGCAGCTTCATCTTCCGCTCCGCCGAGCCTGCCGTGCCCGAAAGCCCCCACTCGTAGAGGTCGGTGTAGGTGATCTGCCGCCCCTCCGGCTTCACCGGGGCCGTATCGGCCTCTTCGCCCAGAGCATCCCGCAGCGCCTGCAGGACAAGGGCGTCGTCCACACCCTCGACCCCCAAAAGCCCCTCTTTGCCGGGCTGAGCCTTCCGCTTTTCCTTGCCGTGGATAGCCGGGACATAGGCCTGTACGACATTCTTTTCCCCCACCAGATTCGTGATGTAGGTGCGGATGCGGAAGCCCGCCGCGTCGGAGTCCGTCAGCAGGATGAGGCCGTTCCTGCGGGCCAATGTCTTGAAAAGCTGCTGACGCTTCTTGTCCTTATAGATGCCGAAGCCGTCCGTCAGCAGGATCATGGCGTCCGTCAGATGAGACAGGCGGGCGGCATCGTACTTGCCCTCCACGATGAGCACACGGTCGGTGTGCAGCAGTTCCTGTTTTTCGCTCATCTTCTTCCTCCTGCCATGGCCAAGCGGCAGAGCGCCGTTTCCAGAAGGGTCTGGGCGCTCACCGGCTGGCTTTTCAGACTCTTGTCCAGCTCCAAAAGGATCTGCATACAGGCCTCGAGCTGGGGCAGGGTGTAGTGGCTGGCCGTCTCCGCCGAGCGCTTGAGCCGGTAGTCGCTGCCCTTGTAGCCAAAGTCCTTGAACACGGTGTTATAGCTTTTCCGCTTAGCCGCGCCCAGCTTGACCCGGTACAGATCGACGTAGCTGCCGATCATGGCAGCAGTGATGGGGATCGGCTCCTGCTGTAAGCGCAGCAGGGTCTGGAGCTTTTTGCACGCGCCGGTAGCGTTTTTCGCCGTGATCATCCGTATCATCTCGAAGACATCGGCCTCAAGGCTCACGGTGCCCATCTCGGCCACCATCGCCGTGGTCACAGTCTGATAACCCGAGAGGGCGCAGAGCTTATCCACCTCGTTTTCCAACAGGAAGGGGTCTTCGCCGCAGCGTTCCAGCAGGGCCGCCGCCGTGCCCTCGGAGAGGGTAGTGTCCTGCGCTTTGGCCCGGTCCATCATCATGACCTTCAGCTCGTAGGGCTTGGGCTTGGCCAGCTCCTCGGCAAAGCCGACCTTGGTGCACTGGGCGACGAGCTTCTGCGCCCGCTTGCCCAGCTTGAGCTTATTGCGCTCCATCTCGAACACGCTGCCCAGCACCACCACGGCATTCTCGAGGCTGGCCAGCGTGGCGCACAGCTCGTCGAGGTCTTTGTCGCTGTAGGCGGCGGGGTCCACCTCGGGCAGAAGCACCACGCGCCGCGTCCCGAAGAAGGAGATGGTGCCCGCCGCCATGATGAGCTGCTCGATTTCCGGCGTCGCGCCGTCCAGCACCGTCGTCTCCTCGTCCTCGCCCTCGGCCAGCAGCTTCGACGCCCGGGCCACGGCCTGCCGGACCAGATACCGCTCACTGGAATAAAAATAGTAGACCGGACAGCCCCCTTGGGCCAGCTGCCGGAGTTTCGTTTCCGTTGCCAAATCATCGGCTCCTTTTTCTATTAAGGTGATGGCCTTATTTTATCATACTCCGCCCGCTTTGAAAAGCGCTCACCCTGCGAGGCGCAAACGCAGGCGGGAGACGGGCACAGCGTCGCTCTCCCGCATCCAGCGGTACTTTCGGCTCAGGGTCAGGCAGTCGGTGTACCGGATGTTGTCCGGCCGTGCCATCGACGCCAGAAGCCACTCGGCCCGGATGGGCTTTGCTGGGCGGACGGTGCCGCTTACCGTGACAAAGCGCTGCCCGCCGATGGTCAGCCGGACGATGCAGCCCTGCCGGGTGCGGTAAAGCTCCAAGTCCACCCCTCCGCAGGCGGCGCGGCGGGTGGTGTCCGCAGCCAGCGCAGCGGCATCGATGCGCGTTTCGGCTTTCAGATCGCAGGGCGTCTCCGGCTGCATCCGCAGGTCCACCAGCAGCTCTACCCGCTTCACGCCCCGCTTTTCCAGCTGGGTCTCCACGGCCCGCTGGGTGATGCTGCTGCCCCGGAAGAGAACGACCGCCTGTTCCCGCCGGGTGATGATGACGGCGGGCGCGGCCTGCGTGCCCACAAGCTCAATGTTCACCACGTTCCAGCTCAGGGCCGTTTCAAGGCCGAAGGCCAGCGCCGTCAGTAAAACGACCGTAGGAAGTGCCGCCCGGAGGCGGACATTCCACCGCATCGCCGCTGCGCAGAGCAAGAACAGCACGAGGCACACCAGTGCCGCATACCCACCATCGAACCAGAGCGACGCCCCCGGCAGACCGGACACCCGGAAGGCCCACTCGTTCATCCCAAACGCCAGCCCCTCGGCACAGAAGGCTATGGGGCGGCGGAGGATCTCAAACAAGGGCAGGAATCCGAAATTCTGGGCCGCCAGACCCAGCAGTGCCGCGCCGAGGCTGAGGCCCAGCATCGGCCCCACCATCCAGAGGACCGCCACGCCCGACACCACGGCCCAGACCGTCGCGCTCATCCCCCGCAGCACCAGCACCGGGAAGGTCGCCACCGAGGCGCAGAAGGAGACGCAGAGCGCATCCCACACACCGCCCGCCAGACGGCGGAGGAGCAGCACCGGGCGGGAGAGCTTCTTTCCCTGCCTTTTCTTCTTATTATAGTAAGCTTTCCGGCCTCGCTTTGCGCACGTTCCCCCGGCCAGCGTGCCCAGCACCGCCGCAAAGGACAGCTCAAAGCCCACGTCACAGACAGCGTACCCGTTGCCCAGACACATGAGAACGCCCGCTGCACCCAGCGAGGTGAGGGTGTCCGCCGGGCCTCCCAGCCAGACCCCGAGGGAGCTGATCCAGACCGCCACCGCCGCCCGGAGGACCGAGGGCGTCACGCCAGTGATGCCCACCAGCAGGAGAGCTGTCCCGGCCCGGAGCAGAGACCTCGCCCGCCGATAGGCCCGGCTGCGCTCCCGCTCCCGGCGGGGCAGAGCGTCCAACAGGCCGCAGAAGATGGTGACGTGCAGGCCGCTCACCACCAGCACATGGGAAAGTCCTGCGCCCCGGTAGGCGCTGCGGAGGGCGGAGGAAAGATGGCTCTTGTCTCCTGCGGCCATCGCAGCCAGAACGCCACCGGTGTTTTCTGCCATGCCGCCGCGCAGAGCGCGGCTCAGGGCCGCTTGGAGGCGGACCGTCCGGGCACGGAAGCTTCGTCCCGGCCCAAGCCGCAGCATCCCCGACTGATACTCCGCGCTCAGGGCGATGCCGTCGGCGTAGTCGCTGAGGCGCTGGGTGGCGTCCGGCAGGTCCAGCGCGAAGCGGCCCCGGATGCGGCCGCCTGCCTTGCATCGGGGCAGACTGACACACTCCACACGGAACCGGACAGCTTCTCCGTCTACCGTCTCCACCCGCAGCACAGCGCTCACCCGGCCCGCCCCATAGGCGCGGCCGATGCTCTCCACCTCTGCGGTCAGGACTGCTTCCTGTCCGGCGTATGACCCCTGTATTTTCGCCAGCCGGGCATCGGTGGTCTCCCGGATGCCGACGCCAACCAAAGCGCCCAGCAGCAGACAGACCGCATAACCTCGTGCAGCCCCGCCTTTCCACCAGACCAGCAGGCAGAAACCAACAAAAATTGCCGCAGACGGCAGCAAAAGCCCCATCTGCGGCAAAAATGAGCGTAACGCTAACACACCCAGCGCACTCAGGCAGAACGCGCAGAGCGGGCGTCGCATCTCAGCTTAGTGGAAAAACAGCGGCAGCGGCTCAAGGAAGATGATGTCCTTGCGCTGTGCTGCATCGCCCTCGGCCAGAACGGCCGCCTGACCCACGATGGTGCACTGGGTCTGCTCGGCCAGCTTATCCAGAGCCTTCAGGGAGCCGCCGGTGGAGATGACGTCATCCACGACCAGCACCCGCTTGCCGTTCATCTTGTCCAGCTCCTTGCGGTCGATGACCAGCTTCTGCTTCCCTGCCGTAGTGATGGACTGATCCTCGACGACGACGGGGTCGGGCATATACAGCTTGACGCCCTTGCGTGCGCAGACGTAGGGCTTGCCGCTCTGGCGGCTCATCTCGTGGGCCAGCGGGATGCCCTTGGCCTCAGCGGTCAGTAGGATGTCGAACTCCGGGCACTTCTTGAGCAGCTCGGCAGCAGCAGCCACGGTCAGCTCGGCATCGCCCAGCATGATGAAGGCTGCGATGTCCAAGTGGTCGTTCACCTTGCAGATGGTCAGCTCACGGGTCAGGCCCGCGACGTTCAGGGTATAAGTCTTAGCCATATTCAACGATCTCCTTCATTTTCCGGAATCAGACAGGCAGCTTCTCGCCGCCCAGAACATGGAAGTGCAGATGCTTGACGGTCTGGCCGGCATCCTCGCCCACATTGGAGATGACGCGGTAGCCGTTGTCGAGGCCCTGCTCCTTGGCGAGCTTTGCGATGACCGCGAACACATGGCCCAGCAGAGCGCCGTCAGTCTCAGTCAGCGCAGCGGCCGAGGGGATGTGCTTTTTCGGGATGACGAGGAAATGCACCTTGGCCTGCGGGTTGATGTCGTAAAACGCCACCACCTGCTCATCCTCGTACAGCTTTTTGGAGGGGATCTTGCCCTCTGCGATCATGCAAAACAGACAATCTTCCATGGGAATCGCTCCTTCCTACTATCTATTATCAGGATGCTGCCGCATGCTGTCAAGCCTCTCTCCTTGGGAGAGGTGTCTGCGAAGCAGACGGAGAGGGCAAAGGCGCTGACAGGAGACCCAAAGCACAGCGATATTATCGCTCTACCAAAAGCGCCTGCCTATCGCGCCGCAGCGGCTCTTGGGCCACAGGCTTGCCCTCTCAGTCACCTGCGGTGACAGCTCTCCCAAAGGGAGAGCCTTCTGCGCACAGCTCCTACGTCCTAAAATCAGCCCAGCTGCTTCTCCACGATGCCCTTGACCGCAGCCAGAGCCTCGTCGATCTTGGTCTCCTCCTTCAGGCCGGCCATAGCGAAGTCGGGCTTGCCGCCGCCCTTGCCGCCTGCGATGGCAGAGATCTCCTTGACCAGATTGCCTGCCTTGAGGCCCTTTTCCTGGGCCAGCTTATTGACGGTGACAGCCATGGTGATCTTATCGTCCGTCTTGCCGACCAGAACCGCCACGCAGGGGTTCACAGCCTTGTCGCGGATGGAGTCGCACATACCGCGCAGGGTGTCGCCGGAGGTACCGGTGAAGTATGCAGAAGCGATCTTCACGCCGCCGACTTCCTCGGCATTGTCGAACAGGCTGTCCACCTTGGAGGCGGCGACCTTGGCCTTGATCTCCTCCAGCTCCTTGCTCATGGCCTTGTTCTCGGCCATGACGGCCTCGGCACGGATGGGCAGGGAGGTGATGTTGTTGGCCTTCAGGGTGTTGGCCACGGTGTGCAGCATTGCCTCCTGCAGGTTTGCACGGATGAGCAGGTTGCGGCCGGTGACAGCCTCGATGCGGCGGATGCCGGCGGCGACGGAGGACTCGCTGACGATCTTGAAGCCGCCGATCTGGGCGGTGTTCTTGACGTGGGTGCCGCCGCAGAACTCGGTGGACCAGCCCTCGATGTCAACCACGCGGACGACCTTGCCGTACTTCTCGCCGAACAGAGCCATCGCACCCAGCTTCTTGGCCTCCTCCACAGGCATCTCCTTCACGGTGACGTTCATGGAGTCAAAGATCTTGTCGTTGACGATCTTCTGCACCCGTGCCAGCTCCTCGGGGGTCACGGCACTGAAGTGGGTGAAGTCGAAGTGAGTGATGGAGGCATCCTGATAGGAGCCTGCCTGGTGCACATGATCACCCAGCACCTCACGCAGGGCAGCCTGCAGCAGGTGGGTGGCGGTGTGGTTGCGGGCAATGGCCATGCGGTATTCCTTATCGACCTTTGCGGTCAGGTGGTCACCCACCTTCACGATGCCGCTTTCCAGCACACAGGTGTGGACGTAGTAGCCCTTGGGGGTCTTTTTCACGTCCAGCACGCGCAGGCTGCAGTCGGCACTGGTCAACACGCCGTGGTCGGCGGCCTTGCCGCCCATCTCGGCGTAGAACG
>OJOJ01000611.1_pt1 | contig 11024 bp, 8 predicted proteins | sample 1598041 | NCBI WGS metagenome assembly OJOJ01 (sample SAMN01915218, study PRJEB22387) | human gut metagenome | isolation source: stool | host: Homo sapiens | place: USA
CTCCGTCCACCACCACCGGCACGCCCTGCCCGTGAGCATAAGCGATCATCTCCTTCACCGGATTGACCGTCCCCAGCACATTCGATACATGGCAGAACGATACTAAACGGGTACGTTCGTTGAACAACGAGCGATATATATCCTGACGCAACACACCCCGTTCGTCGATCGGAACCACCCGCAGCCGGATATTTATACGGCTCTGCAACAATTGCCACGGCACGATGTTGGCGTGGTGCTCCATGACGGTAAGAATCACCTCGTCGCCCTCTTTCAGCCACATGCCGCCGAACGACGATGCCACCAAATTCAACGCTTCGGTCGTACCCCGCGTAAAGATCCCTTCCGAGGTCGAAGCCGCACCGATAAACCGGCGTACGAGGTTTCCAAAAACTTGTCCACGCTGAAAAAATACCTTGCGTAGTCAAACTTCGTCATCCACGAGCCGTCGTGGTTGCCGACGATCAGCCGCTTCTTGCCCTTCAACCGCTTCAGGATTCCCTCCGCATTGGTGCTGCGGAAAAACATATCCCCAAGAATATATACCGTATCGTTTCCGGTCACTCTATCGTTCCAGTTTTGAATCATCGCCTCGTCCATTTCCTCGGCGGAGGCAAAGGGACGGTCGCAGAACCGGATGACATTGTAGTGACCGAAATGCGTGTCTGCCGTAAAATAAATCATCGTGTATCATCTCCCATATATAAAGTAAAAGCAGAACTGCTCACCGAACAGCCCTGCGCGAAATCAGGATAGTCCTGTACTATCCCCGTTTTCGTCTGAACTGACCGTAATTCGTTATGAAGCAAAAAGTCCGGGAGGACAAACCGAGCCTGCTTATTATCTCTTTGCTTCTGTTGCTGCCGTTCGTCATAGCTCTTGCCCTCCTTCCATAAGCCTGACCACAGTATACTATATAAATATGAACAAGTAAATCATTCAAACGCAAAGCCGCTTTTCCGTTCTCGGAAGGGCGGATTTTTTGCTTTCCAAGGGGCACGAAAAATTTTTTCAACTTTTTTTGAAAAACACCCTCAAAAATCGCTTCCTTATTCAGAGTAAGTGAAGGGGTTCTTTCCCAACCACAATCGGGAGCCGCTTCGTGAACCTTGAAAATTGAATATACAGGCACTTGGGACATTACTTCTGATGATTAGCCCGAAGATGGGTACGCCGTGACTTCTCCTAACCGGAGGACGAGCGAGAACCCCCGATCTGAAACCCGGATTGCCACCGGGACGGCGATGACAGTCAGAATGATAATGATACTTCTCTACGGAGCTGGCGGAGAACCCGGCAGAGGTGAAAGCCCTATGACACGGTGCAGCACACCGTGACCCAAGTGTTTCCCGGAAGGCGAAAGCCGCCGCAGGGGGCGTTGAGGACAAATACTGCGGACATATACATAGCCGTTCATTACAGGCGGCTATGAAATCTACAAAGAAGGAGGAAAACGAAAGATGCCAAACTGTAAAACCATAGCGATATGCAACCAAAAGGGCGGCGTCGGGAAAACCACCACGGCGGTCAACCTCGGAATCGGGCTTGCCATGCAGGGCAAAAAGGTACTCCTCATAGACGCAGACCCGCAGAGCGACCTTACGGCCTGCCTCGGCTGGCGGGATTCAGACAGTCTGCCGCAGACGCTGACCAACAAGCTGGCGGCGGTAATGCGCGAGGAAAGCCAAGACCCATTTGCCGGGATTCTCAGCCACGAGGAAAAGGTTGACCTTGTGCCGTCGAATCTTGAGCTGTCGGCGCTGGAGATGAGCCTTGTGACCGCAATGAGCCGGGAAAGCGTGATGAAGAACTATCTCAGCCAAGTAAAGGACAACTACGATTATGTCCTCATAGATTGTATGCCGTCCCTCGGTATGATTACCCTTAACGCACTGACGGCTGCGGACAGCGTTATCATTCCCGTGCAGGCGCAATATCTGCCGGCAAAGGGAATGACGCAGCTCCTGTCCACGATTGCCAAGGTAAAAAAGCACACCAACCCGAACCTTGCCATCGACGGAATCCTGCTGACCCTTGTGGACGGCAGAACGAATCTCGCCAAAAGCACCGTGGAGGCGCTGCGGGAGAACTTCGGCTGCCGGATCAGGATTTACCGGACGACCATTCCCGTTGCCGTGAAAGCCGCAGAGGTTTCGTCCAAGGGAAAAAGCATATACGCCTATGAGCCGAACAGCACCGTGTCCAAGGCCTACGCAGATTTCACGAAGGAGGTGTTAGCCGATGGCAGGCAGAAAGAGCGACTTCACGCTTCCCACGAACACGCTCGATGACCTGTTCTCCACGCAGGAGGAACGGGACGACGCAAAGCTGGCAAAAATCCGGGACATTCCCCTGACGGAGATCGACAATTTCCCCGACCATCCCTTTAAGGTGCGGGACGATGAGGATATGTTACAGCTTGTGGAGAGCGTCGAGGAGCGCGGAGTCATCACCCCGGCGACCGTCCGGCAGAAGGAGGACGGCAGATACGAGCTTGTTTCGGGACACCGCAGAAAACGAGCCTGTGAGCTTGCCGGATTTGAAACGCTCCGCTGCGAGGTGGTAGACCTTGACCGTGACGCCGCCACCATTTTGATGGTGGAGAGCAACTACCAGCGGTCGCAGATACTTCCCTCAGAAAAGGCGTTTGCCTATAAGATGCGGCTGGAAGCTATGAGCCGTCAAGGAAAACGCACAGATTTAACTTCGGACCCAGTGGGACCGAAGTTGTCGGGAGAACGCTCAAACATTGAGCTGTCATCTGAAACAGGTGACAGTACCTCGCAAATCAAACGCTATATCCGTCTGACAAGTCTTGTGCCTGAACTGCTCGACCTTGTGGACGAAGGCAAAATTAAAATGCGTCCTGCGGTGGAGCTTTCCTATTTGGACGAGGACAGTCAACGGGCGGTGGTTGATGAAATCGACCTGAACCAATGCACCCCGTCCCACGATCAGACCATTCGTATGCGGAAGTTCTTCACAGATGGAAAGCTCACGCCGGAGGTGGTGTCCGCCATTATGGGCGAGGAAAAACCAAATCAGCGTGAGAAAATCGTCCTGCGTGGGGACAAGGTGCGAAGCCTGATCCCGAAGAATATCCCCGTAAGCCAAACGGAGGATTATGTGGTCAAAGCATTGGAGCATTACAGTCGCTTTCTTCGTCAGCGGGCAGAGCGTGACAGCCGCTAAATGCAGGCGGAGTATGTTTCCTGCCGTCCCCTTCCTCCCACTCCATCCCCTGAGAACTTCCAGACTATCCGAAATAAACTATCTCCTGATTTATCTCTATCTCTCTAAGTTAAATCTATCTAAGAGCAAACGGAGTTCGCACAATTCGGAAAACTGCGTTTTGGCGGTATGATGAAAAGTTGCGCTTCAAAACGCACCTTTGTCGAAGCAGTTCTCATCGGGTAGAATGTAGTCGAAGGGAGTGAAGTGTATGAAATCCAAAATCGCAGTTCTTTTTCTCATAGGACTTTTGTGTCTGACCATGGGGTGCAGCAACACCTCGCCAATCACCAAAGAGCCTGCCTCTGTTTCTTCTTCGGAAAGTAAAGAAGTTCCCGACCAAGCGAAATCGACGCAGGCAACAGAGAAAACGGAGGCTGACCGTCCCCAAAGCACAGAATCACAAACAGACAACCGTGCTGCAGAGAACCCGGCAAGCGTATCGGAAAGTGACACCCAACCAACAGAGGCTCCCGATCAGGCTGACTACAGCACGGCAGTGCTGCCACAGTCAAGCGAACCTGGAAAGAAAACAGACGAGTCCGAACGCCGACCGGAAACCGCTGCTTCAACTGCACCGCCTGAAACAGAACCGCCCGCACCACCGGCAACGGAAGCCCCCAAACCGGCAGAACAGCCGCAGCCCACCGAGCCGCCCACGCAAGAACCCACAGCGCCGGCATTTGACATCAGCTACTGGATCAGTTTTGCTAAGAGCTATTCCGAGAGTGTCGGTCTTACGCTGAACAGTGAAGCGGTGTACTGCTGGGACAACCCCATTGATGCGGATGCAGGATGTATCTATCTGGAACGGGACATACAATCTCGACTCAATCGCTATGCGGCAGATGCGGACATCACCGATGTGTGGGTCTGGTATGAGTCCGTCTCCGCTGGCAGTTATCTGATCTACATCGGATACGCATAAAACTAAACACTTTGAAATCAGCATCGCAGCAATGCGGTGCTTTTTTCATATCTACAAGGAGGTACGCAAATGAAAAAACTCTATCGCAGAAGCATTTCAGGGCTTATGGCGCTGCTGATCTGCTTCACAACCATTCTCGGCGGCGGTATCACCGCCTTTGCCGCTTTTTCTTCCGGCGAAGTGGAAAAATCCTATTCCATTGGCTTTCCCCGCAGCGGGGATGCTAATCTTGATTACAGCGGTACTTGGGGGCATGATGAGCTGCATTATATGAACGGCTGGACCTCCGGTGAGGCAACATGGATGACCACACTGCACACCATCGGTTCCTTCGATGGCCCTGCCTGCTACTGCATCGAGCCGGGTGTTCCCCGTCTGCTGGAGAAAACCTATACAAGATACGGCGAGGATTATTGGAAGAACTATCCATCTGATTACAACAGCACCATTGATGCCGATACCATCAAGACACTGCTGGGCAGAATCATGCAGTATGGCTATCAGGGTGACTTGTCCCTCGACTGGCGCTCGCAGAATGAATCCGATGCTGACAAAATGGCGCACATGATGGCTACGCAGGTGCTGGTATGGGAAACGGTTGTCGGAGAGCGGGATGCAAACTTCAACCATGTTGACCCCGGCAGTGCTGATGCCGTGAAATCCGTGTACCGCACTTCTCACCCGCTGTATAGTCGATTCTCTGCTTACTACGACAGCATCGAAGCCAGCGTTCAGAACCATACGGTCATTCCCAGCTTTATGAGCAAGACCCCCAACAAGGCGCAGACTGTCGAGCTGAAATGGGACGGTAGTCAATACACGGCTACCTTGACCGACAGCAATCATGTGGTGTCGGACTATACCTTCAGCAGCAACCTGTCCGATATTGTCTTTACGACCAATGGTAACACGCTGACCATTACCGCTAAAACTGCGCCTGCCGAGCCTGTGACCATTTCTGCATCCAAGAACAACATCCGCAAGGGCGTTGTGGTTTGGAGCGACGGCCACTATGGGCCTGACGGCACGATGCAGGATGTAACAACTTATGCCGCAACCGTTATGGACCCGGTGCAGGCATTTCTCAATCTGAAGGTCAGCTATGGCTCTGCCAAGATCGTCAAGGCCTCGGAGGACGGCAAGGTGGATAACCTCACCTTTACCGTCACCGGCAACGGCATCAATCAGACCGTCAAGACCAACTCCAAGGGCGAGATTCAGATCGACAACCTGATGCCCGGTGTTTACACCGTGACCGAAATGGACTACGACAAGTATGAGCCGCAGGAATCCCGCCGTGTGACGGTGGTTTCCGGTCAGGTTTCTACCGTAAACTTCAACAACAAGCTCAAGCGTGGAGATTTGCAGATCGTGAAGTCCTCGGAGGACAATCTCAACGAGGGTGTGACCTTCCACCTTTACGGCACTTCACTCTCCGGCATTGCCGTGGACGAGTATGCCGTCACTGATGCAAGCGGCATTGCAACCTTTGAGGATGTCCTCATTTCCGGTTCCACACCTTATACCGTAGAGGAAGTGGACACTGTTGTTCGCTATGTTGTTCCCGAAGCGCAGTCTGCGCCTATCAACTGGAACGAGGTCACGAACCGTAGCTTCCTCAATATTTTGAAGAAGTTTTCCGTGACCGTCACCAAGAGCGATGCCGAAACCGGCACGGCGCAAGGTGATGCTTCTCTTGCCGGTGCTGTTTACGGCATCTATAAGGGCGAAACCCTTGTGGATACCTACACCACCGACAAAAACGGGCAGTTCGTTACCAAGGAGTATATCTGCGATAACGACTGGACGGTGAGAGAAATCACTCCCTCTGAGGGTTATCTGCTTGATACCACCGTCCATAAGGTCGGTGCAGAGCCGCAGCTTTATACCGTGGAGCATAATCAGACGGCAAATGATGTGACCGAGCAGGTCGCAAAGGGCAATATTGCCATCATCAAGCACACCGATAACGGTGATACGCAGATTGAAACACCCGAAAGCGGAGCTGAGTTTGCCGTGTACCTGAAATCCGCAGGCAGCTACGAGGTTGCCGAGGACACCGAGCGTGATTATCTCACCTGTGATGAAAACGGCTTTGCTCAGACAAAGGATATGCCTTACGGCATCTACACCGTCCATCAGGTATCCGGCTGGGAAGGCAGCGAGCTGATGCCCGACTTTGATGTGTTCATCTCTCAAAACGGGGCGACTTATCGATACCTTATCAACAATGCACCCTTTAACAGCTTCATCAAAATCGTGAAGCAGGACGCAGAAACCGGCAAGACTATCCCTTATGCCGGTGCAGGCTTCAAGATTTATGACCCGGACGGCAACCCCGTAACAATGACCTTCACCTACCCGACGCCCACCACCATTGATGTGTTCTACACCAATGCAGAAGGTTCTCTTGTTACGCCGGAAAAGCTGTCCTTTGGAAAGGGGTACTCTATTGTCGAGGTACAGGCTCCCTACGGCTATGTCCTTGACTCTACGCCCGTGTACTTTGATGTCACGGAGGAAAACGCTACCGAGGAAAGCGGGGTTACAGTGGTAAAAGTGGATAAGCCCAATATGGCGCAGAAGGGCACCATCACGGTGGAAAAGACCGGCGAGGTGTTCTTCGGCGTTTCCGTCATCGGCGGCGTAGATGAAAGCGGAAACGAACTGCCCACCATCTATCAGCCGCAGTATGAAAAGCGTGGCCTTCCCGGTGCGGTCTATGAGATCATCGCCGCTGAGGACATTACTACGCCGGACGGCACTGTCCGAAATCAGAAGGGCGAGGTCGTGGACACGGTTACCACCGATGAAAACGGCGTTGCCAAGAGCCGTGAACTCTATCTCGGCAAATATGAGGTACGGGAGATTACCGCACCTCATGGTATGGTGCTGAACAGCGAGCCTCATTCTGTTGAACTGGTCTACGCCGGTCAGAATGTTGCCGTCACCGAAACGGCGACCTCCTTTGTCAACGAGCGTCAGACGGCGGAAATCAGCCTTGTGAAATCCCTTGAAACGAATGAGCTGTTCGGCATCGGCACAAACGGCGAGCTGAAGAACATCTCCTTCGGGCTGTATGCCGCCGAGGAAATCGTCAGCGTCAGCGGCACCTCCATTCCCGCAGACGGACTGATTGAGATCATCGCACTCAATGAGGACGGCACGGCAACGGTCAAGACCGACCTGCCGCTTGGCAGCTACTATGTGAAGGAGCTTGCCACCGACAGCCACTATATCCTCTCCGATACCAAATACCCCGTGGTCTTTGAGTACGCCGGTCAGGATACGGCGGTCGTAAAGATCAACGCCAACGACGGCAAAGCCATCGAGAACGACCTTCTCTACGGCTCTGTTTCCGGCAAGAAGGTGGATGAGGACGGTAAGGTACTTGCAGGAGCCGTCATTGGTCTATTCCGCACGGACGACGGCGAGTTTACAAAGGAAACTGCGCTGATGACTGCCACCTCCAAAGAGGACGGCAGCTTTTCTTTTGAGGGCATCCCTTACGGCACTTGGTATATCCGTGAGATCGAACAGCCTGCGGGCTTCGTGCTGGATGATACCGTCTATCCCGTCTCCATCGGCAAGGACGCTCAGGTGGTGGAAATCAAGATCGTCAACAAATATATCCGTGGCAACATCCATCTGACCAAGGTGGATGCCGAATATCCCGACAATAAGCTGACCGGAGCGACCTTTGAGGTCTACAAGGACAGCAACGGAAGCGGCAAGCTGGACGACGGCGACGAGTTGCTCGGCACACTGACCGAAAAGGAAATCGGGTCGTATGAGATGAAAGACCTGTTCTACGGTCGTTACTTCGTGAAGGAAACCAAAGCGCCGGAGGGCTTTGTCCTCGACACCGGCGTGTATGAGGTGATGATCGACACGGACGGAAAAACCTGCGAGGTGGAGAACAAGGCGGGCGTGGGCTTTATCAATGAAGCGATGCGAGGAAACCTGAAGATCGTCAAGACTTCCTCGGACGGCAAGATCAAGGGCTTTGCGTTCCGCATTACCGGCGCAAACGGCTATGACATTATCCTTGAAACCAACGACAAGGGCGAGATCGTCATTGAGGGCATCCGCATCGGGGATTACACCGTCTCCGAGGTGAGCAACTCCGCCTCTGCGATGTATGTCCTGCCTGCTGACAAGAAAGCGACGGTCAAGACCGGCTCTACCACCATTGTGGAGATGCACAATGTACTGCGTGATACGCCCAAGACCGGCGACGCCACCAATCTGCCACTGCTGTACGCACTTGCGGGATTGTCCGCAGTGGGCATTGCCGTGACAGCATTTGTTGGCTTTAAGAAAAAGAAGAAGGAGGGTAATGACTGATGGAGCCTAAAACCATCGTGGCTATCGTGCTGGTAGCCTTTATTATCGGCGGCTTTATCTTCTTGCAGGTAAGAAAGAAAAACAGGAAGTGAGCCAATCACCTATGGGGCGGAGCGATAAACTCCGCCCCTTTTCTACTACCCGAAGGAGGGAGAAAATGAACCGAATCAATACCGTTGAAAGCAGAGTGCTTCAGATCCTGCGGAATTCGCCGGAAACCCGTTATGAGGATATGAAGTTGTATTACCGCTACTACAACCGCTATGCCGATGATCTCCGTGCCGGCGAGCTGCCGCTGGAGGACTTGGCATACAACTACAAATCCTACGGACTGCCGTGCTTTGAGTCCATCCGCAGAGCGAGGCAGCGTGTACAGTCCCTTTTCCCCGAACTGTCTCGAAAGGAAGTCAGAGAGAGTGACGGCGGCGTTGTTATCGTCATCAATATTATTTGAGGTGGCGGTTATGAAAAGTGAAAAGCGTATGGTGGGCGATTACACCGTCCTGTGTGCCGTGAATATCGGCTCCCGTGAAATCATCCTTGCCGAAAACGAGCAGGACAAGAACGGCGAACGCTTCCTGTGCTGCTATGGGGAGCGCAACGACATCTTTCAGCGATACTCCGAATGTGCCGTTGGCGACGATTATATTGATGCGGCGCTGTTCTTTGCGGAGCGCATCAAGAGGGACGCTGAACTGTTTCGGTCAGAGGTTGAGAAGCTGGATATTCCCGTGACGGTTATTGCCGAAGCGGACTGTATCCCCGACCACTACAAAAATGACATCAACGGAAAGGTCATCGCTATCAACCCCGCTGTTCTCAAGCCGGAATACCGGCGAGCCGACCGGCAGCTTTATCTCGTAACGGGAGGCTTCGGCGCTTCGGCAAACAGCCGTGGCAGCGCTGTTTTTTGCACGAATCTCTATGACGGGAAACCGACCCGGTATGAGCGAATGGATGTGATGGGTGAAGTAAAAACGGAATGTATGCCGCACTGGGCGGTCAATAAGGCGACCGTACTCAAACACATTCAGGGCAATAAGCTGATCTTCGAATACGGCGGCAAGCATTTCTGCCCCTATCGCCTGTTTACAAAAGCGGAGGACACTCTGGACTTCATTTCAAGGCACACGGCAAGAGATAACGATCTCGGACTAACGGACAAACCCAATGCCGGGGACAAAAGCCACTATGACCATTCGGCGTTCTATGAAAGGTCGAGCATAAAAAACTGCGACCTTTTCATTTGCGTGGACAACGGGAAACTCTACTGTCCGGGCGAAAAAGAGATGTTTGAATGGTGCGGCGAAGTCGGGAAAGCGGACTTTGATGGAAAAACAAAGGCGAAACCAAGCCGCAACAAAGACTATGAACGATAAGGAGGATACCGCAATGGCAACAGTAAAGAAAACAGCAGCCGAGCAGGGCTTGCAGCAGAAGATGAAGGCGCAGGCAGGGGACTGGTTTAGCAAGGTGGACAAAAAGCCACACATATACACAGCGTACTACAACGATGCATCAACCAGCAAAGCCTTTGCAGAATTCAAAAAGGACACAGGAAGCCACCTAAAGCTCCTCTACTGCATAGACATGCTGAACGAGGGCATACATGTGGACGATGTGGACGGAGTAATACTGCTTCGCCCTACAGTGTCGCCAATCATCTATCTGCAGCAGATAGGCAGAGCACTGTCAGCAGGAAGCAAAAACCAGCCTGTCATATTTGACCTGGTAAACAACTTTGACAGTCTGTACTGCATAGACTGCCTGAAAAACGAGATGCAGGAAGCATTTTTGCTGTATCCTGACACTCATTCGCCAAGAGAGCACTTTGACGACAGATTCCGCATTATAGACGAGACCAAGGACAGCAGGGAGATATTCATGCGCCTGCAGGAGAATCTGGGAAGTGCTTGGGATACATACTATGAGGCAGCAAAGCAGTGGTATGAGGAAAATGGAAATCTCAAGATACCAAAGAGCTATGTCACTGAGTCAGGACTCACACTGGGAGCATGGATAAACACCCAGAGGCGTGTGAAGTCAGGCAATATATCCGGAAACCTCACCTGGGAAAAGATACAAAAGCTAAACGACATAGGAATGATATGGGATGTTACGGATTCAAGCTGGCAGGAGGTACTTGAAGAGCTGAAATGCTACCGCAATACATACGGCAATCTGGACATTAAGGCCAAATACGTGTCGCCTACAGGCTTTAGGCTAGGCTCATGGATCAACAACATGCGCTTCAAGGTGAAAAAGTACGGACTAGAGCAGGCACTCACCGATGAGCAGAGAAAAGCACTTGAGGAGCTTGGCATGATATGGGACCACAACAAGCAGAAGTGGGAAGAGTACTATAGCACAGCCAAGGCCTACTATAAGGAGCATGGAAACCTCGAAGTACCTGCAAAGTATGTCCCAGCAGACGGCATACCACTTGGACGGTGGCTGTCAAACCAGACCAATAGCCACTCTATGACAGACGAGCAGCTAAAGCGCTTACAGAGCATCG
>OJOJ01000614.1_pt1 | contig 10987 bp, 8 predicted proteins | sample 1598041 | NCBI WGS metagenome assembly OJOJ01 (sample SAMN01915218, study PRJEB22387) | human gut metagenome | isolation source: stool | host: Homo sapiens | place: USA
GCACGAAGTACTCGTGGCGCGCCTCGCGGTTTGTGGCGATGGTTTTGGTCGCCGGGCGCTCCTTGGTGGGTGCCATGCTGCGCGCCTCCTTTCTCCGTTCAGTTCGTTGTATTAGTATACCATTTTTTTGTACTTTTGCAAGGGGCATCTTTGAAGAAACTGTAAATTATTGCACTCTGACCGGCCGCGGACCGGTCACCCTTGACCTTCCCCCTTGTGGAAGGTATATTCTAAGGGCAGAGGGGCGCACTGCCCCGGACAAAGGAGGGCACTTTATGCTCAACATCGAACATCTGACCAAGACCTACGGCGGCAAGGCGGCCGTGCAGGACCTCAGCCTGCACATCCGCCCCGGCGAGATCTGCGCATTCATCGGCCACAACGGCGCGGGCAAGACCACCACACTCAAGTGCTGCTGCGGCATCCAGCAGTTCGACGGCGGCCGCATTACGGTGGACGGCATCTCGGTGCAGGATGACCCGTTGGAATGCAAGCGGCGGCTGGCCTATCTGCCGGACAACCCGGATCTGTACGAATACATGACCGGCATCCAGTACCTGAACTTCATCGCGGATATCTTTGCCGTGGGGGCACGGGAGCGTGCCGAGCGCATCCGGTCCTATGGCGACCAGTTCGACCTCACGCAGGACCTGGCCCAGCCCATCAGCGCATACTCCCACGGCATGAAGCAGAAGCTGGCCATCATCTCGGCCCTGCTCCACGAGCCGAAGCTCATCCTCATGGACGAGCCCTTCGTGGGGTTGGACCCGTTGGCGGCACACCAGCTCAAGACCCTGATGCGCCGCTTCTGCGACGGCGGCGGGGCCATCTTTTTCTCGACTCAAGTGCTGGAGGTGGCCGAAAAGCTCTGCGACCGGGTGGCCATCATCCGGGCCGGGCGGCTGGTGCGGGCCGGTTCCATGGACGAGGTGCGCGGCGATGACAGTCTGGAAGAGGTCTTTCTGGAACTGGAAGGCACGGAGGCGCAGGCATGATGATCCGTGCATTGCTCCGCAAGCAGCTGCGGGAGCTGGGCGCGGCCTTTCTCCGCAGCAGCAAGACCGGCAAAGCGCGGTCCCGGGCATCGGCCATGGGGTATGCGCTGCTGTTTGCCGTGCTGGTGGTGGTGCTCATGCTCTGCTTTGCGGGCATGGCCCTGCCGCTGGCTTCGGTGCTGCTCCCGGCCGGGCTGGACTGGCTGTATTTTGCCTCCATGGGGCTCACGGCGCTGCTGGTGAGCGTGCTGGCCAGCGCCTTTACCAGCTATTCCGGCCTGTTCCAGAGCCGGGACAACGAACTGCTGCTCTCGCTGCCCATCCCGCCGGCGGTCATTTTCGGGGTGCGGGTGAGCACCGTTTATCTGGCCTGCCTGATTTACCTGCTCATGGCGTGGGTCCCGGCGGTGGTGTGTTACGGCCTGCTGGCAGCCCATCCGCTGGCCGGGGTGCTGTGCAGCATCCCCATGGCGTTGGTGCTGGCCGGAGCGGCCTGCATTCTGGCGGTATTGCTGGGCTGGGCCGTGGCGCTGGCCAATGACCGCGCCCGGCACAAAAGTCTGGTCACCGTGGTGTGCTCGCTGGTGTTTTTTGCGCTGTACTATGCGGGCTTCCTGCGGGTGCAGGACATTCTGGACGATCTGCTGGCCGATGCCGCACAGTCGGGTGCGGCACTTGCCCGTGCAGCCTGGCCGCTGCGGCTGCTGGGCGGCGCGGCGGCAGGGGAGCTCCCGGCGCTGGTCGGCCTCGTGCTGGGCACAGTGCTGTGCCTTGCGGCCTTTTGCAAGCTGCTGGAAAAGCCCTACCTGCGCCGCATGACGGCCCGGAAGGGTACGGCCCGCACGGCATACCATGCGCGAAAAGCTGGAGAGTGAGAAGCTGAAAACACAGCGGCTGCTAGAAGAATTACGACAAGTAAAGACCAGTAATGCAGCTGAAATCATGCGTTTGAAGAAAGAACTGAAAACAGTGCGTGCCGTACTACGCACCTATGTTATCCAAATAGATTCACTGAACAAACTCAACCAAGCACTAGCTGAAGAAAACCAAGAAGTAAAACAAAAATATACGCAGGCAACCCGTCAAATCAATAATTTATCGCAAGAGAAAAAGAATCTGAATGAAAAGGTCACCTTGGCAGCCCAATTGGATGCCACAGGAATTAGCGTAGAGCCTAGAAATAAACGTGGTAAAACAGCCAAGAAAGTAAAAGATGTGAAAAAGATAGCCATCTCGTTCACCATTGTCAAGAATATTACCGCCAAAACAGGTGAACGTACTTTATATATACGTATTGCCAAACCAGACAATGACATACTAACCAAAAACGCTTCAAACACATTCCCATACGAAAACCGTAATTTGGTTTATTCCATCAAGAAATACATAGAATACACCGGAGAAGAACAAAATGTAACCGTATATTGGGACGTAGAGGAATATTTGCCTGCCGGAACTTATCATGTTTATATTTTCGCTGATGGAACCATGATAGGACAACAAGCTTTCAGCATGAAATAACAAGGAACATTCTCTCCTTCAATATATTTAATAAAAAAACAGCCGGTTGGAAACGAACCGGCTGTTTTTTTCTCCACCAAGCAAAAGCAGTAAACATACAGATTGCAGAATTGTAAAAATATTTTAAAATAACATCTAGAATATGGCTTTCTTAAAGATTTGTCTTATTTTTGTTGCATAAACAACTTAAAAACAACAAAACAAGAACACTATAATGAAAAAGATTGCAGCTTTTATCCTATTTATCGGTGTTTTAGATAGTATTTCAGCCCAAAGCACACTCACCTTAGATAGTTGTCGTGCTTTAGCATTATCCAACAATAAAGAGTTGCGCATTTCAGCTGAAAAGATTACAGCTGCACATTATGAAAAGAAAGCGGCTTTTACCAATTATCTTCCTAAGATTGCAGCTATAGGAACGTATATGCGCACTCAGAAAGAAATCTCTTTATTAAGTGACGAACAAAAGGGAGTTATCAGTCAGATAGGGACTACCGCCCAAGGCTCTATACAGGAAACTTTCCAACAACTGGCAGCTTCCAATCCCGAACTCGCACAAATACTGCAACCACTTGCTCCCCTCATCCCAGGTATTGGAAATGCACTGAACAAGGTCGGACAAGGTTTGGTAGATGCGCTGCGCACCGACACACGCAATATGTATGCAGGAGCTGTAACCCTTACCCAACCCATCTTCATGGGAGGAAAAATTGTTGCCTACAATAAAATCACCCAATACGCAGAACAGCTGGCCGAATCACAGCACGCCACCGGTATGCAGGATATCATTTTGAATACAGACCAAGCTTACTGGCAAGTCATCTCACTGATAAACAAGAAAAAACTAGCCCAAAGCTATCTGCAACTGGTCAGCCAACTGGACAGTGATGTAGATAAAATGATAACCGAAGGTGTCGCCACCAAAGCCGACGGACTAAGTGTAAAAGTAAAAGTGAATGAAGCCGAAATGAAGCTCACACAAATAGACAACGGATTAAGCCTATCTAAAATGGTACTATGCCAATTATGCGGTCTGCCTTTAAATGATGAAATACGTTTAGCAGATGAAGACGTAGAAAGCTTAACTCTCCTTGAATATCATGTAGGTGATAATGTAGCCACCGCTTTGGCAAATCGCGAAGAATTACGAAGTTTGGATCTAGCTAATAAAATTTATGACCAAAAAGTCAATATCACCCGCGCGGGATTTCTTCCTACAGTGGCTCTGACCGCCAACTACATGGTAACCAATCCCTCATTGGTAAACGGCTTTGAACGCAAATTCCGCGGCATGTGGGCTGTTGGCGCTATGGTACAAATTCCAATATGGAACTGGGGCGAAGGAATGTATAAGGTAAAAGCTGCCAAGGCGGAAGCAAACATTGCCCGCTACCAACTGGCAGATGCAAAAGAAAAGGTAGAATTGCAGGTAAGCCAAGCCAGCTATAAAGTAAATGAAGCAGCCAAACGCCTGAGTATGGCTGAAAAAAATCTGGAAAAAGCAGACGAGAATCTGCGCTATGCCAAACTGGGATTCATGGAAGGAGTCATTCCCACCAGTAATGTATTGGAAGCGCAAACCGCTTGGTTATCTGCCCAATCAGACAAAATAGACGCTCAGATTGATGTAAAACTGACTGAAGTCTATTTGCGCAAATCAATGGGAGTGCTTAAATAAAAATTAAAGATTAAAAACGAAAAGATATGGCAGAAAGATCACAACACAGCAATATTTTGCTGGCATTTATTTCACTGACAGCAGTCATCGTTATTGTATCGCTGATAGGTTTCTTCACATTGGGAAAAGGCCCGGAAATCATTCAGGGACAAGCAGAAGCTGACGAATATCGGGTTTCCAGCAAAGTACCGGGACGCATTCTGGAATTTCGTGTGAAAGAAGGAGACAAAGTAAAAGCCGGTGACACACTGGCTATCCTTGAAGCCCCCGATGTAAAAGCCAAACTTTCTCAAGCACAAGCTGCCGAACAAGCAGCACAAGCCTTGAATGAAAAAGCACAACGAGGTACCCGCCAAGAGCAACTGCAAGCTGCCTACGAAATATGGCAGAAAGCTAAAGCCGGAGTAGAAATTGCTGAAAAATCATACAATCGTGTCAACCGACTCTTTGAAGAAGGCGTAATGTCCGCGCAAAAACGTGATGAAGCCAAAGCACAATTTGATGCCATGAGTGCTACAGAAAAAGCTGCACGCTCCCAATACGAAATGGCAAAGAACGGTGCACAACGTGAAGACAAAGCAGCAGCCGCAGCCCAAGTAGAACGTGCCAAAGGTGCTGTAGCCGAAGTTTCTTCCTACATAGACGAAACGATACTGACCGCGTCTGCTGATGGAGAAGTGACCGAAATCTTTCCCAAAGCAGGCGAACTGGTAGGTACCGGTGCCCCCATTATGAACGTGGCCCGCTTGAATGACATGTGGGTAACATTCAATGTACGCGAAGATTTCCTAAAAGACTTTACCGTAGGAAATGAGATTAACGCATTTATTCCTGCCTTTGACAAAGAAATAAAATTCAAGGTTACTTATATGAAAGATCTGGGTACATATGCTGCCTGGAAAGCAACCAAGACTACGGGACAATTCGACCTGAAGACCTTCGAGGTGAAAGCTGTTCCTGTAGAGAGAACAGACGGATTGCGTCCGGGAATGAGTGCCATCATCGAGAAATAACAAACAATGAACAATACTGTCCATAACCGTATATTCCGCATAGCCCGGCGTGAAGTGTTCCGCATCGCCACAAGACCGCTATATCTGTTCTGCATGATCATAGCTCCCTTGTTCTGTTACCTCTTCTTTACTACATTAATGTGGAACGGACTCCCTACGGATATGCCGGCAGGTGTGGTCGATTTGGACAACACAGCTACCACACGCAGCATCATCCGTAATCTGGACGCTTTTCAGCAGACTAAAATCATAGCGCATTACCCCAGTTTCGCAGATGCCCGCAAAGCCATGCAGCAAGGGAAAATCTATGCTTTCTACTATATTCCAAAAGGAACTACCGACAAGGCATTAGCAAGCCGCCAACCCAAGGTTTCTTTTTATACCAACTATTCCTATCTGGTAGCTGGTTCATTACTCTATAAAGACCAGCGCACCATGTCCGAGCTGGCGGGTGGAGCCATCGGCCGTGCCACCTTATATGCCAAAGGAGCTACAGAAGACCAGGCCATGGCATTCCTGCAGCCCATAGTCATCGACTCTCATGTATTAAACAATCCATGGCTCAATTACTCTGTATATTTGAGTAACACCATCATACCGGGTATCCTGATGCTGCTTATCTTTATGACCACCGTCTATACCATTGGAAGTGAAATGAAAACCAACACCCAAAAAGAATGGATGGGCATGGCAGGCAATTCCATCACCGTAGCTCTGACCGGCAAATTGCTGCCTCAGACTTTAGTTTTCTTTGTCATGGGCACCTTCTATAATGTTTATCTATACGGTTTCCTGCACTATCCCTGTAATAGCGGTATACTGCCCATGCTGTTTGCCGGTCTGTTATTAGTACTGGCTTCACAGGCTTTCGGAGTATTTCTGTTCGGATTGTTTACAACAGTCCGCTTGGCACTGAGCACTGCCTCCCTATGGGGAGTGATTTCTTTCTCCATATCGGGTATGAGTTTTCCGGTTATGGCAATGAATCCTGTATTACAGGCACTGGCCAATCTATTCCCGTTACGCCACTACTTCCTGATTTATGTAGATTTGGCACTTAACGGATATCCGCTGATTTACGCATGGCATTCAGTAGTCGCGTTGATGTTATTCATGCTGTTGCCTTTCTTTATACTGAAAAGACTGCGCACAGTACTATTACATTATGTATATATTCCCTAAAACGGCAAACAGGTATGAAAACATATAAACTCAAAGATATCATCTCACAAGGAACCAAGGACCTTTTCTACATCTGGTGGCAAGAGTTGAAAGCAGTTGTAAAGGATCAGGGTGTACTTATCTTCTTCATTCTGGTACCACTAGGCTATCCGCTTCTCTATACCTTTATATATACCAATGAAACAGTACGTGAAGTCCCTGCTGCTGTAGTAGATAACAACCGTTCCAGCCTCAGCCGTGAATACCTGCGTCTGGTAGATGCAGGTGCCGACTTGGAAATAGTATCTCATTGCAGTGATATGGAAGAAGCAAAAACTTTATTGAAAAACGGCAAAGTGTATGGCATCATCTATATTCCTGAAAGCTTCAGCCGCGACATTACTAAAGGAGTTCAAACCCATGTCACCATCTACTGTGACATGAGCGGTATGCTATACTACAAAGCCATGCTGACAGCCAACACCAATGCCTCGCTGGTAATGAACAAACAGATAAAGATAGAACGCTCCGGCAACACAACCATCCGACAAGATGAAGTGAGCACGTCTCCCATAGCGTATGAGGATATTTCCATTTTCAATCCGCAGAACGGTTTTGCCAGCTTCCTGATACCCGCCGTACTGATATTGATTATCCAACAAACTTTACTGCTAGGAGTAGGTCTATCTGCCGGAACTGCTCGTGAGAACAACCGTTTTCGAGACCTTATCCCCATGAGCCGCCATTATCATGGCACGCTGCGCATTGTTTTAGGCAAATCACTGACTTACCTTATGATATATGCTGTCATGGCTACCTATATGCTCTGCCTTGTTCCCAAAATGTTCAGCCTGGTACAAATAGCTCAAGCCGGAACCCTAGCGGCATTCATGTTTCCTTACATACTGGCATGCATTTTTTTCGCGATGACTTGTTCTATCTTTATTCACCATCGGGAAGCCTGTATGATGATTTATGTATTTACCTCAGTACCGTTGCTATTTATCTCAGGCATTTCGTGGCCAGGTACTGCCATTCCTAAATTCTGGGAGGTGGTTTCGTGGCTGTTCCCTTCCACTTTCGGCATCAACGGCTTTGTACGCATCAACAATATGGGAGCCACACTGACCGATGTGCTGACAGAGTACCGGGTATTGTGGATACAAACAGGTGTTTATTTCCTTACCACCTGCATCGTATACCGTCGTCAGATCACCTTAAGCCGCAGACATGTATACGAAAGATTAAAAGAGATTAAGAAAAGACGCAAAACAAATATCGTCTGAATTTGTTTATAAATTAAAAACCAAATGAATTATTTAGGATGAAAAAACTTTTTATTCTGGCATGCGTATGCCTACTGATTACTTCATGTAACAGTAACCCCAAAAACACTAACGATTCTGCAACCTCCACCGAAACAACGGATATGCACAATGCAGAAAATTCATTGGATTATGACGGTACTTACACCGGAACTTTTCCGGCTGCCGACTGTCCGGGTATCAACATGACCCTGACTATTAAAAAAGACAAGACTTTTGAGTTGATATCAGAATATATTGACCGGCAGGATGCTACTTTCAAAGAATATGGAACTTACTCCGTTGAAGGTAATATTATGACTTTAATTAATGGAGAGGATAAGCAATATTATAAAGTCGGTGAGAATACCTTGACCGCTCTCAATCAAGACAAACAGGCAATAACAGGAGAGTTAGCAGACCATTATATCCTACACAAAAAATAAACTTTACTTCATCTGTCATTTTCATGCCAAAGTGAAGAGTCCGCTTCAATCTATCACAGCTGGATTCTTCACTTTGTTCTTTTATTTGTCCACAATCTATATTCACACTAATTAACTTCCGTTCCTTTTGTTTATTACGAAAATTTCGTAAATTTGCGAAAACATCGTAATCAATTCATTTTCTTATGGAAAAGCTAACGATACAAGAAGAAGAAGTGATGCTTCATATTTGGAGCATGGGAGAATGTTTCGTGAAAGACATAGTTGCTAAATTTCCCGAACCTAAACCACCTTACACTACGGTAGCGTCTATAGTGACCAACCTGAAAAGAAAAGGTTATGTTACAGCCAAGCGCTTCGGTAACACCTATCAATACACCCCTGTAGTGAAACAAAGTGAATACAAACGCACATTTGTAAGTGGTGTGGTCCGAAACTATTTTGCCGACTCGTATAAGGAAATGGTATCTTTCTTCGCTAAAGAGCAAAAAATCTCCGCAGCCGACTTGAAAGACATTATCAACTTGATAGAGAAAGAAGAAGATAAATAATCCTGCTAAATTCACAAATACTATGATAACTACAGCACCCGAACTCATCTACATGCTGAAAGTAAATATAGGCATCGCCTTATTCTATGCTTTCTATAAGCTGTTCTGCTGTCGCGACACTTTCTTCCAATGGCGTCGTATCGCACTGCTGAGTTTTCTTGCACTCTCTTTTCTTTATCCGCTAATGGATATGCAAGCATGGGTGAAAGAACAACCTGCCATCAATGAACTGGCAGATTACTACACACTGATGATGCTAACAGAAACAAATACTTCCACTGCCACAGTAGTCACAACTCCTGTTGCTATTCCCACACCCGGCCTGCTTGATATAATAAAGTTCATCTATTGGATTGGAATCCTTTTATTATCCGCACGATTTATGATCCAACTAAGCAGTATTTTCCGCCTTGTCTTAAAAAGCAAGAGTATAAATGTAGACCAAATATTCATACGCAGTCTATCAGAACCTGCCAATCCATTCTCTTTCTGGCAATGGATTTTCATCTATCTGCCCGAACTGAAAGAAGATGAAAAACAAGAAATCCTGACGCACGAACAGACCCACGTCCGCCAATGGCATTCCATAGATGTCATTATCAGTGAAATAGTAAATATCATTTGCTGGATGAATCCTTTTGCATGGCTAATGAAAACAGAGATCAGACTCAATCTAGAATACCTTGCCGATCATAAAGTAATGGAATCCGGCACAAATAAGAAAGCATATCAATATCACCTTTTGGGATTAGCCAACCAGAACAGACAAACCGGTTTATATAATAATTTCAACTTATCACACTTAAAAAACAGAATTAAAATGATGAACAAAAAAAGAACCCGCACCACAGGGCATATCAAATATGCCTTGTTTGCACCGCTGACTGCTGCTCTACTCTTGGTCAGCAACATTGAAACCGTGGCACGGACAGCCGAAAGGTTAATCTATTCCACGGAAGAAAGCACCCCACGCCCCGAAAGGGAAGAAGTGGCATCTTTTGTCAACACAGTACAAGGTCTAGTGACTTTCACTATTACCGTAACCAATAGTGAAGGTAAGCCTCAACCTAATGTTACTCTGCAAATCAAACCGAGTGATGAAGTGAAAACTTTCAAAACCAATGCAGAAGGAAAAGCTACCATAGAAGTGGATATAACGACTCCCAAGTATGTTTCCCTAGACGTTTCCTCTCCTAAAAGTTCCAAACACCAATCACTTCTACTTTCAGCAAACAAACCGAATGTCACTGCCATTTTCGATACCGATGATGATATTGCCGCCTACATCAAAGCCGGCAAACAAATACGGGTCAAGTTACAAATATCTAATAATGATAACCAACAACTGGCAGGAGCAGAACTTATTTCTTCTTCAACAAATGCCAAAGCCACGACAAACGCTCATGGAGAAGCTCAGTTAACAGTAGGAGTAGGCGAAACCATTGCCATTAACCATAAAGGTTATCAGGAAGGAAAATTCACGGTAAAAGAACTCTGTCCCATCAAAGATATGGAAAATCCGGAACTAGTAAGATTACTTCTTGTCGGAGAAGATCCCGTATACCAGATAGCAGACAATATGCCTGAATTCCCCGGAGGTATGGCAGCTTGCTTACAACATTTGGCACGAAACATAAAATATCCCACAACAGCTCAAAAGGAGGGAACGCAAGGTAAAGTAATCGTACAGATGGTTATTGAAAAAGATGGTTCGGTAGATCATGTAAGCATTGTACGCAGCATTAGCCCCGAACTAGATGCTGAAGCAGCACGAGTTGTAAAATCCATGCCGAAATGGAAGCCGGCAACTGTAAAAGACAAAACAGTACGTTGCAGATATACTGTTCCTGTAACTTTCAAACTGCAATAAAGAGTATAAAAACAGAAAAGAGGCTGTTTCGAACAGCCTCTTTTCATCCCAAAAACATATTTCAAATTATTTCTTCATTTCCACAATGTGCGTCGGCGCTTGCTCCGCATTACGCTTCTCAGTCTGCTTCACAACATTTTCAGCTAACTCTATAAATGCACGCCCGGTAATGCTGTCCTCATTCAAAGCAGCCGGAGTTCCTTTATCACCATTTTCACAGATACTCTGCACAATAGGAATTTGTCCCAACAAAGGCACATTCATTTCCTCTGCCAGCTGTTTGCAACCCTCCTTTCCGAAAAGGTAATACTTATTTTCAGGAAGTTCCGCAGGAGTAAACCATGACATATTCTCCACCAATCCCAAAATAGGAACATTTACTTTATCATTGGTATACATATTTATGCGCGCAAGGGAATCAATATGTATACCAATGATAAAGTAAATG
>OJOJ01000616.1_pt1 | contig 10974 bp, 9 predicted proteins | sample 1598041 | NCBI WGS metagenome assembly OJOJ01 (sample SAMN01915218, study PRJEB22387) | human gut metagenome | isolation source: stool | host: Homo sapiens | place: USA
TGCCATCGGCGGTCTTGCCGTAGGCGAGCCGACCGACGTGATGTACGAGATGATCGAGGTGGTGAATGCCATCCTACCCGAAGACCGCCCCCGCTACCTGATGGGGGTCGGCACGCCGATCAATATCCTCGAAGGCATCGCCCGGGGCGTCGATATGTTCGACTGCGTGATGCCCACGCGCAACGGACGCAACGGACAGATTTTCACCTCGGAAGGCACGATCAATATCCGCAACAAGAAATGGGAGGACGACTTCTCCCCGATCGATCCCGAAGGCACCGCCTTCGTCGATCACGTCTATACGAAAGCCTACCTGCACCATCTGACGATCTGCCAGGAGATGCTCGGGGCGCAGATCGCTTCGCTGCACAACATCGCATTCTACCTGCGGCTGGGGACCGAGGCCCGCCGACACATCGGGGCCGGGGATTTCACCCCTTGGAAGGAGCGGATGGTCGCCAAACTCGGCCGCAGGCTGTAACACTCGAACCACGATGAAACGAAAGCTCCCGCATTTCCGCTTCCCCGGATTCAAGATCCTCGACCGGTATATCCTCGGCAAGTTCTTGAGCACCTACTTCTTCGCTATCGCGATGATCATCGTGGTCGTGGTGATCTTCGACTACGTGGAGAAGATCGACAACTTTACGGAGACGAAAGCGCCGCTCAAGGCGATCATCTTCGACTATTACCTGAATTTCATTCCATTCTTCATCAACCAGTTCAGCGGACTGTTCACCTTCATCGCCGTCATTTTCTTCACTTCGAAAATGGCCTACCAGACCGAGATCGTGGCTATGCTTTCGGGCGGCATGAGTTTCCGAAGGCTGATGTGGCCCTATTTCCTGGGGGCGCTCATCATCGCTTCGCTCTCTCTGGGGTTGAACCTCTGGTTGATTCCGGTGTCGCAGCGCAGCTGCGTGGCTTTCGAGAACCAATACATCCCGCGCAAGGCGCGTTTCCAATACGATAAAAATATCTACCGTCAGATCGAACCCGGTACGTTCGCCTATATCCGCAACTACTCCAAGGAATCGAACCAGGCTTCGTTCTTCAGCCTGGAAGAGTACGAATCGGGAGCGATGACCGCATCGCTCGAAGCCGCAGAGGTGAGGTTCAATCCCGAAACCAAGCGGTGGTCGGCTCGACGATATACCACCCGCACGTTCGATTCGCTCGGCGTGGAAACTTTCACGCAACACCGTAATCTGGACACACTCATTAATCTGGATGTCAATGAATTGGGGCGCACTGACCAGTTGATAAAAACAATGAATATAGTGGAACTGAACCAGTTCCTCGAACAGCAGCGAAGCAAGGGTTCCGACTCGATCAACATCATTCAGGTCGAACAACACGCCCGTTACGCCTATCCTGTCGGTACGTTCATTCTGACACTCATCGGTGTTTCGCTCTCCTCGCGCAAGGTGCGGGGCGGCACGGGACTCCACATCGGCATCGGCATTGCCCTTTGCTTCTCGTATATCCTCTTCATCCGCTTCTTCGAGGAGTTTGCCAAGAGCGGTACGCTGCCGCCCTGGATCGCTGTCTGGATACCGAACATACTTTACCTCTGTATCGCTGTTTATCTTTATCGCAAAGCACCGAAATAATGTCCCCGCAACTCGAAGATATCGTCCGCAAGGTCCGCTCCGACGAGCGGATCGCCCCTGCCGAAGCCCTCGTGCTCTGGCACGAAGCTCCGCTTTGGCTGTTGGGCGAGCTGGCCGCCCGGCGCAAGGAGCGCGTGAGCGGCGACAAGGTCTATTTCAACCGCAATTTCCACATCGAACCCACGAACCTGTGCGTGTTCAACTGTAATTTTTGTTCCTACCGCCGTCCGAAGGGAAGTCCCGAGGCGTGGGACTACTCCCTGGAAGAGGTCGAACGGATCGCCCGCGACCACGCCGGACAGGGCGTAACCGAAGTGCATATCGTCGGAGGCGTGCATCCCGAGCACGATTTGTACTATTACGTCGAGATGATCCGCCGCGTGAAGGCGATCCTGCCCGAAGCGACCGTCAAGGCCTTCACCGCCATCGAGCTCTCCTACATGATCCGCAAAGCGGGGCTGACTATCGACGAAGGGTTGCGTCTGCTCCGCAGCGCCGGGATGGAGGCGATACCGGGCGGGGGTGCCGAAATTTTCGACGAGGAGCTGCGTGCCCGCATCTGTCCCGATAAGGGCTCGACTGCGGAGTGGTTCGAGGTGCATGCCGCCGCACACCGGCTGGGGATCCCGACCAACGCTACGATCCTCTACGGCCATATCGAGTGCGTCGAACACCGCATCGACCACCTCGACCGGCTGCGCAGCCAGCAGGATCTGACGGGCGGCTTCAACGCCTTCATCCCGCTCAAATACCGCAATTTCGGCAACCGTATGTCGGAAATCGGCGAGGTTTCCGTGACCGAAGATCTGCGGATGCTGGCCATAAGCCGCATCTACCTGGACAACATTCCCCACATCAAGGCTTACTGGGTGATGTACGGCAAAGCGACTACGGAGCTGGCTCTGGCTTTCGGTGCGGACGACATCGACGGCACGATCGACGATACGACCAAAATCTACTCGATGGCCGGAGCCGACGACCAGCGCCCGGCGATGACTACGGAGGAGATGCGCCGCATCGTCGCGGCAGCCGGCTACCGGGCCGTCGAACGCGACACCTTTTACCGCGAAATCGGATAACGAGGCTACCTGAAACAGACGAAACGGATCGGTCCGTACCCGCCAGACAGGGCCGATCCCCGAACATAAACGACAGAACAATACCATGCTGGAACAACTGAAAAAATATTGGGCGAAAGTCAGTGAGCATCCTTTCCTGAAACACCTTTTCATCATCGTCTGCGTGCTGCTCGTGCTGGGCGTCGCAACTCACCTGCTGCTGTTGCTGGGCACGCGCCACAGTGCGCACCGTACGGTCCCCGACCTGACAGGCATTCCGCTCGAGGAGGCTCTCGGGGAGGCCCGCCGTCAGGGGTTGGAAATCATCGTCAACGACTCGCTGTATGTGCCTGCCTACGACGGGGGTGTAGTACTGGACCAACTCCCGGAAAAGGGCGTCGGGGTCAAACCCGGACGAACGGTCTATGTCACGATCAACTCCTACCGACAGAAGATGGTGACGGTGCCCTATGTCGCCGGCCGTTCGCTGCGCCAGGCCAAGAACATGCTCGAAGTGGCCGGCCTGGGGATCGAACAGATCGTCTATCGTCCCGACCTGGCGACCAATTACGTGCTCGAAGAGTACGCCGACGGCAAGCGGATCTCGGAGAAAAGCCGCGTACAGCTCGAAGCGGGCAGCGGCGTCACCCTTTACGTCGGGGAGAGCGGTTCCGTTTCGACACTCGTGCCGAAGACCGTGGGGCTTCACCTCCAACAGGCCAAAAGCCGTTTGTGGGAGCTGGGGCTCAACATCGGCAAGATCTCCTTCGACGAGGGAATCAACCTGCTGAACCAGCGGGAAGCCCGGGTTTATCTGCAGACGCCTTCGGCCGGCAGCCGTGCCCGGCTGGGTGCGAAGGTCGATCTGAAGCTGACCCTCGATGCTGCCAAAGTCACCGCCCAGAGCGCTGCGGCCGATAAGGAGATGATAAAAGCCGCCGAAGAGCTGCGCCGCCTCGACGCTGAAACGGCCGATTCGCTGGCCCGTGTTCGTCTGGACAGTCTGGCCAACCGTCCCGTCGAAGCGGAGCCGGTCATCGACGACGGGCTTTTCCCGGACGAAGAGACAGCGGAAGACGAATTTTTCCAATAACGCACACGTCCGATGAGCGAATCGCAATACATACCCGATCCGGACGAACTCGAGGACGACGCTGCCGGCGAGCAGGACGAGCTGTACGAACATTACAGCATCACGGCCGACCGGGGGCAAAGCCCGCTGCGGTTGGACAAGTTCCTGACGATCCACATGGAGCGTTGTTCGCGCAACCGCATCCAGACGGCTGCCGACGCAGGCAATATCCTGGTCAATGGCAAACCCGCGAAGTCGAGCTACAAGGTCAAACCCGGCGACCGCATCTCGCTGGTGATGCCCTATCCCAAGCGCGAAATCGAGATCATTCCCGAAAACATCCCGCTCGAAATTCCCTACGAGGACGACGACCTGCTGCTGGTCAACAAGCCTGCGGGCATGGTCGTCCATCCCGGTCACGGCAACTACTCCGCAACGCTCGTGAACGCCCTTACATACCATTTGCAGAATCTGCCCCTGTTCCAGGAGGGCGATATGCGGGCCGGACTGGTGCACCGCATCGACAAGAACACCTCGGGGCTGCTGGTGATCGCCAAAAACGAGCGGGCGCACGCCCGGCTCGCCAAACAGTTCTTCGACCATACGATCACGCGGCGGTACGTGGCGCTAGTGTGGGGAAATTTCGAGGAGGACGAAGGCACCATTACCGGCAACATCGGCCGCAGCCCCAAAGACCGGCAGAAGATGTGGGTCTTCGAAGACGGCTCGGACGGCAAGCACGCCGTGACCCACTACCGGGTGCTGAAGCGCTACGGTTACGTAACCCTCATTGAATGTCGCCTCGAAACGGGCCGCACACACCAGATCCGCGTCCACATGCAGTGGAAGGGACACCCCCTGTTCGGCGACGAACGGTACGGCGGCGACCGCATCCTCAAGGGTACGACCTTCAACAAATACAAACAGTTTATCGAAAATTGCTTCGCCGCGATGCCCCGGCAGGCACTCCATGCCAAAAGCCTCGGCTTCCAGCATCCCACTACGGGCGAACAGGTCTATTTCGAAAGCGAACTGCCGGAAGATTTCCGTACCGTGTTGGCTAAGTGGGACGCCTATGCCGCTGCGGGGCTTGCGGAAGAATAAAAATCGAGATTGAAATGTTTCTGCCCACTACCCTCAAGGAAGTCCGCGCACGCGGCTGGGATCAACTCGACGTGATCCTCTTCACGGGCGATGCCTACATCGACCACCCGTCGTTCGGCGCGGCCGTCGTGGGCCGTCTGCTCGAAGCCGAAGGGTATCGTGTGGCGATTGTGCCCCAGCCCAACTGGCGGGACGACCTGCGGGATTTCACCAAGCTCGGCACTCCGCGCCTCTTCTTCGGCGTGACGGCCGGGGCGATGGATTCGATGGTGAACCACTATACCGCCAACATCCGGTTGCGCAGCAACGATGCCTACACGCCCGGCGGGAAAGCAGGATTCCGCCCCGACTATGCGGTCAAAACCTATACGCAGATTCTCAAGCGGCTCTTTCCGCGTACGCCGGTGGTCATCGGCGGTATCGAGGCTTCATTGCGCCGCCTGACCCACTACGACTACTGGAGCGATTCGCTCCATCCCTCAATCCTCGCCGACAGCGGGGCCGACCTTTTGATCTACGGCATGGGCGAGCGGGTGATTCAACAGGTGGCGCGGGCGATGAACAACGGATTCAACGCCAAGTTGTTGCGAAATATCCGACAGGTGGGATTCATGGCCGACCGCAGCTATGTGGAGCGGCTCGATCCCACCCGAACGATCCGCCTGCACTCCTACGAGGAGTGCGTGGCCGACAAGCGGGCCTTTGGGAAGAACTTCACCCGCATCGAAACCTTGAGCAACCTGATGGAACCGGACGAAACGCTCGTCGAAGGTGTCGGCGACCGCTATGCGGTCATCACGCCGCCCAACGCGACGCTTACGACCGAGGAGCTGGATCATTCGTTCGATCTGCCGTACGAGCGGGCGCCGCACCCCCGCTACCGGGGTCGTGGCGACATTCCGGCCTGGGAGATGATCAAGCACTCGGTCAATATCCACCGGGGTTGTTTCGGCGGCTGCTCCTTCTGCACCATATCGGCCCACCAGGGCAAGTTCATCACTTCGCGCAGCGAAAAATCCATCCTTCGCGAAGTAGAGCGGGTGACCCGCATGCCCGATTTCCGGGGTTACCTTTCGGACATCGGAGCGCCTTCGGCCAACATGTACCGCATGGGCGGCCGCGACCGGGAGCTGTGCAGCAAATGCCGCCGTCCGTCGTGCCTGCATCCGAAGATGTGCCCCAACCTCGATAACGACCATCGTCCGTTGCTCGATCTCTATGCCAAAGTGCGGGCGGTCAAGGGGGTCAAGAAGGCTTTTATCGGCAGCGGTATCCGCTACGACCTGTTCGACGGCAGCGATTACCTCGATACGGTCATCCGCCACCATACCTCGGGCCGCCTCAAAGTGGCGCCGGAACATACCGAGGATACTGTGCTGAAACTGATGCGCAAGCCGCCGTTCGCGATGTTCGAACGGCTCAACGCCGACTTCAACCGGATCTGCCGCCGCGAAGGGCTGCCGTACCAGCTGATTCCCTATTTCATCTCCTCGCACCCGGGATGCACGGAGCGCGACATGCGCTCGCTGGCGGACAAGGTGTTGGGCAAACTCCACTTCGACCTGGAGCAGGTGCAGGATCTGACCCCTACACCGATGACCTTTTCGTCGGTGATGTTCTACACGGGCGAAAACCCCTATACGGGCGAAAAGGTCTATGTCGCCCGCTCGCAGGAGGAGAAACGCAGGCAGAAAAGCTACTTCTTCCGCCGCAAACGATAGCCCGGCAACGAAATCGGCACTCCCAAAAGAGTGCCGATTGCTGTACCTTTCGGATTCCCCGATCCTAATTCAGATAGGGTTTCAGTACGCCGAACAGCAGGTAGGCCACGATCAGCGTGACTACGATGTTGAACATCTGGGCCGTCATGAAAGCCCAGAACGTGCGGCGGTTTTCCTTCGAGAAAATATCCCGGAAACGGGTTTCGAGGCCGATGCAGACGAACGCGATACTGAAGAGCGTATTGCTGAACATCTTGGCCGAAGTGCGGGCCGGCGCGGCTTCGCTGCCGGCGAAGAACAGGCTGAAGAGGAGCGATACGGCGACGAAACCCACGACGAATTTCGGGAAACGCTCCCAGATCACCCGTACGCTGGGACGCTGGCGCTTATTCTGGCCCTTGTAGGACCAATACAGCGAAATGACGAACGCCGCGATACCCAGCAGGACGTTCTGCGACGACTTGACGATGATGGCCGTCTGTTCGGCCGTTTCACCCAGCAGAGCACCCGACGCTACGACCGCACCCGTCGTATCGATCGTTCCGCCCATCCAGGCTCCGGCGACCTCCTGCACGGTTTCGGGATTCGAAAGCACCGTCGGCAGCAGCAGACCGGCCAGCCAGGGCATCAGGTACATCATCGGTACGGCGCAGACCAGCACCAGCGAAATGATGTAGGAGAGTTTCTTGTTGTCGCCCCGGATCACGCCGCAGGTGGCGATAGCGGCCGAAACGCCGCAAATGCTGACCGAGCTGGCGAGCATCGTCGAGGTTTCCTCGTCCACACGCATCCGCCGGGCCAGCCAGAAGGCGAAGTACCACACCGTAAAGACGACGATGAAAGCCTGGATCAGTGCGTAAACGCCCGATTGGAGCACTTCGCCGAAGAGGATCGTCGCACCCAGACAGACGATACCGATCTTGATGTAAAACTCGCTCTGGATCGCCGGTTTCAACCACTCGGGCACCCGGAAAAAGTTACTGATGACCAGGCCGAAGATCACCGAAAAGAAAACCGCCTCGAAGCCCAGTCGTTTAATTGCGGGGATCGAAGCCACGGCTTGCGACAGCAGAGCCACACCGAAAATGGCGAGCAGCGAAACGGCGAAACGACGCAGCGGGCGGCCCAATATCCGCTGACAGACACCCGTCAAAACCAGCAGGAAGAGGAACATCGCTCCGGCGCTCATCCAATTTCCGGCGGAGGAGAGGTCTTTGGGCATCGCAGGCATCCAACGGGGGAACAGCAGGGCGAGCAGGAGAATCGCTGCGCCGGCCCCGACGATCACCCAGTCTTCGCTTTTAAGTTGTCGAATCAAACTTTTCTTCATAAACTACACATTAACAAGTGTGCAAAGAAGCGATTTTTTTGCCGGAATCCGTTACGCATAAATACCCAAATTTGCGGATGCGGGAGTCGGAAACGAAAATTTCCCGGAGCAAATTCGCTCCGGGAAACGGAATGTCGGTTTGAAAAACGGTACGGTCGTCCTCGATGACCAGCCGCACAACGCAAGATCGGGGTCGTTACCGCGGTACGGGAAACGAGAGGGTCCGGGCGTCGAGATGCCCGTCCGGATAGGGACTCCAGTTCTGGGCCTGGCCGTTGGAAATCGAGAACCAGCCGCTGCGTATTTTGTAGGGAACGATATCTATGCGGCGCAGTGCGTATTTGGTTCGGATCTCCATGAGCGAACTCATCGAAATCACCGGCGTCATGGTGGTCGAAGGACTGAAATAGTCCGCCGGATAGAGGGAGGGTGCTTTGATCTGCACCGAATCCGGGAGCATCTTCGACAGATAATACTCTTCGATCCGCTCGGCCGTTTTCCGGTCCGGAGTTTTGATTTCGGGCGGATTCTGGCCTGCGGCCGTCCATACGGTGCCTGCGAAAAGCAGGCTGTAGAAAATTCGTTTCATAACATTGAACTGTTTTCTTTCGTTTTTCAGTACCCGGCAAAACTTCCGGTTCGCCTTTGCTTCCGCACCCGGTACACCGGAGAAGCGCTCTGCGTCGTCGCCTGCCGGAAAAGTCCGTTGTCCTCTGATGTCGGTTTCCCGGTCAGAACACCTCTTGCAGAATACGGACCGACTGCACGGCGTGGATCGCGTCCAGGTGGTAACCGTAGTAGGCCAGCAAAGCCTCCAGAAAAGCGCTCCGCTGTGTACGGTTGAGTCCTATTTCGGCCAGGCAACGTACGTCGCACTCCACGAAGTCGTTCATTAGACGAGCGTTCTCCGGGGTCATTACCGTCGCATGCGGCGGCTTTTGCACGGTGTACGATCCTTCGCAGGCATCGAACCAGGCGCCGGGCATATATTCGTTTCCCGGATAAAATCCCAGGAAACGGCTCAGATTCACCAGAAACCAGAGGTGGAAATTGGCCACGCCCTCTTCCATACTGTCCAGCGCCCCGATACTCTCCCACACGAAATCGAACAACTGGCTGTCAGGCTCGCTCTCCTTGACAAGACGGCACAAAACCTCTGCCATGAACAGGGCGATCGTCGAGCGCCTCACGTCGAAAGGCATTCGTTGCAGGACGATTCCGCTCTGCACCTCCCGAAAACGGTGCATCTGCTGCCGCGAAGAGGTCAGCCCTTCGAATTCGAGGGCGAACATCGGCTGGAACAACGCCAGTTTCGAACCCCGTCCCCGACTGCTGCGGACACCCTGCACCATGTAACTCTGACGCCCCAACGCGTCGGTCAGCAGGTGCACGACCATCGCGCTGTCGCCGTACTTGAGCGAATTGAGCACGATTCCCCGCGCCTTGTATGTCTTGAGCGTTCCCGGCACCTCACGCTTTCTTTACGTGCACCATCGCCCAGCCATCGCGCATACGCACTTCGATCGGATCCAGGCCGCAGGCCCGAGCCCGTGCTTCGATGACCGGTACATCCTCCTCCAGGAATCCGCTCATCAGCAGATCACCGCCCGTATCGAGCGCCTCGGCATAGGCCGGCATGTCCATCGTGAGGATATTGCGGTTGATGTTGGCCGCGATGAAATCGTATTTCCGGCCCGCGATGCGGCCTGCGTCGCCCAGCATCGGGACGATCCGCTCCGCCAACCCATTCGCCGCCGCGTTTTCGCGGCAGTTGGCCTCGGCCCACTCGTCGATATCGACGGCATCGACCGTCGCGGCACCCCGTTTGGCCGCTACGATGGCCAGCACGCCCGTACCGCAGCCCATGTCGAGTCCGCGTTTCCCCTCCAGCGGCAGGTCGCACAGCGCCGACGCGACCAGGCAGGTCGTGGCGTGGTGTCCCGAGCCGAAAGCCATGCGGGGCATTACCACCACCTCCAGTTCGTAGCCCTGCTGCGGCGCGTGGAACGGTGCCCGGATCAGGATGCGTCCATCGACATCGACCGGCGTGAAATTCTGTTCCCACAAGGCGTTCCAGTTCTGGGACTCGATGGCGATATAACGCCGGTCGGCGATGCCGTAGCGAGCCAGCAGGTCGTCGGTTTGCTGCATGCAGTCCGCCAGCCGCTCGCGGGGGATGTAGGCTTTCAGCACCTCGCCCTCCGTCTGGAAGCTCTCATAGGGCAGCTCGGCTAATTCGGCCGTCAGAATTTCGGCCAACTCGGGATCCGTGACCCGGACGTTCAACTCCACATAATCCATATCGGTATATCGTTTTTCGGTCGAAAGAACCGGCAAAAAGTCTTTCGAAATAATATTATGTAAAATTTTTTTGTATCTTCGCCTCTGAGAAGACAATCGGGCCGGGCGCAGTGCCGAATTTATGCGGACTTTGCCGGGGCGAAGTTTATCTTCTGCAAAGATAATGATAGGCAAGCGGCAAGCCAAACTTAACTTTCTGTTTTCCTCCTCCTTGCAGGCAGAGTTCACAAGTGTCCTCTGCGTATGCTTCGAATGTTGGTCGTTTGAGCCTGCCCCCCCCTATTTGCTGCAAGGATGATAAAGTGTAGCGAGCCGAATCTGACCGGCGGGTTCCCGACTCCTTCCCGTTTCACGTTGCGGGGTGGGGAAACTTACTACGCCCGATATTCGTTTCGGCAGTCGGTCGTTCGAGCCGGGCTGGATCACACACTCTCTGTTGCAACCGTGTGCCGGATGATCTCGCCTGCTGGAGCCGGAGGGCGGGAAGTCTGTGTTGAGAAGTACTATACAGGGATATTGGGCCGAATCGGGAGTCAGTCGATTTCGATCGTGCGCTCTTCGTCGCCGCCGACGGCGATCCGCACGGTCATCACCTCTTCGGGCAGCAGCTCTTCGATCTTCTCGGGCCATTCGACCAGACAGAGATCCCCGGAGTAGAAATATTCTTCGTAGCCGAAGTCGTAAGCCTCTTCGAGCCGGTTGATCCGGTAGAAATCGAAGTGATAGATATTCTTCCCTTCGCGGGTCGTATATTGATTGACGATGGCGAAAGTGG
>OJOJ01000621.1_pt1 | contig 10873 bp, 9 predicted proteins | sample 1598041 | NCBI WGS metagenome assembly OJOJ01 (sample SAMN01915218, study PRJEB22387) | human gut metagenome | isolation source: stool | host: Homo sapiens | place: USA
CCTGCGTGACAAGAAATCAAGAAACTGCTATTCCACGCCGACTTTTGCCTATACTCTTCCTCTGCAAACCCCTTCAATGTGTGGGATGCCATGTCCACATAAGCCCGATCGATTGCCGCATTGACGGGATCGGCCATATCGCCAAAGTAGCATTGCAGAACAAAGCAATAGCATTTCTTTTCCAAGTCATTCATCATCTAAATGTCCCTCCATCAATTATATTTCTCCAACGCTTTCTCCAAAGCATTTTTGACCTTTTCCCGCAGGCGCTGGGGCTCCAGCACCGTCACATCCGGGGCGAAGTTCATAGCGAACTGCTCCATGGCCATCTCGTTGGTGAAGGCCGTCACGGTAACGCCGGCGTCGTCCTCGTCGGAGAAGGTCACCTCTGTGCCAAACAGGTCGATGACATCGCTGACCATGGCCTTGGCCACCCGAAACACCGCCCGGACATTGTCGCTGGCATACATATAGGGGTGCTCCTTCATATAAGTGGCCAGATCCAGCGTCCGGCCGTTGGCCCATTTCAGGTGCTCAAAGGGCTTGGCAGGCTCGTCCAAAATCTTCAGCTCCGTAATGCGGTCCAGCCGATAGTTGGAAATGTCGTCATACTTGTCATAGTTGCAAATCAGGTAATATTTCCCCTCCTTGGCCGCCATCTGGTAGGGGGAGATGATGTACACCCGCTCTGTGCCGTCGGGGCGGATCTTGCTATGCTGGCGCTTGTCCGTGCCATACTCCAGGTACTTGAAGCTGACCTTCCTCCCCCGGCTGATGGCCTCGTCCAGCAGCTCGATGGTGAGAAACAGCTGCTTGTTGTCGGTCTTGTCCTCCGGCAGGCGGGCAATGTGCTTCACCCGGCTGCGGAAATACACATTGGACAGGCCCTCCAGCTTGTTCACCAGCTCCTTGCACTGGCTGTAAGGGATATGCTTGGAGAATAGCAGACTGTCAATGAGCAGCCGCAGTTCGCCATCGGTGAAGTCCCGCTCCAGATAGAAGTCTGACCACAGGTAGCTCTCCTCCGGCACGCCGGTCTTGGGGTTCGGCACCATGCGAATGGATTCACTGTACTCGATGTTGTAGCCGCAGTCCATGAGGTTCAGAATGTTCCGCCGGATGGCTTTGCGGTCAGCGGTCATGTCGTATTCGGTTTTCAGAATCTCGGCGATGTCCTTCTGGCTTAGACGGTGCTCCTCGTCGGAATACTTCCGCAGGATATCCAAAATGTTCAGAATCAGCAGTTTTTTCGGCTGTTTCACAGGCATGGGATCACTTCCTCTTTTACCATATTCTATCACGGTATATCTTATAATACAAGATGGCGTGGGGCAAAAACAGGCCACAGAATACCGAAGCAGGCACACATGGCGCTAATCCGTGAAGGCTCCGCACTCCGCACGCACGGCGATTTGCTCGCGAAGCCGGCGAGCCTCTTTTTCGCACACCGCCAATTGATCCGAATAGGAATGATCCGGTGACCGCACAAGGCTCTGAAGCTCCTCTTTTCTGGAAACCACCTTGTCCAGGTGCTCCTTGTCCTGATCCGCAAGCTTCTGAAAATCTTTCAAGGCGTTGATCACACGGCGGGCATTGCCCGCCGGTGTGTCACCCATGGGAACAAGGTATTTTTGTTCCGCATATTTCAGCAGGATATAAGGCTTCTTTTCATCCTGCCTTTCCGGAAGCTCCATGCCCATGCCTAAAAGCATTGGCATCTGGGATCCGTCTCCGGAGGTGAGAAAGTCATCTGTCAGAAGTGACTTGATTCGCTGATAGGCATTCTTGCGTGCATCGGCATCATATTTTTTCAGGGCGTCTACTGCGGCTATCGATGTTTCCCAGCGCTGCCTGGCCGCTTTGATTTTTTCATCGATTTGCGCAAGCTCCTTTTTCTGCTCTGCAAGAGTCTGCCGCTCCCTGGACAGCAGAATTTTCAGGTTCTTGACCTCGTTTTCTTTTTCAGCCAGCTGTTTCATCAGCGGCTCAGCCAATGCAAGCGCTTTCACCTGTGCATAGGTCAGCACCTGGTTCTCCAGATCCTCGATAGAGCGCTGATAGGTGGTTCCTGTGAGAAACTGTGTAATAAAGCGCTGCTTTGTTTCTAAAATCTGCCAGGAGTAGGAATCAAAGCTGCTTTTGGTAATGTAACGGTAGATGATCACATTTTTATTCTGATTGCCCCGGCGCAGGATTCTGCCTTCACGCTGTATCATGTCCGCAGGGCGCCAGGGCACATCCAAATGGTGAATGGCTTTTAGCCTCTCCTGCACATTGGCCCCGATGCCCAGCTTAAAGGTCGAGCCAATCAGAATGCGTATGTCCCCCGCATTGAATTTACGAAACAGCTCCAGTTTGCGGCTTTCTGTATGGTAGTGATGGATAAATGCGATCTGCGCAGCCGAAATGCCGCACTGTACCAGATTCTCCTTTAGTGCATCGTAAACATTGAATGCATCACTCTTTGGGGTAGCGTAGTCGCAAAATATCAACTGCGTCATCTGGGGATACTTGTTGTACAGCGCCGTCACACGCTCCACGCATTGACAGATTTTGGAGCTCTCACCCGTCGGCTGCTCTTTTCCCACCAATCTCAGGTCAAGCGCAGCTTTTCGCCCGTCTGTGCTGACCTTCAGCATATTGTCTATGCGACGGTCCACCGCCTTGCCGCGAATTGCCTCGGTTCGTTCACATAGGGAATTCATATAGGCAGTGAGTACCGGAAACCTTTTGATGGTTACATCTGTATAGCTCTCCAGCTTCGGCATTTCTTCCGTGTCGTCCATCGCATGAAAAATGGCGATTTGCGAGAACATCCGTGAAAGCTCCGGAAGATTAAAAAATTTGGAGAACCTTCTCACAAAACGGAATTTGGAGGTATCCACATCGATCTCGCAGAGCTGCTCGGGTAAAGCAAAGGTTTTGACCCAGTTATCAAATACATCCAGATGACTCTTTTCCAATTCGTCATATTGCAGATAAAGCTGCATGGCATAGGCATCGGAAATGGAGTTGCACAGCGGCGTGCCTGTGGCGAGCACCACACCTCGCCCACCATTTGTACGCTGAACATAGCGCACCTTGTGCAGCAGATCCATGCATTTAGAGGAACCTTTGGTGTTGATACCATTCAGGTTTTTCAGCTTTGTCCGTATGGGGATATTTTTGTAGTTGTGCGCCTCATCCACAAACAAGGTGTTGATCTCTAATTCGTCAAAGGTTATATCACCGGTTTGGGGCGTCGTCATGCTATCCAAAAACTCCCGGGTCAGCTTTTTGATATACTTCTTTTCCCGGTCAATCGTATTGGAAAAATCCGTTCGCTGGCGCGCATCGAACAGCACATCATTCAGGCGGTTCAGCTTTTGCTTCATATTGTCAAGCACAACATCTTCCGACAGGGGAATCATTTCAAAGCAGCTATATGCCATGATGATCCCATCATAGTCGCCGTCGCGTATCTGTTTCAGTACCTTCTGCCGCATCATCGGCTTAAAGGACTTCGGTTCGACAGCAAGAACCTTTGCTTTCGGATACAGATCGATGAATATCTTTTCCCACTGACCGACAATATGATTCGGTACAACAAACAGATTCTTCCGTGAGATCCCCTCCGAACGCATTTTCATGGCTGCGGCAATCATGATATAGGTCTTGCCCGCCCCTACATCAAAGGCAAGGAGGGTGTTCGGCGAAGAAAGGATCTTCTGCACAGCATCCTTTTGGTAGCCATAAAGGGTAAACGCCGGCGACATATCCGGAAATTGCAGCGCGCTTCCGTCATACTTCTGCGCTTCATAGTCGGTAAATATGTTGTTATAGGCTTCTTCCACCAGCCAACGGCGGTCCTCGTCAAGCCAGATCCACCGCTTGAATTCTTCATTAATCAGGCGCTGCTTTTCCAGGGCAGCAAGGGTATCCCGTTCGTTGTACTCCGTTCCGTTATCAAGCAGCTTGATCTCCCGTAGGTTCAGTGTATTTTCCATGATGCGCAGTGCATTGTATCGTTCAAGTCCGTACTTGAACATCGCATTTTTGCTGTTTAAGGAGGCCAGATAGTCCTTATTGTAGATGCACCAGCTTCCGGTTACCTCTTCGTATCCCAAAAATCTGGAAAAATCCGATTCACTCTCCAGAATATGAGCAATGAAATCCGCAATAATCTGTTTGCCGACCCAGGGAACGCCCAAGGAAACCTCAATATCTGTGTAGGGGATCGCATGCGGTGTTCTGCCGACCGTTGGCGCTCGGTATAGCTGTTCCTTGTGCTCATGCACGGCGGCCGCTTGCCGATAGAGCTCAATCCACTTATCCAGCGTCATCTGCTCCAGATTCTTTTCCGACAGCATATCCACAATTTCCTCCGCCGGAAACCCTTCACCGTCATTGTAATAGAGCGTATGGTCCTGCGCGTCATAAACGGAATAATCTCTTTGCAACAGTTCCCGGGTAATTTGCCGCCCTAAAAGGCCGGGCTCCACTGTCGAAGCCAACTGCTCTGATATGTACTTACGATCCCTTTGCGCATAAAGGGGCATATTATTCCGAACCAGAAGATTCTTGAGCTCCAGCTTCCACAGTATGGTAAGCTGGTTTCTCCGGGATACCTGCTGGTTGCCGAGTGCTTCCCGAAACAAAGTGATATTGTCATTTTCGATGCACAGGATGCCCCAGTGGTTCGGCACATGATACTGCGCAGACTGACCGTGGCTTTTGCTGACCACCAAATAGTTTTCGTCAAAGAACCGGTCATATGCTTTTATTTGGCCGGCCAATCTGGAATAGTTGTCCAAGTCGCTTTTGATCTCATAGCCGGTCAGTCTGTCTGTTACCGCCATTACATCACAGATCGAAGTGCCGATGCTCTTTTCCTGATAAATGCGGATCTCGTGATTGGATGCCTTCAGGTACGCGATCAGAATATTCCGAATGGCCTTGTCGTTCATAAGTGCCTCCTATGGTGTCAGTCTAACCATAGTGTAAAATACCCGGTGAGGCGAAAATGCCCCACCGGGTATGATTGCCCTTATGCGTTCTAAGTCGCCAGCATGCCTTCTGTAAACTCGTCATTCTCCTTGATTCCCTTACAAATTTTATTTATATAAAACATTGCATCAGGATAAATGCTCGATTCAAATTTTCCTACCCGAATATCATGCAATACTGGCATAGTCATTTCTCTGCCGCCATTGAATTTAGGGCCCCTATTCAGTGTTGGATTGATATGATTATTTACTCTAAATAGTATAATGTACTTAACTTTTTCATCATGAATATATCCGTAATGCTTTACTTCAATGTTGTATGTGTAAGTTTTCTTTGCCCAATACTGTTTCGTAATTTTCAACCCATGAGACCAGATAATATGCAGTACACAGTTCAAAAAATTAATATACAAAGACAACGCTTCATCCGAAATTTTCCAGTCCTTTATCGCAGAAGGCCGAGAAACTTTCATGGGGAAATATGGGTTAACGGCAACAGAAGTATCCGTCTTGTAATCCTTGTAATCATCCATATTCACCACAATGTCAATATGCTTTTTAACCACTCTAACCGGTCTAAACCATTTTTTCATATCGAAGACTCCCTCCATATTTGCTTTTACTTGGCCGACCAATCCGGAATCGTTATCCAAATTGTTTTTGATTCCATAGCTGGTCAGTCTAACCATAGTGTAAAATACCCGGTGAGGCAAAAATGCTCCACCGGGTATGATCTGCCTTATCGCTTCTATCCTGCAAGCGCATTTGCACATCAAGAATCAGCGCAGAAAAAGGGCATGGGTAGTCACGCCGAAAAGCCTATCCTCGGCCTTGCTGGGGCTGCAATCTCCGGCATTTCAATATCCTCGGCACGCAGGGTCGTGATCTCCTTTTGCGTGAGACTTTCATAGTCCTGAGTCAGCAGCCGGGTGGCCTGCGCCATTTTGGCTTTTTCGAGGATATTGCGAACATAGCGGCCATTGCCGAAATCCGCCTGCCTCTGTGCCGTCTCAAAAACAGAGGCCAGTTTTTCCTGTGCCTGATCATCCAGGTGCAAGCCCTTCTTTCGGGCGGTCAGCGCCGCAATGCTGCATAGCTCCTCCACGCTGTAATCCGCAAAGGGTACATGATAGGCAATGCGAGAGCGCAGGCCGGGATTCTTCTGCAAAAATTCCTCCATCCTATCCGGGTACCCGGCGAAGATCACCACCATGTCGTCCCGGTAATTCTCCATCTCCTGCACAATGGTGTTGATGGCCTCATCCCCATAAGAGCCACTGCGGCCATCCACCAGCGAGTAGGCCTCGTCGATAAACAGCACACCGCCCTCCGCCTGCTCGAACCTTTTCTGCACGGTCTGTGCCGTCCAGCCCACATATTTGCCCACCAGGTCGCCCCGCCCCACTTCCACCAAATGTCCCCGGGACAGCAGCCCGTTTTCCCGCATGATCCGGGCAAAGAGCCGGGCCACGGTGGTTTTGGCCGTACCGGGATTTCCGGTGAACACCATGTGCATGGCAGGGCGATCGACTTTCATGCCCTTGTCCGCAAAAAGCTTCTGCGCCTTGTGGTAGTTCAGCACCTGCAAAATGACCTTCTTGGCCTCGGTCAGGCCGATCATCTCTATCAGCTCTTTGTATGCGTCGCCCTTCGGTTTGGCTTTCTCCACCTCGGTTTTTACAGTGGTAATCTCTTTGTACTGGGGATACACGGTGGTTTTCAGCTTGTTGTTATACCAACCATCGAAGATTGTCCTCAGTTCCGGCGCCAGATACCCCCGGTTTCCCTCCAGCTTAGCAAACAGCTTTTTATCTGTGCGGACATGATTGTCCCGGGCCAACAGCTTCAAGTAATCTCCAGCTTGTTCACCCTCGAGGAATTCTTCCTTCAGCTTCACAAAACTGACCGTGCCGAGATTTTCGTAAAAAAGCTCTTTCAGCTTCGTGCATTCCCGGGGCAGACAAAGGATGGTCAGCACCTGATAACGGTATTTTTTGATGTAGCTGCATAGCTTTTCAATGGTATCACGAATCCCGTCAGCCGTATCCTCGTCGTCTATGTCGCCGTAGTCGGCGCTGTATTGGACGATCACTGTGCCACCGGCGTTGCTTTTATAAAACTGGTCGTAAGCCGAGGACTCCCCATGCAACGCCTCTCCGCGAAAGCGGACAGAGCTGTACCGCCTGTTTTGCAGCCGCCCATTGGCGTGGAGCGATGGCAGCAAGGCCTGGATCATCTCCCGGCGGATGCCTGCGTCATCAGTCTGTATCAAGTAGTGGACGGGATGACCAACGATTTTTCCGAAAGAACCTCCGGCGTAAATGCGGTCCAGCTCCGGGAGAAGGCAGTCCTTCGTAAAGAGCCGTCCGGCTTTGGCGTAGATCTCGTCCCTGCAAGCCTCGTCCATGAGATCCTCCCGGAAGCAGAAGTCACTGAAGCGCCGATTTACCATGTAGTCCAGATCCAGCGTCTTCAAAACATCGTCATCATCTTCAATATAATCACTTCGGCTGGCTCGGTGCAGCAAATTACAAGCAGCATGGAGAGAAATCTCCTCCGCATGGATATCCGTCAGCTTTACGCCCAATGCCTCCGTATACGCAGGAAACTGAGGATTCATATTCATGCGAGGGTCCTTCTGCACGGCCATTGCCGTAAAAGTGCCGCCGGAGGCGTTGACCACATAGAAAAAAGCCCGGCCCCGAAGCCCTTTGTTGAAGGCCTCGCTCTTGGCGGCCAGTAAATCCACATTTTCATCAGCCGTCCGCTTCCTGCCCTGTCCGCCGCTCCCGGCTGCGAATGCCCCTACCAGCTTAAAAAACTGCATCTCTGTACCTCCCGTGTCTCTTTATCCTTGCAAAACGAGTATAGGAAATTGAGTGGGATAAAAAGGGGCCATCGGCTGGTCTGCTCATCATCGACGCCACCGCCTTTATGGTTTGGCCATATATGGGCTTCGGCGAGTATATGGAAATTTACTCCGGCTACGACCCGGCGTGGCGGTTTGCCCACTGCCCGGACTACTGGATCCAAGAGCTGACGGACGAAGGCATCTTGGCGTCCGCCGGCGAATTATTCAAAGGTTGCCATTCGGAATTGGGGTATGTGCCGGAATGGCAGATCGACATCTATCTGCGCTACATCGTGCCCAAAGTGATGAAAAAGCACCGGATGGACGAGATCATCCGAGTGGCACGGGAGTACCCCTGTTTCGAGGACTTCGACTTTCGGAAAAGCAACCAGAAAACGGACTTCATCCGAAAATGGTATCACACCCGCACCAAGCACCCGATGATCTCACTGGAGGAATTTCAGGAGGCCTATGCCGACGCCCACGGCGGACAGGAATACGAGGAGCCGGACCCGTCGCAGAATGTGGAGGGAACAGCGGTAGCACAGACGCTGGTGAATCAGTTCAGGGCCACGCTCAGCGAAAAGGATATGCAGATCCTTGAACTGCGTATGAGCGGCGACACGCTGGAGGAGATTGCCGAAAAGCTGGGCTACAAAAATCACAGCGGCGTGCTCAAGCGCATCCGAAAGATCGGACAGGCTTACGAGGCCTACACAGGCGTGGACTACGGCTTTGAGAGCGGCAAAATCGTCGGATAACACCTACTAAAAATCGGTAGGTGTTATTTTTATGCCCAAACGGAGGTGGAGATTATGAAATGGAGAATATACCCGTCCCAGCGAGGGCGGGTCAACAAACTGGTGCGCCGGCGATGCTGCTGCTATGACCACGGTAACTGCATCCTGCTGGATGACGGAGAGCCGCACTGCTGTGTGCAGATCATCAGCCGGAGCGGCATTTACTGCAACTATTTCCGCCGGGCGGTGTTGCCGTCCGAAGCTGTACGCACAAATCAGAGATCAGAATAAATGAGGAGGATACGGAAATGAAAACGCTCAACAACTCAAAAATCATCGGTATCGACCACGGGTACGGGAATATGAAAACGGCCAATTGCTGTTTTCCCACCGGTATCACCGCCTATGACCACGAGCCGCTGTTCACGGCGGATATGCTGGTCTACGGCGGCAGGTATTATCTCATCGGTGAGGGACACAAGGAGTTTGCGCCGGATAAGATCAAGGACGAGGACTACTATGTGCTGACCCTTGCGGCCATCGCCAAGGAGCTGAAAGCCGAAAATCTCACCGAGGCGCACATCGTGATTGCCGCCGGTCTGCCCCTGACTTGGACAAGCGGGCAAAAGGCAGATTTTAAGGCGTATCTGATGAAAAACGCCGAGGTGGAGTTCTCCTACAAAAAGGCGGACTACCACCTCTATATCGACGATGTGCGTATCTATCCGCAGGGGTACGCCGCTATTGCCAGCTTTGCCACCACGCTGAAGGGTGTCAACCTGATCGCCGACATCGGCAACGGCACAATGAACACCCTGTATATGATCAACGGCAAACCGCAGCAGGGCAAAATGTTCACCGAGAAATTTGGGACTTATCAGTGTACCCTCGCTGTCCGTGAGGCATTTATGCAGAAAACGCAGCGGGAAATCAACGATGCCATCATCGACGAGGTGCTGATCACCGGCACGGCAAATATTGCGCCTGCTGACCTGAAAATCATCAAGATTGTCGCCGCCGAGTATGTGCGGGATATTTTCCGCAGACTTCGTGAGCACGGCTATGATGAGAATACGATGACCTTGTATGTGACCGGTGGCGGCGGGTGTCTCATTAAAAATTTCAGCAAGGTAAACGCAGACCGTGTAAAATTCGTTGAGGACATCTGCGCCGCTGCAAAGGGGTATGAATATCTGGCGGAGGCACAGATGAAGGCTGAGACGAAGGGATGAGCAAATATCGAATCAATGTGCGGTTTGATTTGGACAAGCCAAAAGAGGCGAAAGCCGCACAGTATTTACAGTCGCTCGACAAATCCCGCAACGCTTTTATGGTAACGGCGGTCTTAAACGAAATGCAGCGGCAGACATCCACAAATGGGATTTTGCTGGATGATATTCGGCAGGTCATACGCGAGGAATTACAGGAGGTGTCGTTTGCTGCGGCACCTCCTGTTTTTGAGCAGGTACAACCGGAGCTGACCGAGGACCAGCAAGCCGAAAACGAAAAGAGTGTGCTGGATGACCTTGAAATGTTCGGCTGAGCCAAAACGCCGAGATGTGGCTCAAATCGCGGTATTTGCAGCAGAAGCAGAGCCATTTTGGCTCAGAAACAAGATATCCCCTCAAGGGGCAAGGATGCGGTTTTCAGTATCCGTCAGCCGCTTTTCTCTATGCCCTGCGGGGTGCGTCTCACGGTATAACAAGCAGGGACTTTGTGTGCCACAAAAGTCCCAATCACAGCCGAAATCGGCTGGCTCTTTGGGGGGGCGCAGCCCCCAATCCCCCAAGGAAAGGAGCGTGATGCTATGGGGAAAGATATACGTATTGCCGTCCGTGTGACGGCAAAGGAGAAGGAAAAGATTCAAACCAAAGCCCGAAAATGCGGGCTGAGTACAACTGAATATGTGAAGCAAAGAGCGTTGGGGTATAAGCCGAGAACAGTTCCGCCCGACGCTCTTTTTGCTTGCCTTGAAAAGCTGGGTGAGCTTGCGGACAAGGCGAGTTCACCGGAGCTGGACAAAGAAATCTGCACGGTGCTGAAACAGATCACAGCAGAATTCCTGCTGCCGGGAAAGGGGTGATGCAGTATGGCGGTGACAGGCTTTTGGCCTGTGTTCAAAAATCTGAAAGCCACGCTGGACTACGCCGACAATCCCGACAAGACCACCGCACCGGAATATCTCGACGAGGATCTATACGCTGCCCTGCGTTACGCAGAGAACGACGATAAAACCGACCGCAAAATGGCAAGCATCAAAAAATTAGATGAGCGACGATATAAGATCACCGTCAGCA
>OJOJ01000623.1_pt1 | contig 10843 bp, 6 predicted proteins | sample 1598041 | NCBI WGS metagenome assembly OJOJ01 (sample SAMN01915218, study PRJEB22387) | human gut metagenome | isolation source: stool | host: Homo sapiens | place: USA
GGTCAGCCACAGCAGGGCGTTGTTCACATCCTGCGGGCGCGAGAGCATCAGATAATCCGTCAGGCTGGCCCAGCATGCAGAAAGCGCCACGCCGGTGAGCGCCAGCTTCATCGGCTGGTGGGTCTTTGCCAGCATCTTCAGCAATATCAACCCCGCCATGCCGCCCGCAAAGGCCAGCAGCGGCAGCACCATCACGGGCAGTGACGGCATAAGAAGTAGAGCCCCCACAGAGGCCAGGCTGGCGGCATGGTTAACGCCGAGAATATCCGGTGATGCCAGAGGGTTGCGCACAATCCCCTGTATCAGCACGCCCGCCACGGCGAGGGCTGCACCGACAAACAGTGCCAGCAGCAAGCGCGGCAGTCGGTACTCCATCAATACATAATAATGCTCGCGTCCGGCCTGCCAGTCGGTCAGCAGCGCGCGCCACGGCACGGGGATCACTCCCATATGGAGTGATAACAGCGCACAGCCCGCCAGGGCAAGGGTGATGAAAATAACCAGCGCAATTTTCATCCTCGCCTCCTCACAAGCCAGACAAAGCAAGGGCTGCCAATCAGCGCCAGCACTGCGCCTGCGGGCAGATCTCCGGGGAAGGCCAGCGCGCGTGCGAGTACATCTGCCAGCAGCATCAGCGTGGCCCCCAGCAGCATGCTCACTGGCAGTACGTTGCGCTGATCGAAGCCTGCCCAGAAGCGCGCCAGATGTGGCACCAGCAGACCGATAAACGCCACCGGACCTGCCACGCTGACGCACGCACCAACCAGAAGCAGCACTAACATATTGATGACCAAACGTAGCCTCGTCAGGTTCACTCCCAGCGTATGGGCGGTGCTGTCGCTGAGGTTGAGCAGGTTCAGTTGATTCGCCAGCAGCAACACGACAGGGACTGCAGTGACCACCACCGGCAAGAGCTGCCAGACATCCTGCCAGCGGGCGTGGGACACTCCGCCTGCCAGCCAGTAAAAGATGCCGTAAGCATGATCTTCGGCCAGCAGAAGGGTGATGCGGGTAAGGCCCATACAAAAGGCCGACAGCGCGATACCCGCGAGGATCAGTTTGTTTCTGTCATGGGTATGACGAAATCCGCCTCCTGCGGTCATGACCAGCAGCCAGCCATACGCATAGTAGTAGATGTCGATTTGCCGCCCCGGCCCGACATTCGCCATTGCAAAAAGCGACGGCGTCATTTGCGCCGAAAAGATGGCATACGCCAGCGCACTTTTCAGCAGCGGAAAGCGGAATTTCAACCCGCACTGCCCGACGAAATCCCACATCAGCAGGGCAAAAAGCGCAATGGCAATTCCCTGCGGCCAGCCAAACCAGCCCGACACGCGCACCCACGCCCGGTCGAAGGAGTAGAGAATCGCGGGAATCGCATCCATCGAGCGCGGGATGGTCGCTGCACGGACGCGGTTTCCGGGCGCGGCGGCGTTGATAGCGAACGCAATCAGCAGCGCGGTCATGACGAGCAATATCTGCCGCCAAGCGGGGTTTTTCCGCACAAGCAGCGCAAGGAGCAGGAGCATCAGCAGAATCAGCGTAACGAGGATGGTCGTGTAGTTGCCGCCGCCGATAAAGAACGCGAGCGCCATGCACAGCACAGTCCGCCCGGCGCGGCACTTTCCGTCGGTGCAAATCCGCAGGGTGCCCGTCAGCAGCATCAGCGAAAGCGCGTAATAGAACGTGTAGTAGCATCCGCCGTTGAACCAGTAAAACGTCTGGTTCAAATCCGGCACAAGCTGGATGCTCAGCGTCATGAGCGCCAAGAAAATCAGCACAGCCGTTGCACGCGGCGCATGGAGCATCTTCCCCAGCTGACGCAGGAGCATCCCCGTGCCAAGCAGCAGCGGCAGGAGCGTCAGGGCGGTCGTCAGCCAATAGGCATTGTCGGAAAACACGCCCGGCTGAAGCGTGAACAGCATCACCGCGCTGAACGACCCCTGCCAGCGCGCGTAGGTGCTCCGGACGTAGGCGGCAATCGCTGCGACAGCCTCCGGCAGCCCCTGTCCTGCGTCGATGACCTTGCGCAGCACCGCGCCGTAGGTGTAGTCGTCCGCGCGCGGGTGATTGTAGAACGCGACCGCCACCACCGGCAGCAGCGACAGCGCAAACAAAACCGCGAGGATGATGGCAATCCGCTGAAGTGCGCGCGCATTCCGCATGAGCATTTCTCCTTTTCCGACAAAAATCGCCGCAGTTTGTGATGCACTGCGGCGATTTTGCTGATTATTCTCCCGTCAGCGATGGGACGGGTGTCGTGTTCGGTTCGGGTGTGGGCAATTCCGGCGCGGTCGTAGCTGCCGGCGCACTGCCGCCTGCAATCAGCCGCGTCAGGTTGTCCGATGCCGTCGTCAGCAGCTGCACAGCGCGCATGGTATCCATGCTCATCACGTCCTCCGCGCCCTGCGTCGGCAGGGTCAGCGCGTTCCAGCGGCTCGTTGTGCGCAGTGCCATCTTCACGCCGACGTCCGCTTCCGCCATGTGCAGCGCGGCAATCACGCGCAGCTGAATCGGCGCGCCTTCTCTGCTTTCGGTGCTGTACTGGAGGGAAAGTTCCGCCGTAATCGGCTCAAACGTCACCAAATCCGCTGCTTCCGCGCCGTCGGTGTCCGGCTCGATGGTCAGCGTCCACGCGCTGTCATCATGGCGTGTGCCGTCGCTGTCCTGCGTTTCGGAATGCTGGCTGGTCAGGGCAAATTTCGCCTGCAGCGTCTTTGCGTCCGTTACGAACGCGGCGGGTACACTGCTGATGCTGCCCGTAATTGCGTTCTGGTTGCCGTCCGCCGATGCCATGCTGAATGTCAGCGTCTGCGTCGCGCTGTTCAGCACAAGCGCAGTCGTGCTGCCCTCCTGCCGGAAGGTCAGCGTCGTGTAGCCCCACGCATTCTGCGGCAGGGGCAGCGCCACCGCCACGGACAGTGTATCGCCACGCGCGGAGAACTTGCGTGACAGGCGCAAATCGCCCGACAGCGGCAGGGCGTCAATGCAGGCATCGTAGAAGTAGCCCAGCGCCGGATTGAGGTAGGCCGCCTGCTGCTCCTCCGTCATCATCGGGCGCAAAAGCGTCAGCAGCGTCTCGTCATAGAGTGCTTGCTTCCACATCAGCTTCGTTTGCTCTTTCACGTCGTCCGCTGGAATCACATAGCTGACGCGCATGACAAGCTCGCCGTTTTCAGTCATCGTGTCAGGTTCCGCGGCGTAATCCGCCAGCCACAGCTCCAGTTCGTTCAGATATTCCTCCAGCGCCGGCTGCCACATGCTTTCCCAGAGGATGTCAGGCTGCGCCATCATCTCCGCCAGCACAGAGTAGAACGATGGATTGCTCTTTCCCGATTCCGCCATTGGCATGGACAGCAGCACATCCGGCAGCACATCCGTGCGCAGGTACAGCGTATCGCCCACGCGGTACAGCTGCGTCAATCCCTGCTGATTGCCGCTGTCATCCTGCGAAAACACTTGATACTGGAAATCGTCGCTGTCCTCCAGGTTCAGCAGGCGCACATGCAGCGTCGAAGCCGTCAACGGCAGCAGGAAATCCAGCCACGACGCCGTGCCGGACGCCGTAACCGCAACTGAGCCTCGAATGGGGTAATCCTGCACAGCAAACTGCTGGTAGAGCAGTTCCGGCAGCGTATAGTCATCCTCTTTGGCAGCAAGCGCCGTGCCGCCAAGCAGCAGCGCCGCGCAGAGCAGGACAGACAGGATTCGTTTCAGCATGGGTTTACCCTCCTTATCGGGTGTCATTCGATTTCGACGGCGGATTCTGCCGCCTGCCGAATGGTCTGAACGTCCTCATCCGACATTTCGTAGAAGAAGAACGCCGCGTCCTCCGCGCTGAGAACCTGAATCAGCGGGCGGACGATAGCAGTCGCAATTGCGCCGCTGAGTTGGCTGCGCAGGTTTTGCAGCGTCTCCGCGCTGAGCGTGGACAGTTCCATCGTCGCCGCGGTGTCCTTCCACAGGGATTCGCTTGCGCGTGCCGCACGCAGCGTAATCACGCATTCTTCAGTCGTGCCGTAGCGTTTTTCTTCCTGATAACCGATTGTCCCGTTGATTTCCGGCGCTTCCGCGTTTCCGGACAGGACGACATTCGGCGTGATGGTGCGCTTCGTGGCGTAATCTTCGTCCGGCAGCTGCCGCTTGATAGCCACGCTGCCGCTCACGTTGTCGCTGTCATTCTCCAAGCGGTTCGTCAAGTCAAACGTGACCTCGGTCTGCGTCGTCTGCTTGCTCGCCGTCACCTTGTAGGAGCAGGTGCCCTGCATGGTGATTTTGCCGCTGGAAAAGGTCATAATACGCTCAAAATCCAGCGTGTTCTTGTCCGTGCCGCTCTTTGCGGGGGACGTCAGCGTGATTTCATCGCGTGTTTCGCCGTTCTCTCGCTTTGTGCGCCAGACGAGCTTGACCGTGCGCAGCTTGCCATCCACGCCGCAGACGCCGTTGTACTCCACACGCAGCGGCACTTCGTCCTCTGTGCGGTAAACACGCAGCTTTTGCGTGCCGGAGAAGGTCAGCGACGCAATCAGGTCATGCAAATCACCTTCCGGGCAGAGGGACAAAAGCGTCTGCTGCATTTCCTCCAGCTTCGACTTGGAGAAGGTATAATCCGTGCAGGAGCGCGCCAGCCCCATGTCCTTGATGGTCGTCTTGACGCTCTTGCGTTTGCCGTACTCCGCGAAAGGCTCCAGAATCGCGTTTGACAGCACCCAGCCGTCGTCAATCCACTTCTCAAACGTACCGTCAACAGCGCGCAGGTCGAGGGAATCCGACGTCGTGCCAAGCAGCAGTTCCAGCGCATTCCCGTCCAGCGACGCATAGGAAACGTTCGGCATACAGGAGAACTGCACTGCGTCGCCCTTCTGCGCCATCGTCAGCAGCTCGTTGCCATTCATCAGCACGGAAACGCCGCTTTCGCCGTCCGATGCATACAAATTCAGCGACAGCGGCGCAAGTACACGGTCAAGCATCGCCGTGCGCGTCTCATCAAAAGGCGCATGTGCTTGAAGGCTGATGGACAGCGTAACCGACAGGGGCGTATCCGCCAAATTCCAGTCCGACGCGGCTTGCAGCAGCGGCGCATCTGCCAGTGCACAGGGTGCAAGCATCAGCAGCACCAGCAGGAGCGATATCAGCGAGTGCAGTTTCCGCATGAATCTTCACGTTCCTTTCATTACGGCGGGTGATTATTCCGCGCTTTCCGCGAAGGCGCGGAGCATATCTTTTGCTTCGTTCGGGTCTTCAACCAGATTGATAGATGCCCGCAGCTGTGCCGCGCCGCGCATTCCGCTGACGTACCAGCCGACATGCTTGCGCATTTCATTCACCGCCACGCGTTCCGGCTTCCATTGCAGCAGCATGTCATAGTGGCGCAGGGCGGTTTCCACGCGTTCCTGAACAGTCGGCTCGGTCACATTTTCGCCAGACAGCCGCTGCTTCACCTGACGGAACAGCCATGGATTGCCAAGCGCGCCGCGCCCAATCAGCAGTCCGTCCACACCGCTTTCCTCCAAGTGACGGGCGGCGTCGTCCGCCGTGAAAATGTCGCCGTTGCCAATCACCGGCACATGCACGGCTTCCTTTACCTTGCGCACATACGTCCAGTCCGCGTGACCGCTGTACTGCTGCATCCGCGTCCGACCGTGTACGGCAATTTCGCACACGCCGCAGTCCTCCGCCATTTTCGCCATGTCCACGACGTTGATATGCTCGTCGTCCCAGCCAAGGCGCATCTTCACCGACACAGGCAGATGGCTCGCCTTGCAGACCGCACGGAGGATTTTCTCCGCGTTTTCCGGTGTGCGCATCAGCCCGCTTCCCTCGCCGGATGCGGCGACCTTATGCGCCGGACAGCCCATGTTCACGTCCACGCCGTCGAAGCGCCCCATGGCGGACAGCTCTTCCGCCGCGCGCGCCATCAAATCCGCCTCTTTGCCGAAAATCTGCACAAGCAGCTTGCCCTCGCTGTCCCGGCGCTCAATCAGGGAAACGGTCGCAGGATGATTGCGCGGCGCGTAGAGGTAGCCCATCGCGCTGACCATCTCCGTCGTCGCCACATCGCAGCCCTGCTCAAAGCACAGGACGCGGAACGGCCAGTCTGTAATGCCTGCCATCGGGGCAAGGCGGATGCTCGTCATGCCTTATCCCCCCGCGGGAAAAGCGCAATGCGCACCGGCGTATCCGCATACGGCGTCAGCGGCAGCGTGCGGATTTCGCCCATCAACGCAGGCAGCACCGGCACATCCACTGGGGCATTGTTTCCTTTTTTCCACGCAATCGGCGCAAACGGGGCAGTCACGCCGCTTTCGGTCACTTTGCCATTGCCGCACAGCGCATATGCCCAATCGCCGTCCGCCGAGAGCGCCAGCACCTGCGGGCCACGCGTGAGGTACGTCGCCTGATGATAAGCGCTGTTGTGCCGCATGACGGGCTGCTCCAGCACGGCGACGATTTCGTCCCCGTCGTGCCAAACGCGCTCGATGCCGATGCAGCCGTCCACCAAGCGGTATTCCGCCGTCGGCGCACCGTTGACGAGGATTTCGGACGACGATGCCCACGCCGGAAGCCGCATGTGGAAAAACGCCTTCTGGTCGTTCTTCATGTGCATCTTGATGGCGTAGCGCTCGCCCTGCGCGTCAATAGTCAGCACCATCTTATTGTCGCAGACGGCGTATTTGCCAGGAATCAGCATATTGACCGCGAAGCCGTCCACCCATGCGGTCACGGCGGACTGAATCGCCAGCGCATAGCCGCGCGCAAGGCGTCCGAGTGTCAGGGCGAAACTTCCCTGCTGAGTTTCCTGCTCCGCCAGCGAGTTGACGCGCTGCACCAGCTGCACGCGTGTTTCCTCCACGCACGCCGGAAGCGCATTGAACACCAGCCGTTCCAGTTCATCCCACGCCCAAACCGCATGAGCGCCCATGCCTGCGCACACGAACGCTTCCGCCCATGCGCCCAAGGTATCATTGAAAATGCCCGTGCTTGGATTGCCGCCCGCAAGCATCGGGTTCGCGGTCAAGCCGCCGCAAATCGCGCCGTGATAGCGGCTGATTTTCTCCCAGCCCGTTTTTGCGGCGTTCATCTCCGTCGCCGAGCCGTTGAGCCAGCCGCGCGCCAGCGCCGCACGAGCGCCATCCGCCAGTGCCGCCGCATTCGTCGTCAGCGCCAGACGGGTGTAGTAGCCCTCCAAATCGCCGTTTTCCTTCTTCAGGCCGGCGTCCAGTTCTTCTGCTGAAACAGCTTTGCTCACGGGCGTCTGAATCGGCGTCGCGGTCAGGACGCCGCTCCAGTTCATCGTGCTGGCGGACAGAGTGCGGGCAAGTTTGAGCATGGCAGGAATGCCCGTGATGCGGTAGACATTTTCCAGCAGTTCGAGCAGATCCGCCGGGAACGCGCGGACGTACTCGTCCGCCGCAATGTCGTCCCACTGCTTCGCCGCCCACTGGAACCAGCGCAGCAGCACCGTCAAATCTTCCTTCTTCGCTTCCGCTTCATACAGCGCCCACACCGCGCGCAGGACATACACCGAGTCCTCAATCGTCAGCGCAAAAGAGCCATCCTCCCGCTGTGCGGCGGCGGCTTCCCGAATCGCCGTGACTGCGGGCGACTGCATGGCATCCGCCTTCACAAGGCACGCCAGACGGAACGCGCCTTCCAGCAGCAGCGGCTCACGGCGATTTTCCACTTGCGCATACAGACGCGTCAAGGCAGGCAGGTTCACGCGCACCTGACCAGCGCGCAGGGGCTGACTGGTCAGCATTGTCAGCGGCGCTTTATCAAAAACAGGCTTGAGTGGCACAGTTCGTTCCTCCAAATACTTTCCTCATTATTATTTACCATCAAACATTATACAGCATTTTCGCGCAAACTGCAATCACTGAATTGTAAAAAAACGCGCACCAGCCGTGTTTTCATCATGCTGATGCGCATTTTTTCTACAATCAGGTTTTCTCCGTATCCTTCGCGAAAATCCAGATGCTTTCTTCCTTATTTAGTCCGTCGCACGCCATAATCCGCAGGTGAATCGGCATACCGTCGCTGCGCTTGTAATGTTCGTCAATTGTGCCTTCCTTCACAAGGCGCTCCCGCACAACCTGCGCGCATGTCAGCGACTCAAACTCTTCCTGATCCTCCGGGGCTATGTAGAGCCGGATATATTCCAGAATCGCGCGGCGGAACGAGCCGTTGCACTTGTCCAGCATGTCGCGGAAGAAGTCCGGAATCAGGATTTTGCGGAAGGAATCCTGCGCAAAGTTGATGAGGTACACCGCAATGTATTCCGGCGCAATGACGCGGATGAACTGGTCTGCATCCTGCTTCTCCTGCATCAGGCGATCCAGCTTTTCGTTCAGTGAGCGCATCCGGCGTTCCTGACCGTTCTGCTGATAATACGCTTCTTTGTCGCGGCGCATAGCATCCTCGGCACGGTTGACGATGTTCTGCACATTCTCTTGCCCCGTGCCTTGCTGCACACCGACGGATATTTCGTACTCCGCGCCTCGAAGCGTCATGCGCAGTTTTTCCACTGCCAGCAGCACTTCGTCATGCTTGCGGTTGCAGCAGAGAATGACGAACTCGTCGCCGCCGATGCGGTAAAGCCGGTCGTTCGGGAAGAAACTCCGCGCTGTGCCTGCCACCATGCACAGCATACTGTCGCCTGTCTGATGACCCAAGTGGTTGTTGATTTCGTGCAGACCAACGACGTCGATGTAAACGCATTCGATGGTGTCCGGGTGTTCCTCGTTCAGCAGCGAAACATCCTTCTCAAACTTCATGCGGTTGAACAGTCCCGTCAGTGCGTCGCAGTTGCAGTAATATTCCAATTCACGCTGATAGCGGCGGTCGGCTTCCATGTTCACCATGTCGTCCGTCCGGCGGATGCACAGCAGTGTCCACGGCTCCTGCTGCGTGTAGCCGCGGCTGGTCAGGACAGACAGCTCCACCCAGTTGAAGCGCTTGCCATCAGACAAGCGGAAGCGGAAGTCCATGTGCCGCCGCCCGCTGAATATCTCCGTCTGCAGGTGTGCCAGCGCCATAAACCGCTGGTAGTCGTCCAAATCCTCCGGGTGAATCAGCCGCTGACGCACCAAATCGTTGCTGAAGCGCGAAAACGGCATCTGCGCATCCGGCAGCGGCGGCGTACGCTTGAGCGGCTGGCATTCGCCCGTGCTGAGATTCAGCCGAGCAAGCAGCAGATACGCGCTGTCCAGCGTCGCAATCACATCGCGCTCAATTTCCGGCGTTGTGTTCCACTGTTGACTGGGCGCAGCAGGTATCGGCGATACGCCGGAGAAACGCTGAATATCCCGGTAATCCTCCGGCACAATGATGCTCAGCAGGCGCTCGGCATCTTTCACCGGGAGCGGGCGATAGAAATAGTAGCCCTGCCCGTAGATGCAGTTCATCGTTTTGAGCATATCGACCTGTTCCTTCGTCTCCACGCCCTCGGCGATAATCGTCATATTCAGCTTGTGCGCCATATTGACAACGGAATCCACAATTTGGATACCCTTCTGTCGGTTCTCCACGTTCATCTCGATGAACTTCATGTCCAGCTTCAGCACATCTACGTTCGTATCTTTGAGCATATTGAGCGATGAATAGCCGCTGTCGAAGTCGTCCATCAGCACAGTAAATCCATACTGGTGGAGGCGGTCAATGGCTTCGCGCACGAGGTTGCTGTTCTCCGCGAACGCCGTCTCGGTGATTTCCACGCGAATCAGTTCCGACTTGAGATCATAGCGCCTAATCATCTCGCGGAAGTGCGCCGGAACGTCCATTGCCTTCATATCCGTGATGGACACGTTGACCGAAATCGGCACGAAATGCTTTCCGCCGCGAATCCAGCCGCTCATTGTGCGGCAGACGCTCTCCCAAATGTAGCGGTCTAAATCCGTCACCAGCCCGGTTTCTTCCAGCAATGGGATGAAGCTGTTTGGCGACACAAGCCCCATTTCCGGGTGATTCCAGCGGACAAGCGCCTCCATGCTGACGATGTTGCCCGTCAGGCTGTTGCACTTCGGCTGCAGATAAAACGTAAATTCGCCGCGCTGGATGCCGATGCGCACGTCGCTGAGCAGGCGCTGATGCTTTTCCAGCTGCTGCATAATCTGCTCGGAAAAGCGGCAGATGCGGTGATTCAGCTTGCCCCTGACCGCCCCGGACGCAATCTGCGCATTATTGCACAGCACGCTGATATCGTCGGAATGCTCATCCACCGGGCAGATGCCCAGCAGCGGCAGAAAGCTATCAAGCTGCTGATAATCCTCGATGCAGTGGAAAATCAGGTCGTATACCGCCTGTGCCCGCTTATCATCATCCGGCATACACAGGAAAAAGTCATCGCCGCCAAAATACCCGGCGATATAGTCGTTCTCCTTCGCAAGCTGCGCCAGCTGATGCCCGATTGTGTGCAGCAGCTCGTCCCCCTGCACCTGACCATACCAGTTGTTGAACAGTTTGAAATGTTCTATGTCGATGGACAGCACGCACCAGCCGTTCAGTTTCTTCTCCGTCAACAGCTGCTGCACCTGCCGCAAGAAGTCCAGCCTCTCCGGCAGTCCCGTCAAGGAATTCAGGTTCGACGTCCGACGCACGGAGGTCAGCTGCCGTGCCGACGGCAGGAGCTTTTGTTCGCGATTCGTCATACCTGCAATCCCTCTTCTCTGTATTGTCATAAAAGGCGGCGCCGCACCCTTGCCGGTGAATTTTCTTCACACATTGTTCAATTTATTCTATCATCTTTCGTAAATTTTCGCAATAGCCAGAAACGAGAACGGCGAATATTTTATACTATTTCCAAATGAAAATGCGCCAAGATGCGCGGCGAATTTTTCGTTCTGGC
>OJOJ01000624.1_pt1 | contig 10831 bp, 8 predicted proteins | sample 1598041 | NCBI WGS metagenome assembly OJOJ01 (sample SAMN01915218, study PRJEB22387) | human gut metagenome | isolation source: stool | host: Homo sapiens | place: USA
CGCCCTTGTCCTTGGTCAGGTCGTAGTACTCGGCAGCGCCCACGACGGTCTCAGAAGGCATGGAGGTGTTGAAAGCCTCGTTCTTGAGGGCGTTCAGGACCCACTCAAGACCCACGAGGAAGTCCTTGGAGGTCAGGTGAGACTTGACCTCGCCGTTGACGTCGCACCAATCGACATTGTCGCGCAGGTGGAAGGTCCAGACGGTGGAGTCCTCGTTGTGCTCCCAGCTGGATGCGATGGCGGGCACTGCCTTGCCGTAGCAGTCGAAGCTCAGCAGGCCGTCCCAGCAGTTGGTGGTGACGTTCAGGTCGGAAGCGGACTGGCTGTACAGGAAGTTCCAAGTCTCCAGCTCACGGTTAGCGGTCTCGAAGGAGACGTAATCGGTGATGGCGTCGGCTGCGGGTGCGGCTGCGCCGGAGGCGGCACCGGAGGTGCTGGCAGCAGTGCTGCTGGAAGAACCACCGCAAGCGGCCAGGATGCTTGCAGCGCCCACGACGCCGGAAGCCTTGAGGAAGCTGCGGCGGCTGATGGAATGAGACTCAAAATTTGCGTTCATTGTGTTTTCCTCCCAATTATTCTTTCGTGTCTCGGCTCTATGGCGCAGGGTACAGTGCCCTGCCGATTTCCCACTCTTTTACGAGATCATCTGCCCTCCCTGTATTGCCAGAGAATACAAAAGAGCGCAGAAACAGACCCCTCTGTCTGTGCCTGTGCTCCTCCCGTAAAATCCTTAACACGACATATATTGTACCATCGAAATAAATGGTTGTCAATGGAATGGAAATCGCTTTTTCTTCTAAAAGAAAGGAATACGCCGTATACACATGAAATAAATTTACTTTACCGCAATGAAGGGTGACGAAAATAAGACAAAGCGGCCAAAAAACAAAACAGCGGGAGCTGTTCTCGAGATGAGAACAGCTCCCGCTGTGTGGGATATAGGCCGGGGACAGGAGATCCCAGCGGGGAAAAAGTTCAGAAAAAGTTAAGCTTTTGCTGCGTCGAATGCCTTGGCGAACTCCTCGTACTGGGCCGTGGTGTAGGCGTCCTCGCTGGTCTCCCAGTTGATGTACTTGTAGTTGCAGGGGCCGTACATGGCGTTGATCTTGGTGTACTCGTTGACGTGGGTGAGGCACCAGTGGACGTCATAGTAGCAGGGGACGGCCAGCGAGTTGTTGATCATGTAGGCCTCGGCCTTTGCGAAGGCCTCGTAGCGGGCATCGGTGTCGTCCACGATGGCGTTGGCGGCGTTGACGAGGTCGGTGAACTGCTCGAACTCCTCTACCAGCTCCTTCTGATAATCGGCGGGGTTCTCCGCCACGAGGGGGATGTTGGAGTAGTTGACGGCATAGTAGGCGTTGGAGTCATGCAGGATCTCCTGACCCACGAAGTTGATGGGGTCGCCGAAGTCTGCGCCCCAGCCGTTGATGACGAAGCCGTGCAGCTTGGGGATGCGGACCTCCTTGGCGAGGCTGGAGACGTAGGTGCCAAGCTCCAGCTGGATGAAGTCGTCGCCGAAGCTGTCGGTGAAGCACTGCTTGAGGACGGTGGCGTTGTCCTGTGCTACGGTGTTGCCGGCCACGAAGAAGAAGGGGACTTTCACCGGGAAGGTGACGCCGACGGCGGAAAGCTCGTCCATGGCCTGCTTCTTGAGGGCGGCGATGGAGTCGGCGGTGGACTTGCGCAGGTGGATCATGGTCTCGCCGTCGTACTTCTCGCCGTCGATGCCCAGCTCCTTGGCCACCAGATCAACGTAGTCGGTGCCTTTGGAGTTATAGCAGATGCCCTTCATGGTGTAGAAGCTGTTTTCGCACTTGAGGGGGTTGATCTTGTTGAAGCGTGCGTAGTAGGGGATGAGGTTCAGGCCCTCTTGGAAGCAGCGGCGGAACGCCCGGTTGGCCACGGCCTTGTTCCAGTTCTCGTTGGGGGTGCCGTCGGAGTTGAGGCAGTTGAAGTTGAAGTGGAAGTCGTAGGCGTACTTGGTGGGGCGCTTCTCGCAGAGCTGGTCATTGTAGGCGTTGGAGCTGTCGGAGGTGATGGTGGTCAGGGTGCTCTCGCTCAGCTCCAGCTCGTCCAGCTCACGGTTCTGATACAGCTGGTAGCCCACGGTCAGGTCGGTGATCATGCTCAGAGACACGCGCTCGAAGCGGGTGCACTCGTCTGCCGCATAATAGTGGGGGTTCGGGATGAAGCGCTTGGAGTTGTCGGCCACAAATTCCTCGATGAGGTAGGGGCCGCAGCACCACTGCTGGGTGTAGTCCACGCCGCGGAAGCCCTCGACGCCCAGCTTTTCCACCAGAGCCGGAGGGGCCGGGTAGCAGCAGACGTAGGAAGCCACGGTGTCGAAGTAGGGGCAGGGGTTCAGGCAGGTAAAGACGACGGTGTAGTCGTCCGGTGCGTCGATGCCGACGCCTGCGGCCAGCATATCGTCGTAGGTCAGGGCCGCGGCAGCTGCGTCGTCCATCGCATAGGTCTTGTCATAGTAGTCGGCTGCGCCCACGACGGTGGTGGAGGGCATGGAGGTGTTGGAGGCCTGATTCTTCTTGGCGTTCAGCACCCACTCGAAGCCGGTGAGGAAGTCCTTGCTGGTCAGATGCTCCTGCACCTCGCCGTTGATGTCCACCCAGTCCACGTCATCCCGCAGGTGGAAGGTCCAGACGGTGGAGTCTTCGTTGTGCTCCCAGCTCTTGGCGATGGCGGGGACGGGCTTGCCGTAGTTGTCGAAGCCGATGAGGCCGTCGATGAGGTTAGTGGTGACGTTGAAGTCGATGGCCTGCTGGCTGTAGAGCATATTCCAGCTCTCGATCTCGCGGCCGGAGGTCTCGTAGGTGAACAGCTCGCTCAGGCCCTTGCCGGAGGCCGCTGCACCGGAGGATGCAGAGGAGGCGCTGGCAGCAGTGCTGGAAGAGGAACTGCCGCCGCAGGCGGCCAGCAGACCGGCTGCGCCCACAGCGCCTGCGCCCTTGAGGAAGCTGCGGCGGGTGATGGCGTGAGACTCAAAATCGTGGTACATATTCTTTCCCTCCTGTAATCGCTGGTACGGCTCTGCGCGCTCCGTTTCTCTATCCCAATAGTGCCAGTTTACTCTCCCACAGAGTAAAAATGGGTACAAAAAGGGCGCAGAGACAGATTTTTAATGACCTGTTTCTGCGCCTTTGCAGAATCCGTATCGGTTGCAAGTATTCTATCATCCCATCGCCGGAAAGTCAAGAAAAACCATTCTGGTACGGATTGAATCTTATTGACTCAGCAGACATATGAAAATGAAAATGTTTCATGTGAAAGCTGAAATTGTATGACTTTTCGCGCCGGATCAGCCCTGAGAAGCCTGATCGAATGCCTTGGCGAACTGCTCGTACTGGACGGTGGTGTAGGCCTCTTCGCTGGTCTCCCAGTTGACGGCCTTGTAGTTGCAGCCGCCGTACATGGCGTTGATCTTGCTGTACTCGTTGGCGTGGGTCAGGGACCATGCGATGTCATAATAGGTGGGGCTGACCAGCACGTTCTCCAGCAGATAGGCCTCAGCCTTGGCGAAGGCCTCGTAGCGGGCGTCGGTGTCGTTGACGATGGCGTTGGCGGCATTGACCAGATCGGTGTACTGCTCGAAAGCGTCCATCAGGTCTTTCTGGTAGTCGGCAGGAGCCTCAGCCACCCGGGCGATGTTGGAGTAGTAGTGAGAGTAGAAAGCGTTGTCGTCGTGGAGGGTCTCCTGACCGAGGAAGTTGATGGGGTCGCCGAAGTCGGCGCTCCAGCCGTTGATGACAAAGCTCTGGAGCTGAGGAGTGCGCACCTCCTGCGTCAGGCTGGAGACGTAGGTCTGGACGTCCAGCTTGATGAAGTCGTCGCCGAAGCTGTCGGAGAAGCACTGCTTCAGGATGGTGGCGTTGTCCAGTGCGGAGGTGCTGCTGGCGATGATGAAGTAGGTGGCCTTGACGGGGAAGGTGACGCCGATGGCGCTCAGCTCCTCCATGGCCTGCTTCTTCAGGGCAGAGATGTCGCCGCCGTTGGCACGCAGGCGGATCATGGTCTCGCCGTCGTACTTCTCGGTGTCGAAGCCCATCTCCTTGGCCACCAGAGTGGTGTACTCAGCGCCCTGCGTGTTGTAGCACAGGCCCTTCATGGTGTAGTAGTCGTTCTCGCACTTCAGGGGGTTGATCTTGTTGTAGCGGGAGAACCATGCCTTCAGGTTCAGGCCGCGGTAGAAGCACTGACGGAAAGCGGTGTTGGCGATGGCCTTGTTCCAGTTCACATCGGGGGTGCCGTCGGCGTTGTTCTTCTGGTAGTTGAAGTGCATGGCGTAGGCAGAGGGGCGGGCGCGCTTCTCACAGAGCTGGCTGTTGTATTCGTTGTTGGGGTCGGAGGTGATGGTGGTGATGGTGCTCTCGTTCAGGTCGATCTCGTCCAGCTCGCGGTTCTGGTAGAGCTGGAATGCGATGGCCTGATCGGAGATCATGGTCACGGTCAGACGCTCGAAGCGGCTGACGTTGGCAGCATCGTAGTAGTGGGGGTTGGGGATATAGCTCTTGGTGTTGCCCTGGATATACTCCTCGACGATGTAGGGGCCGCAGTACCACATATTGGTGTTGTCGCAGCCGCGGAAGGTCTCGATGCCCAGCTCGTCGATCAGCGCCTGAGAGGCGGGGTAGAAGCTGGTGTAGGAGGCCACGGTATCAAAGTAGGGGCAGGAGTGCTTGCAGGTGAACACCAGAGTGTAGTCGTCGGGAGCCTCGATGCCCACGCCTGCGTCCAGCATATCCTGATAGTGCAGGTCGGCGGCGGCAGCGCCCATATCCTTGGTCTTCTCGTAGTACTCCTCAGCGCCCACGATGTACAGGGTGGGCATGGAGGTGTTGTTGGCCTCGTTCTTGGAGGCGTTCAGAACCCACTCCAGACCGACCAGAAAATCGGTGGCGGTGATGTGCTCCTTCACCTCGCCGTTGCAGTCCACCCAGTCCACGTCGTCGCGCAGGTGGAAGGTCCAGACGGTGGAGTCCTCGTTGGCCTCCCAGCTGGTGGCGATGGCAGGCACCAGCTTGCCGTAGCAGTCGAAGCTCATCAGGCCGTCCCACAGGTTGGTGACGACGTTGGCGTCGCTGAGGGTCTGGCTGTACAGCAGGTTCCAGCTCTCGATCTCACGGTTGGCAGACTCCCAGGAGATGTACTCCTTGAGGGGGGTGGCACCGGTGGAGTTGGGGGCCTCCACGCCGGAAGCAGCCGTGCTGCCGGAGTTGTTGGACTTGCTGCCGCCGCAGGCGGACAGCAGGCCGGCGGCACCCACGACGCCGGCGCCCTTCAGGAAGCTGCGGCGGGTGATGTTGCGGGACTCAAAATCGATGTTCATTGAGATACGTTCCTCCGAGATATTGTTTTCCTTTTTTCCTATCCTAAATGCAAAAAACGGCGCGCTCCGGGTGCCAAAACGCACAAAGCGCCCGGGGCCGCACCTTTCGTATTCTAACATTGTGGGCAAAAGAAGTCAATGACATACAGCCCTAAAATAAAAACAAAATAGTAACGGATGCTTTTCTCTGAAAAATGACGGCAAAAAAATGGTAAAGAATGAAAAGAAGTCATACTTTCGCAGGACGAAAGATGGATACAACGAAAGTTGGAAAACGCAAAGCGGCTATCTTTTTTCACAAAATCATGCTACAATAAAAAAGAATGTTACTTCTATAAAAGGAGCGTCCTTGGATGAAAAAGCTGATCTCAATGTATCAAAAATATATGTTCCGCCCCGTTCTGTATAAATCCGTCACCCGGGTGTCGGTCGTGGCCGTCCTGATGCTGCTGTGGGACCGCTACGTCAGCGACGGCACTTTTACCATGTGGCAGGCCCCGGCCCTGCTGCTGGGCGTCGTGCTGCTGGCGTGGGCGTGGGTGAACTACCTCCGTCTGGACGGCGTGACCGTCCACCATCTGGGCGAGGAGTTCAAGGGCATGGGCAAAAAGAAGAAGCTCCACGCCACCAAGTCCATCGTGGACTTTGCGGACGAGCGCATCGTCTCCTTCGAGGAGTTGGAGCCGGAGGAACGCATCTATTGCAGTATGCTTTCGAATTTGCTCTTGGGCGCAGCGCTGCTCATCATCAGCCTCATCGCAGGCGCAGTGTGAGGGCGGAAGACATGGCAGAAAAAAGCGAAAAACAGCTGGTGGTGGGCATCCTCGCCCATGTGGACTCCGGCAAGACCACTCTCTCCGAAGCAATGCTCTACCGTGCAGGCAGCATCCGCAGGCTGGGCCGGGTGGACAACAAGGATGCCTTCCTCGACACCGACACGCTGGAAAAAGCGCGGGGCATCACGATCTTTTCCAAGCAGGCCCTGCTGAAGACGGGCCGCACCGGCATCACCCTGCTGGACACCCCCGGCCATGTGGATTTTTCCACCGAGACAGAGCGGACGCTGCAGGTGCTGGACTACGCGGTGCTGGTCGTCAGCGGCACCGACGGCGTCCAGAGCCACACCGAGACCCTCTGGCGTCTGCTGCGGCGGTATCATATCCCCACCTTCGTCTTTCTCAACAAGATGGATCTGCCCGGCCCGGGGAAAGAAGCCCTTCTGGGGCAGCTTTCCCGCCGTCTGGGCGAGGGCTTCGTGGACTTCGGTGCCCCGCAGGTCGAACGGGACGAGGCACTGGCCCTCTGCGACGAGCGCCTGATGGAGACGATGCTGGACGCAGGCAGCCTGACGGCGGAGGACATCATCCCCGCCATCGCCCGGCGGCACGTCTTTCCCTGCTGGTTCGGCGTGGCCCTTCAGCGGGAGAACGCGGGCGGATTGCAGGGCGTGGATGAGCTGCTGGAGGGGCTTGACAGATACACCCGTGCCGCCCCGGCGCTGGAAGCCTTTGGTGCCCGGGTGTTCAAGGTCTCGCAGGATGAGCGGGGCGAGCGGCTGACATGGCTGCGGGTCACGGGCGGGGAGCTGAAGGTCAAGGCCCAGCTCACCGGCGAAGCGGACGGAGAGCCTTGGGCCGAAAAGGCCAACCAGCTGCGGCTCTATTCGGGTGCAAAGTATACGCTGGCAGAGGCCGTCGGGCCGGGACAGGTCTGCGCCGTCACCGGCCTGACCAAGGCCCGCCCCGGCACCGGACTCGGCGCCGAGCGGGACAGCGACCTCCCTGTGCTGGAACCGGTGCTGAGCTACCGGGTCTGCCTGCCCGAGGGCGCGGACGTCCATGCCGCGCTGGGCAGGCTCCACCGTCTGGAAGAGGAAGAGCCGCAGCTCCACGTCGTCTGGAACGAGACGCTGGGCGAGATCCACGTCCAGCTCATGGGCGAGATCCAGCTCGAGGTACTGAAAAGCCTGTTGGCGGAGCGGTATGGGCTGGACGTGGAATTCGACTCCGGCGGCATACTATATAAGGAAACGATAACGGAGGCCATTGAGGGCGTGGGCCATTATGAGCCGCTGCGCCACTACGCCGAGGTTCACCTGAAGCTGGAGCCGCTGCCCCGGGGCAGCGGGATGCAGTTTGCCGCCGACTGCCGGGAAGAGGAACTGGACAAGAACTGGCAGCGCCTCGTGCTGACGCATCTGGAAGAAAAGCAGCACGTCGGCGTCCTCATGGGCGCACCGCTGACGGACATGAAGATCACCCTCATCGCGGGCCGCGCCCACCTCAAGCACACCGAGGGCGGCGACTTCCGTCAGGCCACCTACCGCCGGTCTTGCCCAGTCTAAAAACACCATCTCCGCCCGCACGCTGGATATGATCAGTGACGCCGGCGCGGTGGATTACTCTCTGGACTTTATCAGCAATCGGTTCCACATCAGCACGCTGGACAGCGTGAAGGACTGCGACTACGCACCTATGGCTACCGGTGGTGTGACCAACGGTGTAACCGTGCTGGAGATGACCGCGGCCTACGCCACTTTTGGCAATGGCGGCTACTACTACGAGCCATACTGCTACACGAAGATCGAGGATGTGCAGGGCAATGTGGTGTTGCAAAAGCAGCCGGAAAAGACCAAAGAGTCCGCGCTGTCAGAGAATACCGCCTGGGTGATGAACAAGTTGCTGCAAACGGTTATGACCGCCGGCACTGGTACTTCTTACAAGTTGTCCGGTATTCAGTGCTTCGGCAAGACCGGTACCACTACGGACGATAAGGACCGCTGGTTTATGGGCGGCACGCCGGACTTTGTGGCCGGGGTATGGTACGGCTATGACCAGCCCAAGGAGATCTACTACGGCTTGTCCGGCAACCCCTCCGGTACTTTGTGGAAGACGGTGATGTCCGCCGTGTATGACAAGCTGGACAGCGATCAGTATAAAACCAAGTTTGAGGAGCCGGAAGGCATCGTAAAGCGTTCCTATTGCCCCTCCTGTGGCAAGTTGCGCAGCGGCACCGGCGTGTACGGCTGGTACGATGTGAACAACCTGCCCGGCAACTGCTCCGGCGGCCACGGCTATTCCACCGGCGGGAGCAGCGGCTCCGGCAGCTCCGGCAATTCCGGCAGTTCCGGTAAGACCACCACTGGGGCAAACGGCGAGAATACCACAGCCGCCGGCGGCGAGACCACCGCAGCCCAGAAGCCGCAGACCTCTGCTCCGGCAGAGCCAAAGCCCACCAAGGCCGATGAGGGCGACGGCGAATGAGCGCCACCCGCTTTATCGTTGTGCGCCACTGCGAGGCACAGGGGAATATTCGCCGGGTGTTTAACGGTATCACGGACGGCGACATTACCGAGAATGGTGCCCGCCAGCTGGATCTGCTGGCTGCGCGTATGGCAGAGGAGCACTTTGATGTGATTTATTCCAGCCCCTTGCGCCGCAGCGTGAAGACTGCCCAGGCCTGCAACCGGGCGCATAGGCTACCGATCCACGTACTGAACAGCCTGATCGAGATCAACGGCGGGGCGTTTGAGGGTCTGCCCTTTGCGGACTTTCCTAAATGCTATCCCATGGAGAGTGCCTTGTGGAATGACGAACCCCATGCCTTTGCCATAGAAAAAGGGGAGTCTATGCAACAGGTGTTTGACCGTATGCGAGACGCGGTACTGCTGCTCGCCGCCCGCCATCCGGGCAAGACCGTATTGCTGGCCTCCCACGGCTGCGCCATTCGCAATCTGCTGTGCTGGGCACACGGTTGGCCCATTGAGCGGCTGAACGATGTGAACTGGGGTGAAAACACCTGTGTGTCCGTTTTAGAAGTGGATGAAAGCGGCACACCCCGCTTGTTGCTGGAGAATGACGCTTCTCATTTACCGGCGGACTGCGCTACCTTGGGCAAGCAGGACTGGTGGCGGCCGGAGTACCGGCACGACCCTTTTGGAAGATAATAAACACAAACGGAGCGAAAGCGATCAACAAGGTATGGATCCTTTCGCTCTTTTTTACAGGAAGGAGAACCGCTATGCGAATGATGGCTGTGGACTACGGCGATGTGCGCACCGGCGTGGCCTTTTGCGATGTGCGGGAGATGCTGGCCACCGCCTATGACACGGTGGAGGAGCGCTACGCACCTAAGCTGGCCGAGAAACTGGCGGCTCTTGCCAAGGCAGAGAAAGCAGAGCAGATCGTTGTGGGGCTGCCCCGGAATATGGATGGCAGCTATGGCTACCGGTGTGACGCCTGCCGCCGCTTGGGCGATTTGCTATCTGAGCTTACCGGACTTCCGGTGGTGTACCAGGACGAGCGCCTGACGACGGTGCTGGCCTATGACCTGCTGTCTGCTGGCAATGTGCATGGCAAAAAAAGCAAGAAGCAGGTGGACGCTGTGTCTGCCAGCGTGATCTTGCAGTCTTATTTAGACAGTCACCGCTAAACCGCGCCTTGGCGGATAGAGAGCACCGGCGCTGCGTATAGATGTAGCGGTGGTGTTTTTGGAATGGACGATGGGTCGCACACGGTTGCGACTGGATTATTCGTTTTTTTGGATATTGACTTTTGCCGCCTGGGCACAGAACGAATTGCTGTGGCAGGTGCTGCTGTTTTCCGTGCTCCACGAGTGCGGGCATTCGGCAGAGATGATGGGTGTTTTGCAAGTATAGACGGCGTTGATCACTGTCTCCGTATTAAACGCCCACAGATCCTCCATAGACCCGCCGCCACGGCCAACAATCAGTACATCCAGCCCCATTTTGTCCAGCTGTTCAATAGACCGGGCAATGCTTTCCGGCGCGCCGTCGCCCTGCACCACGGTGGGGGCGATCACCAGTTCCGCCGCAGGAAAGCGCCGCGCGGTAATCTGCTTAATATCCGCCACGGCCGCACCGTAAGCAGAGGTGGCTACGCCAATCCGCCGGGGGTACTTGGGTATCGGTTGCTTGTGACTCTCATCAAACAGGCCGGCAGCAGCCAAACGGGACTTTAACTGCTCAAAGGCCACAGCCAGTGCACCGGCGCCCTGGGGGTGCATATCGTCCACATACAGCTGATACACGCCGTCTCTTCCGTACACGCTCACCCGGCCTCGACAAATCACCCGCATACCGTTCTCCGGCGCAAATCGCAGGTGCGCGCCCTGGGCGGCAAACAGCACGCATTTCAGCTGCGCTTTTTCGTCCCGCAGGGTAAAGTAGCAGTGTCCGCTGGTGGGATAGCGCTTAAAATTGGAGATCTCACCGCTTACATAAAGATTTTGCAGCGGCGCGTCCCCTTCCAGCAGTGCACGCAAATAAAAATTCAGTTTAGAAACAGAAAGTACAGTCATCATTCCAGTTCTTTGCTGCACAGAGCAGCATACACGGCCACACCGGCCGCATTATCACAACTCAGCGCCGGCGGAGCAAACACGCCGCCAAAGGCTGTTTCCAGTTCTCGGCGCAAGATGGTGTTTGACATCACGCCACCGGCAAACAGCAGCGGCAGCTGCCCATATGCA
>OJOJ01000626.1_pt1 | contig 10782 bp, 10 predicted proteins | sample 1598041 | NCBI WGS metagenome assembly OJOJ01 (sample SAMN01915218, study PRJEB22387) | human gut metagenome | isolation source: stool | host: Homo sapiens | place: USA
GGTCGGTCGAGCCAGCCCGAGCCGCATCTTGTAAAACCACCGTTTTTCGGAAAGTCCGGAAGACAGGTCCGCCATGCCCGAAATTCCGTTCCGCCCGTTCCGCGTCCTCTCCGATCCGAGCAGCGACGGAGGGCGGCACACCCGGACCGGATATTTGCCCGGACCGGGAGACCGAAAGCGAAATAAATTTCGTACATTTGTCCTCCATAAGGACTTATGCTCGAAAAACTCGCAAAACAGACCGCCATATACGGCATCAGTACGATCGTCGTACGATTCCTGAACTACCTGCTGACACCCTATTTCACCCGGGTGTTCGACCCGGGCGTTTACGGGATCACCGTGGACGTATATGCTCTGATTCCGTTCGCTCTCGTGATCCTGACGATGGGAATGGAGTCGGGATACTTCCGTTTTGCGGCCAAAGCCGACGAAGCGGGCGGCGACGTGACAGCCGCCAAACGGCGGTTGTTCGCTACCACATGGGGCATCACTTCCCTGGCGGCCTTGCTTTTTTTCGGGCTGGTAACCCTCTTCCGCACGACGGTTTCCGAGTGGATGGGAGCGGATTACGCCGCAAACCCCGACTTCGTAGTATGGGTCGCGGCGATCATTTTCCTCGACGTTTGCACGGCGATTCCCTTTGCACGCCTGCGGGAACAGGGACGAGCGCTGACCTATGTCGGGTTCAAGGCCCTCAGCGTCGTAATTACGGTAGTTTTGGCAGTGGCTTTCGGTCTTGCCGGATTTTACGAAACATCGTTCGGCGTAGGCTGGGTCTTCGTGGGCAACCTGATCGCCAGCCTGCTCACCCTATTGGCAATTCTCACCACGACGAACCGCACTCTGCCCCGTATCGACGGCAAGTTGCTGCGGCGGGTGCTCGTCTATTCACTGCCGCTGATGGTCAGCGGCATCGCAGGCACGGCCAACGAATTCATATACCCCCAGATGATCAAGTACCTCGTACCGGAAGGTGCGATGGGCGAAGTGGGTATTTACGGAGCGATCGTTAAAATCGGTATGGTGCTCATGCTTTTCGTGCAGATGTACCGGTTGGCCGCCGAACCCTTCTTCCTGGCCGATTATAAAAAATCGGACTTCTTGCAGATGAATGCCGCAGCACTTAAATACTACGTGCTGGTGTCGATGTTCATATTCCTGGGAATCGCTTTTTTCCGGGATCTTTTCGGACTCATCGTCGGCAAGGATTTCCGCGAAGGAATCGGCATTTTACCGGTGGTGTTGGGTGCGAACGTCCTCAACGGCGTATGGCTCAATCTGTCGTTCTGGTACAAGCGGGAGGAGCGAACCTCGCTGGCTATCGTGGTTACCTTTGTGGGCCTGATATTTACGATCGGGTGCAGCCTTTCATTTATTCCCCGCTGGGGATACTACGGAGCAGCCTGGGCCCGTTTAGTCAGCGAAGCGGCGATGGTTGCGGTAAGTTTTTGGCTCAACCGCCGTTTTTATCCCATGCCTTACCAGACCGGACGGATTTTGGGATATGTGGCGTTGGCGCTGGTTCTATACGGCGTGAGTGTCGTCGTGGATGACCAAGTCGCTCCGGCTGTACCCAGATATGCTTGCTACGCGGCCTTGTTGCTGCTCTACTTTTACTATGCCGTGCGGCGGGAGAAGATCGACCTTCGGGCACTGGTCCGTTCCGCAATGCACCGGGGGCACAAATAGCAACGAAAGATGAGTGAAAAATTGATTATATTGCTGCTCAGCGGCACGCTGCTCATGACCGGAGTCATGGCCCTTTCGTGGGAACCCGGCCGCGATCGCACGCTGACGCTGGGACTGGTTCTGGTGGCGATGCTATGCATCGCGGTCCGGCAGCGGCTCCGGCGGATGCAGCGGAACAGGGAGTAAAATGCGGTTTTCGGAGGTCATCGGTCAGCGGGAGCTGAAACGTCATCTGGTGCGCGGGGTCGATGCCGGACGGGTGAGCCATGCCCAGCTCTTCACGGGACGTCCCGGAGCCGGGGCTCTTCCGCTGGCATTGGCTTATGTACAGTACCTCAACTGTACGAACCGCCGCGACGGTGATTCGTGCGGCGAATGTCCCAACTGCCGGCAGATCGCCGGTCTGGCGCACCCCGACCTGCACTTCGTCTTCCCGGTCAATAAACAGGGCAAAAAATCGGGAGAAGCGGTTTTGAGCGATGACTTCATGCCGCTCTGGCGGCAGGTCGTCAGCGAGCGAAACGGTTATTTCTCGCCGCAGGAGTGGTACGACCGCCTCGACCTGGGCCGGACTCTCAAAGGGGCGATTTCGGCCCGCGAAGCCGACGGTATCATCCGCAAGCTCTCGTTCAAGAGCTTTGCCGCCAAGTACAAGTGCGTGATCGTATGGCTTCCGGAAACGATGAACGAGGAGGCGGCCAACAAGATTCTGAAAATTCTCGAAGAGCCGTGGGAAAAGACGCTCTTCGTGCTGGTGAGCGAGCGTCCCGACTTGTTGCTGCCCACGATTCTGTCACGAACGCAGGAGGTGGTCGTACCCCGGCTGACCGATGAAGAGGTTCGTGCGGAGCTCGAACGCCGTGGGGAGCGCGATCCGGAGAAAATTCGTACCTTTACCCGGCTGGCTGCGGGCGACCTGATCGAACTGGAGCATCTGCTGCGCGGCGAAGGGGACGAACTCCGCAAAGACGATTTCGAATTTTTCTGTTCGCTCATGCGGTTGAGCTACAACGACAAGCACCTCGAACTGATGGCCTGGGCCGAAGAGGTCGCCCAACTTTCGCGGGAGCAGCAGCGGGCTTTCCTGACCGATGCGGTGCGTCTTTTGCGGGAGAGTTACCTGCTGCATGCGGGACTGGGCGAAATCTCCTGCCTGTGGGGTGAGGAGGCGAAGTTCTGCCGCAATTTCGCGCCGTTCATCGGAAACCAGAACATCGAATCGCTGGTCGCGGAGGCCGAATCGGCGATGGCCCAGATCCGGCAAAACGGGAACCCGACCATCGTGTTCACCCATTTCGCATTGAGCGTGAGTAAGATGATTAAAAAATTGTAGTTATGGCAAGAGCGATCATACTGACCGGAGGAAACGTGGGCGACGTAAAGACCCGCCTGCAAAACGCACAGCGGCTGATCAACCAGCACGCCGGACCCGTCATGCGCTGTTCGCACCGTTACAAGAGCCGGGCATGGGGTTTCGATGCCGAAGAGGAGTTTTCCAACCAGGTCCTCGAGGTGGATACCGACCTGACGCCCGAACAGTTGCTCGACGCTTTACAGGCGATCGAGCGGGAACTGGGGCGCGACCGCGAGGCAGAACAGTCGCTCAAACAAAGGACCGGTGCCCGATATACGTCGCGCCCGATCGACATCGACATACTCTTCTACGACGACCGCGTGATTCGCACCGAGCGGCTGACCGTTCCCCATCCGTTGATCCAGGAGCGCGAATTCGTGCTCGTCCCCCTGTGCGAATGGATGCGCGACTACCGCCATCCGGTGTTGGGGAAAACGGTCGGAGAGCTGCTCGAAGAGCTGAAAAATCGGAATGAAACCCATGAAAAAGCATAAGTTCAAGATACTGACTTTCGTCGCGGTGGCCGCAGCCCTGGCGGGGACGGGATGTTTCAAGTCGATCGGTTACGAAACATTCTACGTGCTCCGGCCCTGGGCGCAGGAAGGTACCGTCAAGACCCCCATCCCCCGGGAAGATATGCTGGCCTATGCCTTCGACGCGGACACAACCGAATGGAGCGTGCTCTCTTACGAGGACGCCGTGGCCGGAATAATCACCTCCCGGAGAACCGGCGAGAAGCTGCGGCCGATCGCCCAGGGCGAGCCATACGAGATCGACGGCAACGAAAACTGGCTGGCGATGCAGCTCAACGGCCCCCGGTTTCTCATCCTGGCCGTGGACCAGTCGAATCGGCTTTACGGATTCACCGAGCAGGCCATCGGGGAGAATCTTCCGCAGATGCACGTGAGCGTAACCTTTTACCCGAAAGAAAAAGGCAGACGTTTCCTGAAGGGCAAGTGGATCATGTGCAACGACTTTTATACGGAACCCGAGCCGGAACCGGATCCTGATCCTGAAAATCCCGACACGCCCGACACGCCCGATAACCCGGACAATCCGGGAACGGAAGACCCGAATCCCGACGATCCCGGTACGCCTGACGACCCGGATACCCCTGAAAATCCGGATACCCCGGACACACCAGCTCCGGACGATCCCGATACGCCCGAAAATCCCGACACCCCGGAAAACCCGGATGTGCCCGATAATCCGAATCCGGACACTCCCGACGAACCGGCAGTTTCCGGCGCCCGCTCGTCCTTGTTTCGATAACAGAAAAACGATATGAAACGACAAAACCATAAAGCGATCGTCTGGCTTCGGGTCTGCGTCCTTGCGATGTTCTGCCCGGCGTTCCTGTGGCGCTGCGCGACCGTCATGAACCTCGAAGGCGGCCCGATCGACACCCTTCCCCCGGTGATCGTGTCGATGTTGCCGGACAACTTCACGACCAACTTCACCGCCAGCAAGATTTACGTTACTTTCGACGAATTCGTACAGCTCAAGGACCAGCAAAAAGAGTTTTTCACGTCGCCCCAAATGAAGAAAAAACCCCAGCTTTCGATCCGGGGCCGGGGCATCCTGATCCAGATCAAGGATACGCTCAAGGAGAACACGACCTACGCGCTGAATTTCGGCAGTGCCGTGCGCGACAACAACGAGGGTAATCCGCTCTACTCGATGCGTTACGTCTTCTCGACCGGCCCGGAGGTGGATTCAATGGTCGTTTCGGGATATACGGCCGACAGCTACACGGCCGACAGCGTAGCCAAGAGCTTCATTTATTTCTTTCCGGCCGATTCGGTGGAGGATATTCCCGAATACGACTCGACGATGTTCAAATACCAGCCTGCGGTGATCGCCCGTGCGGAAACCAACGGTATTTTCATCGCCCAGAACCTCAAGCCGATTCCCTACCGGGTCTATGCCTTCGAAGATAAGAACAACAACCAGATTTACGAACCTTCGGTCGATCAGGTAGGCTTTCTCACGGGAACATATAACCCCGCCGAGCTGCCCGACTTCGGCATCTGGTACGACTCGATCCGCCGCTACGTGACGGCCGACCCGCAGCTTTACTTCCGAATGTTTACCGACGAGGCTTTCGGTCGGCAATACCTGCGTGAATCGGAACGTCCGGTGCAGCACAAGGCGCTCCTCTATTTCAATGCGGGCCATCCCCGGATCGACAGCATCGTGTTCGACAGCATCCCTGCCGACCGCGTAATCATTGAGCCTCAATCACGCAACCGCGATACGATCGCGTTGTGGTTCGACGTTCCTTCGGCCAGTCTGCCCGATACCATCCGGGGAGAAATTACCTACATGAAGCACGACTCCCTCGACCGGCTGCTTCCCTCGACCGAGAAGTTGAAACTGGCCTGGCGGTATATCGAATCGAAAGAGGAGGCTAAAGAGCGCGAGCAGCTCGAAAAGGAGAAAGAGAAGACACTGGCTGCCGGCGAAGAGTGGGTCGAACCGGAGAAGCCGAGTACGTTTACCTACAAGTTTTCCACGACCGGTTCCGTTACCCCCGAAACCAAGCTGTACGTCGAATTCGACTATCCGCTGGTCCGGTTCGACTCGGCTGCCGTCGTGCTGACCGAACAGATGGACAAGGAGGAACCGCGTCCGATCCGGATCCGATGGCAGCAGGATACGGCCAACATGCGGCGCTGGTGGCTGGATGTTCCCTGGCAATTGAAAAACAATTATGCCCTGACCATCCCTAAAGGAGCGTTGGCGGATGTGGCGGAGCAGCAAAACGATTCGATCGCAGTCAATTACACGGGTGTCGATCCCGAGAAATTCGCTACGTTCATCGTCAATGTGGTCGGTAAAAGCGACGAGGCGAGCTACATCGTGCAGTTGCTGAACGAATCGGGAAAACTCCTTCAGGAAAAAACCGGCGTGCACAGCGGAGTATGCCGTTTCAATTACGTACCGGCCGGCAACGTGAAGTTCCGCATCATCGAGGACATGAACGATAACGGCCGCTGGGACACGGGCAATCTGGTGGAACGGCGGCAGCCCGAGCGGGCCGAATACTATATGGACGATAAAAATATCGATACCTTCGCGGCGAAGGAGAACTGGGAAGTGGAACTTACTATCGATATGAACAAGGTATTCGCGCCGGTAACGATGCAATCCCTCGCCGAGCTGCTCGAAAAACGCGAAGCCCTGCGCTTGCAAAAGGTGCTGGAAGAGCGGGCCAAGAATCCCAGGCGGAACACCAACAGCAATACCTCGAACACGACGAGCACCATGGGCGGAGGATTCAACAGCGGTATGAACACGATGATGAACGGATTGAGATGATGAGGCGTTTAGGAATGATATGCCTGTTCCTCGGAGCGGTGCTGTGCGGCGGCACAGCGGCGGCACAGCATACGCTGGGCGTAACGGGCGGTTACGGCTACGGCAATGCCCGGTTCTATCCCAAAGAGGAAACCCGGGTGGTCTGGGGATGCTACACGGCGGGCGTAACGTGGCGCTATTACGGACCCCAGCGTTTCGTAGGCGGTTTCGGCATCGATTTCGAATATCTGCAGCGGGGATTCTCGTTTCTTCAGAATCCGACCGAAGAGGACCCGGCCAAATACCAATGGTACACGCGTCGCGTCAAGTCGCTGATGCTGCCGATCGTCTGGCAGCCGCACATCTACCTGTTCAAAAACCGGATGCGCGTCTATCTCGATGCGGCAGCCTTCTTCTCCTACAACATCTCCTCGACATTCATCAACGAAGAGGCGGCAAATTCGTCTCGGGGACAGGACAAAGGTCCTTGGCGGGGAGAGTACGGATTCCTGCTGTTTCAAAGCAGGATTCCGAAACAGCTTCCGCTCAGGGCGACGGTACTCTTTCAGGTGCAGTTTACGGCATTTACCGTAACGGCGAGCTGGTGGACACCTACACAACCGATGAAAACGGATATTTCAAGACAAAGGAGTATGTCTGCGGAAACTACACTGTTCAGGAAATTTCACCAAGCGAGGGATATCTGCTTGATGAAACTGTGTACCCGGTTGGTGCAGAAACTGAGAATTATTCCATTGAGCATAACCCCATTTCTATGACAGTGACCGAGGACGTTCTCAAGGGAAAAATCAGCATAATCAAGCATTCCGATGACGGCTCAACGCAGATCGAAACTCCCGAAGTCGGTGCAGAGTTTGAGGTTTATCTCAAGTCATCAGGCTCTTATGAAGCTGCAAATGACAGCGAAAAAGACTACCTCGTATGCGATGAAAACGGCTATGCACAGACTAAAATGCTCCCTTACGGAATCTATGTCGTTCATCAAATTAAGGGTTTGGAAAATACCGAACAGATGGAGGACTTTGAAGTCAATATCAGCGAAAACGAAAAAGAATATTTCTATTTGCTCAATGACGCAGTAAAAAAATCCTTTGTTAAAATCGTGAAAAAGGACGCTGAAACAGGCAATATAATTCCCGTTTCGGGCATCGGCTTCAAGGGTTGGGACTGTGCAAATTCCGAATATGTTTCGCAGGAAATCAACTATCCCTCAGAAATGATTCTCAACACATTTTACACCGATGAAAGCGGTTCTCTTATGCTCCCGAACGAGCTTGTTTACGGCGATTACGAGCTTCACGAAGTGCAGTCGGCGGAGGGTTATGTCCTTGATAAAAATCCTGTTCCATTTACAATTGACGGCTCAGTAGAGACCGTAGTTGTGGAGAAAACAAATACCGCACAGAAGGGCAAAATTTCTGTTCAGAAAACAGGCAATGTTTTTGCAAGCGTAACTGCTCTTGGCAGCGCAATATATATCGATGAAAACGGCGAGGTTCACGAAAGTGGGCAGACCGCCTATACTCCCGTTTTTGCAAAAGAAAATCTCAGTGGCGCAGTATTTCAGGTAATTGCAAGCGAGGATATCATAACTGCCGACGGCACGATCAGAGCCAACGCAGGCGATGTTGTGGCAGAGCTTGTAACAGACGAAAACGGGTATGCAGAAACTGATTTACTGTATCTTGGCAAGTATGAAGTCAAGGAAATTACTGCTCCTGACGGCTATGTTCTGAACGCAGAATCTCAGTTTGTTGAGCTTACCTACGCAGGGCAGGAAATCGCAGTTCGTGATACCGTTGGCACAGCTTTTGAAAATGACTATCAGGGCATTGAAATTTCTCTTTCTAAGGTTATGGAAAATGATGAAAAGTTCGGAATTTCAGCGGAAGAAAGTTACAAAAATGTTCGTTTCGGATTGTTTGCCGCAGAGGATATTACTGCCGCTGACGGCTCGGTAATTCCTGCCGACGGTCTGATTGCGGAGGTTTCGCTGAACGAGGATATGACGGCTGTAATTGCAGAAAAAATTCCGTTCGGCAAGTATTATGTTCAGGAAATTGCAACCGATGAGCATTATGTTTTGAACGGTAAAAAGTACCTTGTAAACTTCGAGTATATGGGACAGGAAGTAACTACTGTTTCAATCGACTGCGGGCAGTTCGTAAATGAACTGAAACGTGGTAAAATCGAGGGAATCAAGGTAAATGAGAGCAACGAACCTCTTGAAAATGCTCTGTTCGGACTGTTTGCTGTTGATACCGCTGAGTTTACTGCCGACAACGCATATATGACCGCTGTTTCCGATGAAAACGGACACTTTGAATTTGACAAGATCCCATATGGTGAGTATATCGTCAGGGAAATCGAAGCTCCCACAGGCTACATTTTAAGCGATGAAAGCTACCCCGTGACTATTTCTGAGGACGGAGAAATTATCGAAATTACAGCAGTAAATAAGCCTATAACCATTGAAATTTCAAAACAGGATATTTACGGAAATGAACTGGTTGGTGCAAAAATGCAGCTTGATAATTCTGATGGCAAAGTCGTTGAAAAATGGACTTCTGATGGTGCAAATCATGTTGTTACCGAGCTTCCTGCCGGAGATTACACGTTTAAGGAAATCGCCGCTCCTGACGGTTATGTTATCGCAACTGACATCAGATTTACAGTTGATGTTTATGGCAAGATTACTGTAGAAAATGTGGACGCAACTGCTGTTTCTGAGAACGGCAATCCTCTCATCGTAATGGTAGACGATACCACAAAGGTGAAAATCAGCAAGCGTGATATCACTACGGACAAGGAGCTTGCAGGCGCAACGCTTCAGATTATTGACGAGGACGGAAATGTTGCCACGGAGTGGGTATCAACAGACGAGGCTCACTTTATCGAGGGCAAGCTGATCGCAGGCAAGGAATACACGCTCCGTGAAACGATCGCTCCAGACGGTTATGAGATTGCAAGCGAGATAAAGTTTACTGTGAATACTGACGGAAGTGTAACCGAGGTCGTTATGTACGATGAGCATACGCCTGAGCTTGAAATTCCTCCTACAGTCACAATAGATACTCCTAATACAGGTGTATCCGCAGACAATAGTGCTGAGTTTTATCTCGTAGCCGCAGCGGTTGTTGTGGCTTTCGGTATGGTCATATGCAAGAGAAACGATAAGGAAAAGAGAAAGGATGATGTGAAATGAGATCTAAAAAGAAATTGATCGCAGCAGCAAGTTCGGTGTGCTTTGCTGCGATGATGTCGCTAACTGCTTACGCATCGGGCGATGTTGCGGGAGCGGTTACAAGCACTTGGACCACTGCAAGATCGCAGGTGGTTTCGGTTGTAAACAACGTCGTGTTCCCCGTAATCGACGTGATATTGGCGGTTTTGCTGTTTGTTAAGATAACGCTGGCATACTTGGATTACCGCAAACACGGGCAGTTGGAGTGGACGCCGATTGCTATCATTTTCGGCTGTCTTATCTTTGCTTTGACTGCTCCGTTGTATATCTGGTCGATCGTTTAAAAAGGAGAATTTGTGTATGAAAAAAATATATTCAGCTATGGTTTCAGCGGCAATCGCAATGACAATGACCGCCTGCGGAACGATCAGTCCGCCAATACAGAATGCAGCAGAAACTACCGCAACAACGCCGATAACAGCCGAGTCCGTATTGGATTCGGCTGTCTCTTCGGAGGTCGAAAGTACCGTCAACAATGAACAGGTAAAGTCCGATACCTTTATCGCTGAGTTTTTCGATTCAAATATCAGCTTTGCAGATACAAGCGAATTGGTTACTGAGTCGATGAAAGACTGTGCCTTTGAGAACGAAACCGATAATTTCAATGGAGTGAATAAGGTCACTTTAAAAGGTAAAAACGGCGGCGGTATGTTGAATGTGATGTGTATAGATCTGTCTCAGTCACAGCTTGATTACGACATGGAATATATCCTTGAAAACTTCGGGGATTACTATTTTGGACAAACCTCCGCACAGATGAGCGGTATCACTGAGGACGATTTTGTGTCAAATTATCGTATGACAACAAATGTATATTCAAAAGGAAAATATCAGCAGTACGGCTCTGTTCAGAAGTCTGACGGTATGGCGACGCAGTTTGGGTACACCGAAACTTATGCTGTGCTTAATGAGGACAAGCTGACTGTTGCGTCGGGAGCATATCTTGGTACGGATATGATGGAAAGGCAGAGTTTTTCGCAGCTTATGGCTAAGTTTGCGGAAAACGTCAAGTATTAAAGGTTGGTGTAGTTATGCCATATATCCCATTTACAGAAGAACAAAAAGTAATGGCAAACTTCGTAGACTTGGAGCAGTTTTTGCGTATGCGGGGTGAAAAATTAGAACGTGTCGGCAGAGAGCATAAACTCATTTACTACGACGGTTCGGGCAA
>OJOJ01000629.1_pt1 | contig 10770 bp, 8 predicted proteins | sample 1598041 | NCBI WGS metagenome assembly OJOJ01 (sample SAMN01915218, study PRJEB22387) | human gut metagenome | isolation source: stool | host: Homo sapiens | place: USA
CGCGACCGGCGACTTTGACGAAACGCTTGCTGTCGAATCGACGGACGAGATTGGCGTTCTGACCACCACATTCAACGACATGGCATCCGTGCTCCACTCCACGCTCGAAGCCGTGGAGAACGAGCGCAACAAGCTCGACACGCTGTTTCTCCACATGAGCGATGGCGTCGTCGCCTACGACGGCAGCGGCAAGCTCATCCACTGCAACCCCGCCGCGTGCGAGCTCTTAGGCCGCACGGCGGACGAGTGCGTGTACAGCGAGCTGTTTGAATCCATCTGCCCGTTTTCCCATGTCATCACCATGCAGCGCAGCGACTATGTTGAGGGCGAGCTCACTGTCGGCGAGCGCAGCGTGGAGCTCTACTTCGCTCCCTTCTCCGATGAGGAGAGCGGCGGCGTTCTCATCGTGCTGCACGATGTGACCGAGCACCGCAAGACCGAGGAGCGCCGCAAGGAATTTGTCGCCAATGTCTCCCACGAGCTCCGCACGCCGCTCACAAATGTCCGCTCCTATGCCGAGACCATCCGCGAGGCGGGCGACGATCTGAGCCGCGAGACGGAAAACGACTTCCTCGATGTCGTCATCAGCGAAACAGACCGCATGACCCACATCGTGCAGGACCTGCTCACGCTCTCGCGGCTCGACAGCGGGCGAAGCGAGATGAACATGGCCCGCTTCGACTTCGGCGCGGCCATCGACTCCGTGCTGCGCTCCATCGAGCTGGAGGCGCGCCGCCACGGCCACGAGCTGACGCACGACTACCATGATCTCCCCATGATCATGGGCGACCGCGGGCGCATCGAGCAGGTCATGCTCAACGTGCTCGGCAACGCCGTGAAGTAGACAACTGTCAGCGCCGTCAGGAACACTGCGGAAGACACAGCCGTCTGTCCCTTCCACACGCTGCGCTGCCGGCAGATGCCAGACAGTGTGACCGCCAGAAGAATCCCGTACAGCGGCGCATACACGCGCTCTCCCGAGACGTAGATCGTCGCCATAAAGCCCAGCACCATCCCGGCACCAAAACCGCACCCCACCAGAAGCAGCACGCTGATGAAAGCAAACAGATCGTCGCCAAACAGCTGGTACAGCGCATAGACCATCGTCGCCACCGTCACTGCCAGATACACCATGGGAATCCACGTCGACAGATCGCTCCAGCTCCACTCCAGAATCTCCCCCGGCATCACGAACAGCCCCGAGAGCCCCGGATATGCAGTTCTTAACACTGTCTGCCCGAACAGAATGAGCAGCGGAAACGCTGAAAAAAACGTCCTGCGGTAATCTTTCGTCTTCTCCCAGACAAGCCATGTCCAGATCAGCACCACCAGAAAAAATACAATGTCCGCATTGGCGATAAACACGCGCTCAATACTCAAAAGTCCCAGATACAGCTTCTGTCCGAATCCAAACGTCGCATAAACCGGAAGATCCGCAATACTGACCACATTGCGTCCGGCATTGCCCGGACAGAGTGCAATTACGAGCAGTGAAACCACATCGATCACCGCAAGAGTCCAAAAAAGCACTGCATTTCCCGGCCTTCTGTGCGCTTTCCACAGATACACGCCGCTAAGCACGAGCAGCAGCGTCATAATCACGGCATACTGTTCATGACTTCCTGTCACAACCGCGACAGGAACCGCGGACACTGCCGCTGCCGGGTGAATTTTCTCCGCAAGCGCAAGCTTCCTTATCACCCACGCCACATAAAAAAATCCCCAGAACGGCCAGAAATGTGTAACTGTTGTCGTAATCCATCCCGCCGTACCCATGTCGTGAAACGGAAAAATCAGCACCGCCGCTGCCGCGCACCAGTTCATCGTCTTCCCACCGCCGAAAAGCCCGGACAGCAGAAGAGGCAGCGTCGCAAACAGCAGAAAATCAATGATTCTCCACAAAACCGGGCACTGTATCACATTGACCAGTACACACTCCGACACCACGCGCGACGTCCAGGTCAGATAGCGCTGCGTCAGATACGCCCACAGCGTCGTGTCTTTTGTGGCATCCCGGAAAAAAATGTCGTCCCCCGCCATCGGCTTCATCCCGACGTGGTAGACCAGTCCGATCACCGCCACCAGCACAAACGGAAGGTATGCCGCGTATCTGCTACTCTTCCTCATACATATCATCCATCTTCGTACCACAGTTGCTGCAATATACAGCACCTTCCGGCATCTTCGCACCGCACTTCGGACATTCTGCAGAACCCTGGATCCGCAGAACCTCGGCTTTCATGCGCTCGATCTCCTCCACAGCTTCCCTGATCAGGAAAAACTGCTCTGCTTCTTCACATTCTTCCTCATCCTTGTGCTTCTCATAATAAGAGCGTCCCAGCTCCTCATACTGCTTCTGCACATAGTCCTCCTTGGACTTGATATCCAGCTTTAACTTTGCAATCTCGGATACATCCTTCGCCTTCTGGCTGACATCCTTCCCCGCACTTACCAGTGACTCGCTTAACTTATCAAAAAATTCCATGAAGTTTTCCTCCCTGTCGTTTTCTTTTCCCCAGTATAACGCCAATTTTCCTTTACAGCAATCGAAAAAACAGGAAAAATCTTTTTCTTCAAAATCTTTTCATGCTACCGCATGCAGATATACACAAGATAGACCGCATAGAGCGCCAGCATCACAATGCCCTCGAAGCGGTCCAGCTTCTTCTTCGTCCAGGCGAACGCCCACACCAGTACGCTCATCACAACCAGAATCACAATATCGATCACATTTTCCATGATAAATGTGATCGGACTGATCGTTGCTGCGATACCGAGCACAAACAGAATATTGAAAATATTGGAGCCGATCACATTACCGAGCGCCATATCCAGTTCATTTTTGCGCGCTGCAACCACTGAGGTCACAAGTTCTGGCAGGCTGGTTCCACAGGCAACAATCGTAAGTCCGATCAGATTCTGGCTGAGTCCCAGCTTCGCAGCAACCGTGGATGCGCCGTTTACAACAAAATCCCCACCGAACTTGATCGCCACAATACCGCCGACGATAAACACAATACATTTCCACACCGGCAATACCTCATACTCATCATCTCCGGCAGCAGCACGCGCTTTCAGTGCCGAGCGCACCATCCAGACCAGAAAAGCGACAAATACAATAAAAAGGATGATTCCGTCTGCCCTGCCAAGCTGCATTCCCAGATATCCGCAGACTAAAAGCAGGACTGCACAGACCACAGAAAACGGAAACTCTTTTTTCAGCGTACTCTTTTCCACATAGAGCGGATTAAAAAGGGCACAGAATCCACAGACCACCATCAGATTAAAAATATTAGAGCCAATAGCATTGCTGACTGCAAGTGCATTATTGTTCGTTACCGATGCCGTAATACTGACCGCACATTCCGGAAGGCTTGTTCCCATCGCCACGATCGTAAGTCCTATAATGATTGAGGGCACTTTCAGCATCTTTGCCACGGAAGAGCTTCCCTCCACAAAAAAATCTGCTCCCTTAATCAGAAGCACAAATCCAACAACAAGCAGCACAGCTGCCCAAAGCATTTCTGTCATAATAATCTCCATTCCTCTCTGTTTTCTCTACTGTAATTATTTTCTCAAAGTTATCTCGACTTCCGGTAATCCGGCACCTATCCCACAAATCCGAGATGCTCCAGCAGAATCTTCACGCCGATCAGCACCAGGATAATACCTCCAGCAAGTTCTGCCTTTTTCTTATAGCGGTTTCCAAAAAAATTGCCAACATAGACGCCGCCGATGGAGATACAAAACGTGGTAAGACCGATGATCGTGACTGCCTCCCCGATCGGGTAATTCAAAAATGCGAATGTAATTCCGACCGCAAGTGCATCGATACTGGTCGCCACCGCCAGCACAAGCATCTCTTTTAAGTCGAGTGGCGGATCCAGCTTGTCGATCTCCACATTCTCATCCTCCGGACGCACCGCCTCGGCGATCATCTTGCCGCCGATGAATACCAGCAGCACAAAGGCAATCCAGTGATCAATACTGGTAATGTAGCTCTCAAACTGTGTGCCGAGCGCCCAGCCGATAAACGGCATCAGCGCCTGAAATCCTCCAAAAAACAGACCGATCACAAACGCCTGTTTTTTGTTTACCCTGCGCATCGCAAGACCTTTACAGATCGACACTGCAAACGCGTCCATCGAAAGGCCCACTCCAATGAGCAGCAATTCAATAAAAACAGCCATACCAACCTCCACATTTTATTCTGCCCCTGCCACAGGGCGCACATACACATTCAGCCCGGATGATGCATTTTCCGCCGGCGCACACATAAAAAAGAGACTGATGTATATCCTCTGCGCACCGCTCCCGTCTCCGTCTGCGATATAACACCAAAGATATACATGAGTCTCATTCTTTAAGATTTGCCAGGTCAGGCTGTCCGACCGGTCTGTTGACAAATCACGCTCTGCGCGAACTACTCCCTCACGGAATCTGCATTCATCAATAATGCTGTTTCCTTACTATATAGCAGCCCACATTTTTTGTCAACTGATTTGTCGAAAAAACAACCTTTTTATCCCAGAAGTTCGAGAATTTCCTCCTTGGTAAAGGAAACAGAGTCCATTCCCTCCCCCTCGAGCACCTGTTTTGCCAGTTCCTTTTTGCGCTCCTGGATCGCAATGATCTTCTCCTCGATCGTTCCCTCGGATACCAGCTTATAGACCGTCACGACATGCTTCTGCCCGATGCGGTGGGCGCGGTCCGTCGCCTGGTTCTGCACCGCCACGTTCCACCACGGATCATAGTGGATCACAATATCCGCAGCCGTCAGGTTCAGCCCGGTTCCTCCTGCCTTTAAGGAAATACAGAATACCGGCACGTCGTCCTCGTTAAAGCTCTCCACCATCTGCATGCGCTTTTCCTTGCCGACAGAACCGGTCAGCATATAGTAGTCAATCCCGGCCTTCTTAAGCCCTGCCGCCAGACGTTCCAGCATGGACGTAAACTGCGAGAACAATAACACCTTGTGCCCGGCGCCAACCGCATTCTCGATCAGTTCCATGCACATCTGCGCCTTCGCGGATTCTCCCTTATAGCCCTCAAACAGAAGTCCCGGGTCACAGCAGATCTGCCGCAGTCTCGTCAGCTCCGCCAGAATCTGAATCTTCTCGGAACGGAATTCCTTCTCGGATTTGCCCTCCAGGCTCTCCTTCATGCGCTGCACATGGGCGTCATAGAGCGCAAGCTGCTCTCCTTCGAGCTTCGCGAAGACATTCTCCTCCAGCTTCGCCGGAAGATCCCGCAGCACTTCCCCCTTCAGACGGCGCAGAATAAACGGCCGGATCATGCGCTGCAGGCGCTGCATACGGTTTTCATCCCCGTTTACCACGATCGGGATCTCGATCTCCTCCCGGAACCGCTGATAAGTATATAAAAATCCCGGCATCAGATAATCAAAAATGCTCCACAGTTCGCTCAGCCGGTTCTCGATCGGCGTTCCGGTCAGCGCCAGCTTGAAACCCGCAGTAATCTGCTTGACGCCTTTTGCCGCCTGGGTTCCAGGGTTCTTGATATACTGCGCCTCGTCGATCACCTGAATCGCAAACACCATATCGCGGTACAGCTCCACGTCGCGTTTTAACAGGTCGTAGGACGTAATCAGCACTTCCCCTTCCTTCGTGTGTCTGACAATCCTCTGGCGCTCTGTGGCGAGTCCGGTCACGAGCGTCGTCTTGATCTGCGGTGCAAAACGGCTGATCTCTTTCTGCCAGTTGTAGACGAGCGACGCCGGACATACGATAAGGGAACGGTGCCACTCCCGCTCTCCTGCCTTGGCACTCTCCTGTTCCGACAAGAGCAGGCTGATGACCTGCAGGGTCTTGCCCAGTCCCATATCGTCCGCAAGGATTCCGCCGAATCCGTTCTCGCGCAGTGTCTTTAACCACAGAAAACCGCTCTTCTGGTAGCCGCGCATGATACTGCGGAGCGAATCCGGCACCTCATAATCGCTGTCCTCAATCGTCTTCATATTGCGGACCATGCCCTTGAACTCGCGGTTTTTCTCCACGGAAAGCTCCTGATTGCTCTTTAACGCCGCGTCCAGATACATCGCGCGGTATTTTGGTACGTTCACATGACCTTTTTTCAGTCCGGATTCTGTCAGGCGGAGATCCTCGCTGATCTCCGCAAGCAGCCCCAGACCATCCTCGCGCACATCAAGAAAATCTCCGTTTTTCAGACGGACGTATTTCTTTTTCCGATCGTACCGGGTCAGAAGATATGCCAGCTCCTCGCGCGACATCTCATCCGAGTGAATCTGCAGTTCCAGAAGATCGCTCTTTAGCGCAACGCCCACCGAAACCGACGGTGAAGAAACGACTTTCATTCCCCGGAAATCCTCCGTCGTGTAGATCGACATATACTCGCTGAGGCGCTGCAGACCACTGCTGATAAGCTGATAGAGCATGTCCTCATTGTGCGAGAGGATGAATATCGTCTGCCCGAGCCCGTATTCGTTGAAGTACGGCTCGACCAGCGTGCGTACGCGCATCTCCTCTCCGAGATCCCGCACCTCGCCCGGCTCAATCTTCTGTAATACGTTATATTTGTCGTCCCCGTAGGCAGCGACCAGCTTCGCACCGACCGTCTGGTTGTCCTGCTTGTCCAGATACAGCTCAAACTCCGGCTTTTTCGGGACGTAGAGCGTCTCATCGAAGCCCTCCGCCGTTACCCGGAACGTCTCCCTTAAAAGCGGTAGCAGATCCCTGCAGAACGACGGCAGTTCCTCCGCGGCAATATAACATTCCCCGCCGGTCTGGCGCTCCATATAGTCAAAAAAATCTCCCGCCTTCGCCTTTAAAGCCTCACTGCTGCGATAGATCATGCCGTCTTCATAAAAATAGTAAAATCTGCTTCCCCTTATGACGTGCAGATCCTCCAGCACAAGGAACACACCGGACGCCCCTGCGCGTATCTCAAGCTTCGGCTTGCGCTCTTCCTCCTGCACATGATACTCCTCCTCCGGCAGATACCCGATTTCGGCAGATAATGGCATTTCCCCGATGGCGTCAAAAAAACGGTCGATGCCGACCTCATCGAGCTCCATCGTGCGCTCATATCCCCCGGTGTAAGCATAATAGGCATGAAATCTGCTCTGGCGCTTCTTGTCGTCATCCTGCATCCGCATAAACTCTACCATCCGCCATGCATCTTCTGTAAATGCCTGTCTGTTGTGATAAAAATCCAGCTTTTTTCCGTAATGCACCTTTTCATTCCGCTCGATGGAATGTAAAAAGGCAGAAATATTCTTTAATACATACTTCTGCTCCATCCCGATCTTAAACTCCACCGTCGCATAACTGTAATCCATCTTAAAATAAGGCTCCAGTTCCACCTTTCCATAGACGCTCTCCGGAATCAGATAGCTCACGCCGGCACGCAGTGAATACTGATTCAAAAGCGTCTTGAACGCTCCCGCCGTCTGCATCGGGGCGGCAGGCTTCTCCTCCGCGGCGCTTCCCTGCTCTCCCACCTCATGTCCGGTGCGCTTCGCAGCCAGAATGTCCTTCCTGTCTGCGGTTGACGTAGGCAAGAAGCGCTGCGACACAGTGTTTGCACATCCCCTCATAATTATAAAATGCCTCGCAGGTACAGTTGCTGCTCGACACCGAGCCGTATTCCTCATCGACAATTACCGTCACCCGGTAGCTGCCCTGTTCTCTTCCACGGACTTCCGCCCGCACTTCGGCGACGGGCAGATCATGCTCCAGGTAAATATCATACGCAAAATCCAGCACGCCCCCTGTCTCATATAATTCCTTTCCTCTCCGGTAGACTGCCGGATACACATCCTCCTTGATATCCGATACGGAAAACATAACCTCTCCTCCTGCTTTTGCCCTCTGTTCTCTGACGTATTATTGTACCATAAAATCCTTTTTTCTTCATTCTTTTCTTTTAATTTTTTTGTCAGAATATGGTACAATGAGACATATCTTGTGATTGAAATACTTCTTATTTTCTATGGAGGTCTGTCATGATACAATATACGATCCATGAAGTTGCCGCTTTACTTAATATCTCCACGGATGCCATCCGGCTCTACGAGAAGGAGGGACTTGTCACGCCCACGCGCAATCCGGAAAACGGCTACCGCTACTATAACACCGAGCAGATTCACCGCATCATGGGAATCTGTCTCTACCGCAGGCTACATGTGAGCATTGCCGAGATCAAGCGCCTTGTCGAAGTGTCTACACTGGAAGATATCTCCGATGGTTTTTCCGGTTTCATTGATTCCCGCAAAAAAGAGATTGCGCGTCTCACACTTGAAGTGGAGCAGATGTCCTATATGAAACAGCATCTGGATACTCTGGATGAAGGCAGCCGCACTATAAGCATCCAGACGCTTCCCGCTGTCTATCCTCTCTACCATCAGGATTCCGCTTTTTTAGGCTACCGCACGCTAAAGGATGTCTTTCATTCCCCGCTGTTTTCGATGGGGAATTTCAGCTACATCCTCTCCGTGGAGCCGTCCGGTTCCTGCCGGGTCAGTGCCCTCCAGTTTGCCATCCGCGAGCCGATGCTTGCACTTACCCAGCTCAATTCCTCCAATCTGCCCAGACGGGACAGCTGCCGCTGTCTCTACACCGTAGCCGCATTTCCGACCGAACAGGAGATACTCTGGGATCTCTCCGCCGTCTTGAAATACGCCGGGGAGCATCAGCTTTCCTGCAAACCGGAGGCTTACGCTTTCTACGTCTTCAGCATAGCACAGCCAGATGTCATCCTGGATTATTACGAAGTATATCTTCCGCTGGAAGACTCCTGATTTTTTCAACCTCCTATTGACCTTAGACCTGCACCAAGGTCTATGTTAGTATCACAAACATCTGGTACTTTCGTACAGGAAAAGGAGGTCTATCATGAACGATTCAAGAGAGTTAACGTTACAGGAACGCTCCACAAAGCGTGCCAACTATTGTCTGATGCTTACAGTTCTCATCATTTCCATCTATATGATGTTTCTGTTTATCGGAACCATTCTGCAGGGAAATCATGCTCTTTTCCGTCTTTTTGTCATTGCTGGCATGATTGCCCTCCCTGCAGCTGTTAGTACATTGTTCTATTTTTTTAATCCAGTTTCCATACGCTACCGCAATGTCGCACTTACATGCTTTCTGATCATTTATGAAGTCAGCTGTCTATCCTCAAAACTTTTTGTCTATAATCTCTTTATGATTCCCATACTTGTCGCACTGTTAATGTACTTTGACCTGAAGCTTGAAATCTGCGCCGGTGTATTAAATATGGTCTGCTGTATTTTAAACGGTGTTTACTCTGTCCATGTGCTTGGAACCAACTCTCTTTCCGAAACCAATATGATCTTTGTGATCTGCTCCATTATTATTGTCATCAACACAATCACCTGCCTGGCGTCCCGCGTGGCCGTCCTGCACAACACAGAGGAACTCGCCGAACTGGAAGCCCACAAGAAAAAGCAGGAGGATATGATGAATTCCATCGTGACCGTCGGCACATCCGTCAATGAATCCACCCAGTCCATTCATGCACTGATCGAGGAGATGACAGAGGCAACCGGCTGCGTCAGCCAGGCAATGGGCGACATTACCGTAAGCATGGAGAGCACAGTCGGAAGCATTCAGGAACAGGCTTCCATGACCGGACGGATTCAGGACATTATTGCCGATACCGTGTCGATCGCAGACGCACTTACCAACATCTCCCAGTCTTCTGGTAAAAATGTAGAGACCGGTCAGGCGCTTGTGAGCAATATTGTCTCCCAGACGGAGGAAGTAGAATCCGAGAATAAACTCGTCAAGGAAAATATGACTGCACTGCAGGCACACACGCAGGACATGTTAAAAATTATCAGCATTATCCAGCAGATTTCCGCACAGACCAATCTTCTCGCCTTGAACGCCACGATAGAAGCAGCGCGCGCAGGGGAAGCAGGCAGGGGGTTCGCTGTTGTCGCGGAGGAGATCCGCATGCTCTCCGAGCAGACCAAACAGTCCACTGAAAATATTGAGGAAATCATCACAAAGCTGAATCAGAATGCCGGTGACACAATCGCCTCGATGGATCATGTCATGGACAAGATCGGCAATCAGGTCAGCATGATTCATGATATTGAAGAAAATTTCAGCGGCATCCGCTCCAGTCTGACCGGCCTCGAACAGAATGCCGCCGCCATCTCAGAGAAGACACGCATTTTAAGAGAAACCAACACCATGCTGGTCGATGAGACCAACACGCTCTCTTCGACCAGCGAGGAGATCAGTGCCTCCGCGGAGGAGACCAACGCAATGTGTACCGACAATGCCGAGCGCTTCAAGAGCGTCAACAACGTCATCGCGGAGCTCGCCGCCGAAGCCGGCAAAATGAACGGCTTTATCGAAGAGTACCACCGGCTGCACGACGTGGACACCAACGCCGAGACGGCAATCTCCCGGCAGGCGCTCCACACGGCATAGAACGGGGCGATTCAGCAATTCATGCTGACGTCCGGAAGAAATCCGCAAGCTTCTGCCGGCTGCCGGGAGTCACGATTCGTTTGAGCAAAATAGCGCGGTTTCTTCCATGCCGACTGGAACATCCGGGTTCGTGTCTCTTACCACGCTTTGACACTCTATGCGGGTGTGTCCGCACAGCAAAGACAATGAGTGGACTTTTGGGCAGCGCTTGGCACACCTCTTTACAGATTTAATAAAAGGAACTGTCACAATAAGCATATCGCACTTTGCTTTGATAAGTAATATTACGAGAAATAGATACTTAAAAGTTCCAGATAAACAGGCG